>ERZ887849.469-NODE-469-length-43290-cov-42.711114_pt1 | contig 43290 bp, 37 predicted proteins | sample MGYA00521267_ERZ887849 | MGnify/ENA primary metagenome ERZ887849 (study PRJEB32303, sample SAMEA104408601) | aquatic metagenome | biome: Brackish water; feature: Pelagic; material: water | place: Baltic Sea | collected 2014-06-06T16:11:00 | depth 2,863 m ... | reverse complement strand
CCGGAATTTGATGTGATCGTGATTGGCGGTGGGATTGCCGGGGTGTCCGCCGGGGCAAGCCTAGCTGCTGCGCAAAAGGTTTTGGTCATCGAAGCCGAATCACAACCGGGCTATCACGCCAGTGGACGGTCGGCGGCCTACTTTGCGCCCGCTTATGGCAACGCGGCGGTGCGGTTGATGACGCTCGACAGCCAGGATTTTTATCAGGCGCCGCCCGGTGAGTTTGCGAAAGATCTGCTGAAACCTAGGGGCGCGGTGTTTCTTGCGCGGCAAAATGAGTTAGATCTGCTTGAAGATATGGCGGCAGAACAACCAGAATTAGAACGGGTGTCGGTTGAGGCCATTCGCGCCCAGGTCCCGATTATTCATTCGGATGTGGTTGGGGGGCTTTTCGATCCCATTGGCGGGGACTTAGACGTCCATGCCATTCTGCAAGGGTATCTAAAACAATTGCGTGTGCGGGGTGGCACGCTTCAGACTGATGCACGGGTGCTGGGCTTAGATCGCGTTGGCGAGCATTGGCAGGTTCGGTGTCGTGATGGTCTCGTTGCGAGTGCAAAAATCATCGTCAATGCCGCAGGCGCTTGGGCAGATGAGGTTGGCCTGCTGGCGGGGCTCGCGCCGCTTGGCTTGCAGCCGAAACGCCGGACGGCGTGTTTAATTGAAGTGCCAAAAGTCTTCAATCATGCGGATTGGCCGATGTGCGTTGGCATTCAGGAAGATTTTTATTTTAAAGCTGAGGGCGCGCACTTGTTGGTTTCGCCGGCTGACGAGACGCCTAGCGCACCCTGCGACGCGCAACCTGAAGATTTTGATATTGCGTTGGCCATAGACCGATTTCACAGCGTGTGTGATCTGCCGGTAGACCGCATACAGTCGCGTTGGGCGGGCCTTCGGACCTTTGCGCCGGATGGCAACTTTGTGGTTGGCGCCGATCCCCGGTTGGCTGGCTATTATTGGTTTGCGGGGCAGGGCGGATACGGCTTTCAAAGCGCCCCGGCAATGGCGGACCTTATCTGCCGACTGGTGCGCAAAGAAGCCGTGCTCGGACCCCAGGCCGCAATCTTGGCGCAGCTGGCGCCAGCGCGGTTAGTCTGTTGAGAACGCAGATCAAAGAGGATCAGCCGGTTAAAAATAGGGCTTTGACCCAACGCCTTGACAGCGCTAGTCTGTTGAAAAGAAAGTTAAGGGCGTTACATCGAGTTCGAAGTGAATCGAAAACAAGAATAGGAACGCCAGCGAAAACTGTATTGAAGTCAGTATGCCAAAAGCCGTTTAGCGCACCAAAGCGATCGGTGGCGTTGAGGAGTTGCCCGTGTTGTCACCCACAGAACTATACGCACTGACACCGTTGCTAAAAGGGGTGCTCTGGGTTGAAGTGATTGTTTACCTCGGGATTGGCGTGTACGAAATATTGGACGACTTTTGGGTTAAGCCTCAACCGTGGATGCGCCTCGGGCCTACACCGAACAGCTACTTGATGATCAAAGACAAGGTCGGGCACAAGATGCACGGCGGTTTGTGTTTTCTGTTGGGTTTTATTGCCCTGAATGGCTTGATAGAAGGCGCGGTCACCCGGTTTGAACTGGAATTATGTTTCGTAAGTCTCGCGCTGCTTATGATGACCATTTGGATGACCCGAATGCCGGGCCGCTTGGGGGTCACGGTCATCCTAACGAAGCCGGAGTTTTGGTTGCAGATCTTGATGTTCGGATATTTTTTACCCCTGATCCAACCCTGGGTTGTGGGCTTGTGCCTTGGGTTGAATATTTGGGGGATTTTGGTCAATGTCTTGCACACACGTCGCCAAGTTCTTTCGCCGTTTGCTTATGAAACCCTGCGGCGTGATGCCGTTGAGGCGGGCCTGGGTGAACGAGAATTGCGCGCCTTTGATAAGTTCGCGGGGCATAAGGACTGATAAGATTGTAGATCATCACAGTCGCAATGGTGATTGCGGCACTGATCGGTTTGGGCATGATGTTTTCGGGAATGATGGAATAGGTAAAGACGGTAATGGCACGAATGAATGTAACCTAACGAACACTTCAGCATTAAAGCTGGCGCAAGGAATCCTGTGGGACCAACCTACTCAAGAACGCAACGATCCGGCCCCTTAACCTTTAAGGTTAAATTTTATCAAGGCTTGGGCGCGATCCCCGACACCGTGAAGAACTGGGTCATCAACACGCTGGTGCTGTTTTACTACAGTCAATTGTTGGGTTTGGATGCCTTTCAGGTCTCCGCCATTCTGGCGGTCGCCATGGTCTTTGATGCCGTAACGGATCCAATCGTCGGCGCCTTCTCTGATAATTTACAGAGTCGTTGGGGGCGCCGGCATCCCTTGATGCTGGTCGCGTCCTTGCCACTTGGTTTAGGCATCTATCTCACGTTTTCGCCGCCCGCGGGCTTATCAGAGCTGAGTCTGATGGCGTGGTTGCTGGTCTGCATGGTGCTGACCCGCGGCATGATGACGCTGTATTTCGTGCCTTGGGCCGCAATCGCCTCAGAATTGTCGGATGATTATCATGAAAGAACCTCGGTCATGGCGTATCGGTATGCCGTCGGCTGGGCGATTGGGGTGTCGTTCCCTTTGTTTGTTTACAGCTTTTTACTGCCCAGTACAGAGACCTTTCCCGTTGGACAAATGAACTTGTCCGGATACCCCCTCGTTGGTCTCGCCGCGGGGTTGCTGCTCACCGGCGGCGCTTTAGCGACCAGTTTGCTGACCCTGAACCAAGTGCCGTACTTAAGGCAACATGTGGCCGTCAGCGAGGGCTTAAGTCTGTCGCTCATTCTTCGGGATTTGGTGAGGTCCATGAAGAATCGACAGTTTGTTTTAATTTTTGTGATCGTGATTATGATTTCGGCCATTGGCGGCACCACAGTCAATCTTGGGATCTACATCAACACCTACTTTTGGGGGTTTAACACGGCGGATTTGCGTTGGTTCGCATTATCGGCGCTGGGCGCGTTCATTGCGTTTCCGCTTATCGCCGTGATTCAAAAGCGCTGGGAGAAGCGATCGATTATCTTGGTTTGCGCGATGGTTGCATTGCTCGACGGCATTACCCTCATCAATCTTCGGTTTTTCGATCTGTTGCCCGATAATGGCGATCCCAGACTACTGATGATTTTGGTCGGCATGGGGGTGATAGCCGTTGCCATCGCGGTGATTCAGGGCGTCATCTCTGCATCCCTATTGGCCGATGTGTTAGATCAGCATGAACTGCACACGGGTTACCGCCAGGAAGGCATGTTCAATGCGGCTTTGTCCTTTTCAGGCAAGGCGGTAAGCGGCATTGGCATTATGTTTGGCGGTCTTTTAATGACACTGATCGAATTTCCAACGCAGGTTGACCCCAGTCAAGTTCCGGAGGAGATGATTTTTCGGCTTGGTCTTGCGGTTGGGGTTTTATTGCCGCTGCTGTACTTGATCCCGATCGCTTTGGTCACGCGTTACAAAATCACCCAAGCCGTTCACGCCTCAATTCGAGCGGAGTTGGATCGTCGCGGGACTAGCGAAGGTTAAGGCAGGGCGATCCGTACAACGGCGCACTTGGCGTTTTACTGGGCGCAGCCTCCGGACGCGCGCGCTGAGCCTCATAACAAAGTCGCGATCACTAGATTAATGCTCAGCGCAAACAAGCTTATCGTTGATAGAATAAATAAGCCGAACCGGATGGGCACCGTGTTCACCAAGGCTTGCCAAAGGCTATGGGCGATTCTGATGCCGACGTAGGCCCACGCAAGTTGCGCATTAAGGCCATCGCCTTGTCCCACTAGGGTGAGTAAGACCACAACCGCATAAAACAACGTGGGTTGCTCCATAAGATGCGCATAGTTATGGGATTTCCAAGCCACGCTCGGTGGTAATTGGGGGTCAATATCTTGTCCGCGCCCGCCGGCGCCAGAAAGATCGAGCCCGGCTTTGGAAAGCGCTGGAAGCCGAGTGGCGGCCAGCCAAATCAGCATGATTAAAGACCAAAGAATTAAAATTGCAGCAGGGGCCAGAATGGGTGCGTTCATGATGTTCCTTTTGGCGATATTTTAGCTTTACCTTGCGGCTGGGAGGATCCGGTGTCAATCGCGGTTTTAGGTCATTAATTGAAGCAGCCTATGGGTTTAAAACTGTGTTGTGGATGGCGATGACTTAACGCGTCGCAAGCCGGTAAGCTCTGTCGTCCGTCGCTTTATTTATGAGCGCGGCTTGATCTAAATATCGTCAAGGCTTCCACCTGATCTGAGTAAGGCTTTTGTGTCAAAGCGGGCAGGGTCTCACAAAAAATTTGGAAACCACGGAGACCGGGACCGCAAGTGTCGCGCGTCGGTTGAAGGCGCCAGGTGTATTGCTATCTTGAGCGGGTCTTGCGCCAGAGGATAAGAATTTACAGGGTTTGTTCAGTATGCGATGTTTACAGAAGGGCGGATCAGGGCGTGGCCGCGAGATAGGGCTTCACGGGTCAGAATCGGATTAAGTCGCGTTGTCGCCTGTTTGTTGTCGCGTAAGTTCACTTGGATACATGCTTTTTAGGCGATCGATCGAGGAACAAGGGCCAAAGTACACCTCAAAACGACTTGAGCTGGGTCAACCTAAATTGCGGCCAGCGCATAGACCAGATATAGGATGAGTCCTTGATGACAGCGGAGTAACGATGACGCAGCAAGCGGGGCGCGGAAACGCAGGGCAGATCCTTGAGACGTTGATGAAGGGTCAAACCCTTAAGTATTTGATCTTTGCGGTACTGCTCCTAAATTTTGTCCAGTATTTTCTCGAAGAGGCGCAACAAGCCAGCTTAATGCTCACCGCAGAGAGCCCACTGCTGGCTTGGACGGGCGTTTTTGTTACCACCATCGATGAATTGGGCTGGATTGGCTTGCTGTTGGCCTTTGAGCTTGAAACCTATTGGTTGTCTTATCAGGCGTTGTCGGTGCGCTGGGTGCGGTTCAGTCTTCAAGGACTCCGAGGGCTGTGTTACGTGCTACTGGCGCACACCATTGTGAGCAATCTGAGTGCTACGCAAAGTTATTTACAGATTGATCCTGAGCCGGAAATGGTGTCGCCATGCACTTTGGCGGATCAAGACGTTTTCTTCAGTCAGAATCTCGCCTACCAGCTCATCACCCCTGACAACTGTCAGGCGTTGACCTCTGACGAAGGGCTCTTCTATTTAGAAACCAACGTCGTAACGGATGCGTCAGGCTATCAAATGGCGGGCTGGCATACCTGGATCGATTTGCAAGATGCACTCCTGTGGCTCTTAGTCGTTTGTGCGATCGAGCTGTCCGTACGACTTCAAAATGCCGCAGTGATCGAAGGCCGGTGGGTGTTCCTCGCAAGCATCGCTCGATTTGGCTACGGCGTGCTGATCATCGATGGCCTCTTTTGGCTGGCCACAGGGCATTACCTTTACGCCTTTGATCAAGCATTGTGGATCGGTGGTTTCTGGGCGATCGAGTGGAATCTCAAGCAGTGGCGCACCGCGATCGAGGACGGCACCAATCATGATGAGGTTACGGCTTAACCTGCGCGCCAGTGTCGTCCGCCAGCACAAAGCGAGTTTTGATGTCTGTTGCGTTGATTGGCGGCGCTCAGGTTTTTGGGTTTAACCGTCGCCTGATGCAGGGCCTGTTGCGGCCGCTACGCCGAATCACATCGATGGATGATGCTCTGAGTGCGTGCGGTGCAGACCGATCTAGCAGGGCGCTTTTACGGACATCTTGGGTGAGTAGCGGATCAATGACTGTTAAATTCGCGCAAAGTGAAGCCATTCTGCCTCTTTTTGAGATCAGGTCTAAAAGCACGTATATAGCGCCTAACTTGCGCTAATTAGTAAATAGTGAAAATTAATTGCGCGAATTTATCATTTTATTGGCCTAATCTTCCTCTTTTATTTATTAAATCGATAATAATAGCCTGCATAGTCTGCGGGATTTCAATTTCTAGCATTTTTTGTTGGCGTTATTCGACTCAGGACAAGCTATCTGAAAGTCAAAGCGTTGCCCGATGCTGTAAAGTCAGTAACTGTTTTAAAACGGTATAAGAAGAGCAGTAATGTACAAATTTAACCTTTTGACGAAACTGATCGGTGTTATGTTGCTCCAGTTTGGCGCAAGCACTGGTGCGCTGGCTTTAGATATTCGGGTTTCATTCGCGCCAGAGCAGCAAATTAAGAAACTTGAACGCGCTGGATTTGAATGTGGTGCTGCGCTGGCGGCTTATGACGCGCCAGTTGCCTGTCTGCGTCAAAACCAAATCGTGACCCTGAATGGGGCGCAGATCCTACTGCAATGTGTTGAAAAACGGGCTTGCTGGTCGGAACCTTTAGCGCTACTTGCGAGCATAGGACGCAAGGATGCGTTGTCGCCAACTCGCCCAGTTACGATCTATGAGGCAGGTGGCAGGGCGCAATTGCTTTGTCGAAGCCAGGTGGGTAAAGATCAGCGACAGGTTTGTATCGAGCGCTGGCGCATAGGAACGAGTGATCGAAATATTCGCACGACGGCTTGGAATCGTACAGCAATCGAGTTGTCCTCGAGGACCGGCATCAATGGATATGGCGCGCCCAATTGATTACGAGGCAGCGTGATCCGGCAAACTTTGTCTAAGCGTCTGCAGGTACCAATGGACGAAATCCTGTAGCGTTGCCTCGAATTCAGGGTGGTACGGACCGGGTTCGAAAAAACGCGAGTTCACGCCTTTGCTGTTTCGCAAAATGATGTACTCATCTTCTTGCGTCGTATGGTCCCATAACCAGATTAGGTCTTCGACTTCATAATCAACACCGGCCTGCGCATCCCCATTGACATACCAAACGATCTCGACATCGGTCGTGGTGAGGGTCTTAGGTAGGAAACGGTACAAAACGCAGTGATCGGGGTAATTCAGCATGAAGGTGAGTGGCCCCATCTGATAGTCGCCAGCGCCGCCATCATAACCCTTGATTTTACCCATGAGGGGCGCCACCGGTTGGCCGTCTCGGCTACCGGTCAGGTACCCATCAAACAAGCCATATCGACTGGTGTAGCTGCAGGCACCGAATCCTTCGGCATCAAGATAGATTTTCCGATAGCTTGCGCTCATACCTTCGACGCCGGTCACGGCATCGCTGCGAGCGAGCATCGCCGTGACGACAGGCGCTACCTTTTCCTCTAAATCTTTCAAAGTGTGCATTTTTGCGTAGGCTCGGTGAGAGGTTGCGCAGTGATAGCACTCAAGGTAATTCTCAAGCACCAGCTTCCAATTGGCGGGAATATGATAAGTCTTCTTATGAGCGACCTTCGCAGCGTCGAGTTGGTAGGCGCCGAGGGGCTTGTCCAAGTTCGATAAAGGACCTAAAAAGTCAGCTGCATTGGGATCACAGTTGATGAAGACCAGGCCCATGTAGTTCACCAGCTGAATCTTCTTCAAGCCATGATCCTGGGCGTTAAAATCAGTCGACACGTGCATCTCTCGAGCCGCGCGCATCGAGCCGTCTAAATTGTAAACCCAGCCATGATAGGGGCAAACAAACGTGCTTCGATTGCCGCAAGGGGCTTCGCAGACCGCGGCACCCCGATGCCGACAAATATTATGCATGCCATGGAGTTCGCCCTGATGATCTCGAGCGATGATGATGGAGTCTTCGCCAATCTCGAGTAGCTGATAGTCCCCTTTATTTGGGATTTCGCTCGCATGCAGGGCATAGATCCAGCTTTTAAAAATCAGATGTTCGAGTTCTCGGTCATGCACCAAGTGCGATCGATAAAAGTAAGGATCCATCGCATGGTTAGGGCGGGTCAGTTCAGCCGCCAGCTTGCTGCGTAATTTTTCGATTGAGTCATCAACATCCGTCGCAATCAAAGTCACTCTTAGGCTCCTCCCGGAGTTCGTTGGTTCAGGGTCTGCTCGATTAGTCTAATGCGGAATGGCCGGTGTTTTTCGGCGTCGCTTCGGATTGAAAATGGGGCCGTCAATCACCTTGCAGGGCGCGAGTAGACGCGTCCAATGAAGTTCGCGCTGATAGTAAATCTCAGCCACGTATTCCGATCCAATCGCCCCTTCGGGCATTTCGAGCTGGGCAAAGGCAATATTTGATTTTGCTGTTGGGCACCAAGCTGCTGAGGTGACCGTACCAATCTGGCGATCGCCCTTCATAATAAAAGAGTGCTCGGCGGGCTTATTGCCGTCAACATTTAAGATGGCAAACCGATACCGTGAGCCATTGGCCTTTTCTTTGAGCAGGGCAGTTCTGCCGTTAAAGAGGGGTTTTTCAAGGTCGACTAACCAACTCAGTCCGAGCTCAAAGGGGCTGCGCGCGCGGCCGGGGCGAACCATCTCTTCAGCTGGCACAAAGTCAACGCCAGCTTGGATAAATCCGGTTTCGATGCGGGCGATGTCCAAGGCATAGGAGCCAAACGGTTTGATCAGATATTCCTTGCCCGCATCAAAAAGCTGATCCCAAAGGGTTTCGGCTTTCTCCGGAGAAACCCAAACCTCATAACCAAGATCGCCCGTAAAACCCGTGCGACTGACCATGAGTTTCTCACCTTCAAAATCGTAAGTGCGCATCCCAAACGGTTTGAGCGTATTGAGATCGGTCAACCCCATTTCGGTGAGCGATGTGCAAGAGGTTGGGCCTTGAACAGCCAGCGCTGCTAGGTCTTCGGTTTCATCGGTAATGGTGACATCAAAGCCCATGGCGCACCAAAGCAGCCAGTCGATGGCGCGCTGGTAAGAGCACAAACGGTAGTCGGATTCGCCCAGTCTAAAAATGGTGCCATCATCCATCACCATTCCCGCATCGTTACACCAAACGGTATAACCCACTCGGTTAATACCGATTTTGGAAATATTGCGGGTGGCCATTCGGTTGAGATAGGCCTCAGCATCGGGTCCTTGAATCCGATACTTGTTCATGGGAGAGAGATCAAACACGCCGGTGGTACTGCGAATTGAAAAGTACTCGAGCTCAACATCGAAGAAGGCGTTGGGGGTTGTGTAGCCCATCCAATTGCCCCAGTCATTGATCTCACAGCGTTCGGCAACCCGTGAGTGGAACGGGGTTTCTAAAAGCATTGTGGCGCGCGAGGGTAGGTTCATGCCAGTTCTCCCTGTCGAATAATTTCCTGAGCTGAATTCTTTCCGGCCAAGCCCATCAGGCCGCCGCCAGGATGACTGCCCGCGCCGCACAGGTAAAGACCATCAATGCCGGTTTGGTATTGGCTAATGCCGGTTGCTGGACGCGTCATCAGCACCTGATCCATAGTGAGTTCCCCGTGATGCCAATTGCCGCCGGTCATGCCGAAGGTGTCTGCAAGGTCAGCGGGGGTTAGCAATTCTTGAGCCGTGATCAGTGACGCGATGTCTGGCGCGTAACGCGTGAGTTCCGCAATCACCGCGGTCATAAAGGGCGCGCGTAGGGCCTCCCAGCCGCCTTTGGGATTGAGCGGGGCGTACTGCACGATGGCGGATAAAACATGTTGCCCATTTGGCGCAAGACTTGGGTCGTGAATCGTTGGAATACTGATATCCATTACCGGCCGCTCAGAGCTTTCATCATACTTCAAAGGGTTAAACGCCGACTCCAAGGCGTTCAGGCTGGGTGCAATGACCAGGCGCTGACCGAGTGCGCTTGGATCGAGCCCGGTAAAGGTGGGAAGGCCGGAAAGGGCGAGGTGAACTTTCACCGTGCCGCTTTTGAAGCGAATTTGCTCGATTCGACGCGCCAGGCCCGTCTCCATATGTTGATAACCCAACAAGGATTTGAAGGTTGTCTTGGGATCCGCGCTGGACACGATGAGTTTGGCTGTTAATTGCTCGCCTGACGTTAACGTGACGCCGGTGACCCGATCATGGGTTTTATCGATGCTCGCAACCGAGGTGTCGTAGCGCACCACCGCGCCGAGGTCGGTAGCAGCATTGCTCAAGGCGACGCCCAACGTCCCCATGCCCCCTTTGACTTGGGTTGCTCCCTCAAAACCGAGCACTTCGCCCATGAACCGATGCAGATAGGTAAAAACCGTATTGGGGGATCGCGGCCCCATGGGGGTTCCGATCACCGCATCCAGCGCGAGGGCCGCTTGCAGCTTAGGCGACTGAAAGGTTTCCTTCATAACGTCAAAAATGTTGATCAAAATCAGACGCATCAGGTCGCTCATGTCGTCTTTGCCCAGTAGTTTCATGCCGAGGCCAAGCTTGGCGAAAGTCATCTTGTCGTGTAGGTCATGCTCAACCAGTTTCGGAGGGCGTGTGTCATAGGCCGTTTTCATCAATTTTGCGTATTTGCGCATTTTCTTGCGAAACAGCGCGTACGCCTTTTGATCTTCGATAGAGACCCCGCCGCCTGACGCCGAATCACCCTGTAAACGCAAGTGATCACCAGCGTCATCGAGCGCGATGGTGGCGAGGCTTTCGGCCGCATAGACCAAACCGTGTTGCGGCAATTTTAAGTCGGAAACAACTTTTGGACTGAGCTGGTACAGCCATTGGGCGCAGCTTGAAACGTTGAATCCGGGTGCAAATTCATGGGTAGCGGCACAGCCCCCGGGCACCGCTCGGGACTCAAGTACCAAGACTTTTTTACCCGCCTTGGCGAGATAGCTGGCGCAAACCAGGCCGTTGTGACCGGCCCCTATTATGATGGCGTCGAAATCAGTCATCGGCGTAGCCTCCCGGCACAGTATTGGGTTTGTTCAAGTCGCGCAGGATTTCTCTTGCCGCGTTTGCGCCAGGGGCAGACATTACGCCGCCGCCAGGGTGAGTCCCAGAGCCGCACATATACATGCCGGTGACAGGGCCGCGGTATTGCGCGTAGCCTGGAAAGGGACGGTTAAAGAGCAGCTGATCAAAGGTTAACTCCCCTTGGAAGATGTTGCCTTCCGTCAATCCTACTTCGGCTTCGATATCTTGAGGTGTTCGTGTTTCACAGTGCAGAATCAAATCTTTAAAGTTCGGACTATAGGTTGAGATCTGATCAATCACCGTTTTCTCAAACCCGGCTTTGTCTTCCGCGGTCCAGTCGCGGCCATCTATCTTTGGCGGTGCGTATTGAACAAACACGGACATCATATGCTTGCCAGGAGGCGCCATGGTGGGATCAGTGAGCGATGGGATCATCATGTCGAGGTAAGGGTCTTTCGACCAGGTTTCGCTTTTCCAATCATCGTAGGCACGTTCTTGTCGCTCCAATGAGTCAGTAAAGTGCAGGTCGCCAGCCATCATCGGGTTTTTAGCATCCAGACCGTTGAAAATCGGCAGTCCGTCTAGCGCAATGTTTAATTTTCCGGAGGAGCCGCGTATCTTGAAGTTTTCGGCTTTTTTGACGACGGCAGCAGGCAGGTCCTTGGCATCCATGATGTCGAGAAACGTGCGCTTTGGATCCAGGTTCGAAACCACAATCGGCGCGAGATATTCGTCGCCATTGCGGAGGGCGACGCCGGTCGTTTTACCGCCCCGCACCATAATTTGATCGACATCCGCATCGCAGATGATCTCACCGCCATAGGATTTGAAGGCTTTCGCAATGGAGTCCGCGACAGCGCCCATACCGCCCCGTGCAAAACCCCAGGATCCAACGTTGCCGTCCACATCGCCCATGTAGTGATGCAGGAGCACGTAGGCGGTGCCAGGGGAGTAGACGCCGAGGGCGGTGCCGATAATGCCACTGCCGGCCATGTGGGCTTTAATCACATCGGTTTCAAAATACTCACCAAGGTAGTCGCCAACACTTTTGGTCCAAAAGGCAATAGTGTCCGCAAGGCCGGCTTCTCCCATGTTTAAAAACGCCTTCGCGAAATCTAAGAGGTCCGATAAGTCCCGGGGTTTCATGGAAGTAGGGTCCGGCGGCGTTCGCATTAAAAAGGGGCGGATGAGCCGCGTTTGCTTTGTGACATCGGCCGTATAGCGTTCATAAGCATTGGCATCGCGTTTGGAGTGCCGGGCCATTTCTCGGTAATGACGATCGTGATCGTGGTAGTTGCCGAGGTGATCACCATTGCGCATAAAAGTCGCGCCACCGCCAAAAGGCACGACCTGCAGACCGTGCCGCGGGAGTTCTAAATCACGCGCGATCTCTGGGCGAAGCAAGCTGCAGACGTAGGAACAGTTGGAGTAATACCAACCCTTATGGAGTTCTCGACTCACGGTGGCGCCGCCAATGTAGGGATTGCGTTCTAAAACAGCAACTTTGAGTCCGGCTTTGGCCAAATAGGCGGCATTGGTCAGGCCATTGTGACCGGCGCCAATGACAATCGCATCATAGTTATTCAATAGCGTCTCCTGAGTCGATGAGGCGGTGTTTAAAGGTAAAAGGATGCCACGTTGGCAGAGTTAGAACAAGCTGAGAATGAACGTGGGTTCATTCCCGACTTGTTCTAATATCAGCTCTGAATTAGATTAGAAGTCGTCAAAGGTTGTCCTGGCTTGGTGTTCTGTATGCAAACGAAAACAATCGACAGTGTTGCAGGGAAAAAACGGGTTATTCTGCCGCGTGCTGTTCGACGCCAGCAATTAATCCTTGCCACCATGCGCTGTATCTCGAAGGTGGGTTTATCCTCGGTCACGATGGCGCAAGTTACCAAGGAAGCGGGCCTTAGTCGCGGTATTGCAAATCTGCACTTTGAACGCAAAGAAAACCTGCTGATCGAAACCTTGCGATTTGTCACGGATGAATATAATCGCGGGCAAGCTGAGATTTTGGATGCAGCGACTTTTTCATCCGCCGCAGAACAACTGGCGGCTTTGGTACAGTTTCAATTTAGTCGTTCGGTGACCGAGGCGACCAAGATGGCGGTGTGGTTTGCTTTTTATGGGGAGGCGACGTCTCGCCCAACTTACCAAAAGATTTGCGCCGACTCCGACGCTCGAGCCGCCCGATCGGTCCGAGCGCTGTTTACGCAACTGGGTGCGATGCAGGAGGCTTTGGTCGATGTTGGCGCTGTGACCGATGGCTACATTGCGCTCATTGATGGTCTTTGGCTGAATATCTTGTTAGCGCCGCAAAAAATGACCCGGGCCAAAGCCAAGCGGGTGGCTCGGACGTTCCTTGAAGGGGTTTTCCCATCGATTAAAGCCTGAGGTATGCGGCATTCAGTAAGCCGGCTGAGCACCTTGTCAGCTCAGCGCGCTCAGCGTGCGATCTGAGCTGGCGGGATATAGTCGAAAATAAAGTTAACGCGACCCTCGGTGCCTTTGTTCATGACGCTATGACGCTTCTGGTTATTGATTTCGTACACTTTCCCGACCTCGAACGCATAGGGGCGGCCATCAATCATAAAGCGCACTCTTGGATTGCTGTATATGGGGATATGAATTCGGTGACCATGATGAAAAGAGGGATGCCCGTCATGATGCGGTTTGATAATGCCGCCAGCCTGCAACCGCGCGGCCATGGCTCGAATGATCGTGCCGCCCGGTGGATAGTGATCCTCAAGGATTTGATGCATGAGGGGTAGGGCGGCGGATTTAAAGAGATCCCAGCCAGATTCTTGCTTGACCTCGATGTTCGGCCAACCCGAGCCGTCGGTAAAAACCATCACGATTGACTGGGTGTGCTCATGCACTTCGTATTCTAATTGCCGATATTGATTGCCCCACCAGGCATCTTCCGGTTGGGCCAGAATCAATGCTTTGAGGGGCTCAATATCATAGGAGCCGAGTTCCTTTAGAGGCACGCCAATGTCCATACGTCTCAATGCTTTCGTTTGGGCCTAGTGTGCCACAGAATAGTAGCGGGATGAATCGGCTTTAGGGGAGCCTGCTGAGGCTGCTACTATGGGTTGAAAATCGACTCAATTGGGTCACAGGAAGAAGGGTACTATGAATCGATTGGTGGTGAATGCGTTTGTGGGCCTCGCCCTTTTGGGATGCCATTTGGTCAGTCATGCTGAGCGCTATGCCTTAGTGCCGGATCAGGTGATTGATGGGGTTCAGGAGACTGCGCAGGGTGATATTGCCGTCTTGGTCGAGGACGCGCGCATTGTTGGGCTGGTGGCCAAAGGTGACATTCCTGCCGACTATGAACACGTTGATTTGCAGGGGATGACGCTCATGCCCGGCATGATCAATGCGCATGAGCATCCGCTTTTATATGACGATAACTATCAGACCGCGCATCTCACCGCGTCCTCTGCCTATAAAGCGCTTTTAGGCCTTGCTGCGATGCAGCGCTGGCTTGCCCATGGCTGGACAACGATTCGGGTGATGGGCGATGGAGACGTGTTCTACGGCAATCAAGATCTGCAGCGCGTGTTTTCCGAAGGGGTTTTTGTGGGACCTAGAATTACCGGCGCCGCGCACTATATTTCCATCACCGGGGGCGGTGGTGATATCAACTATGGTTCGCCAGAACAAACCCTGATTGCGGATGGACTGATAGCGGATGGTCCTATTGAAATCCGTAAAGCCATTCGTAATGAAATTAAGTATGGCTCGGATTGGATTAAGCTGCTGGTGACGGGCGCCTTTCATTCCGTCGGCGATGATCCGCGCAATGTTGCCTTTAGCCCTGATGAGCTCGCTGAGGCTGTCGCTGAGGCGGCTCGACACAATGTACCCGTTGCCGCCCATGCCCACGCGACCGACGGGATCAATCAAGCAATCCGAGCCGGCGTTCGGTCCATTGAGCATGGTACTTATCTCAACGACGAATCAATTCGATTGATGGTTGAGCACGGCACGTTTTATGTCCCCACCATTTACGTAGGCGACTACTACGCCGGCACGGATAAGTTGCTCGCCCAAGAAAAGAATGACGATGCCTATTTAAGTTATCGAGATGAGTGGCTTGCAAAAATAGGCCGCGCGCATGCTGCTGGCGTGAAAGTGGTGGTGGGGGTGGATCTTGGCGGCTACAACATTGAACCCGAGGCCTATGCTCGCGAGTTTGCCGCGCTCATCGAAGCCGGATTAAGCCCGATGGCGGCAATTCAAGCCGGCACCAGCGTTTCAGCGGACCTGTTGCAGTGGTCGGATCGAGTGGGTCGGATTCAAAGCGGTTTATTTGCAGACCTCATCGCAGTGCCGGGTAATCCCCTTGAGGATATTTCTGTGCTCGAAGCACCAAGCTTTGTGATGATGTCCGGCAAGGTGGTCAAGCCAGTGCAATGAGGCAACGCCTGCGGAACAAATCAAGCGAACGCGGCGTCGTAGGGCGTTATCACAGGCCGAGTTAGGTCACGGGCGTACTGAATTGCGGGGTTGATCGAAGCCGTAGGTACAAACCCGCATAGATCAACATGCCGAGTAAAGCAGCGCCTGAACACATCATAAACACTGCCTGATACCCCAAGTCTTCGCCCAGTAAACTCGCGGCTAAATTGGGTCCCACAATTTGCCCCAGACCCTGAGCGCCGGGCATGAGCGCGGCGAACTTGCCGGTGGTATCAACGCTTGCAACCGTTGACATTTGATAGACATCGATAAAGATCCACAGCAGATTGAAGGTAAAGACGCTCACCAGTAATTTGGTATCAGTAATGCCATTCGCCAGCATCCCAACAATCACGGCCATCAGAACGAGGGTGACCAACAGAGGGCGGCCCAAGCCAAACCGATTGCTGAGCAGGGTCGCGAACAGGCAGCCAATAATGGAGCAGAAGGAGGCCCACACCAAAACCTTATTAATCCAGACCGGGTCGACTTCTGCACTGAGTGCAGCCAATTCGATGTAGGTCCAATAAGCACCAATGTTGATATAGGTTACAAAAATTGCGGTTAGGCCGAGCCAGGGTAAATAAGCAGCCAATGGTTTAACAAGGTCCTGACCGCCATCAGGTTGTAGGATTTCTATGGGCGCTGGGTTGGCGTAGGCCGGTATCCAGTTCAAAAATCCGAGGGTAACGAGGAAGCAGCCAATAAAAGTCAGATAAATTCCGTTCATGCTGAGCAGCGGCAACACCTGCATTTCAAGGGCTTGCGAAAAAGCGAACGCAAACAGCATCATGTTGTAGGCGAAGGCCGGATTTGAGCGGGCGCCCAAGGCAGCTACCGCGGTCGCCGTATAAATGCCGCTACCGAAACCCGCCAGTAACCGTAGCCAGAGCACTTGGTCATAATCGACAAAGAGGATGCATAGACCATTAGCCAGTACCGCGATACTGATCCCGAGCACGATGAGCAGACGACGATTCATGCGCGCAATTATGACGGCGGTAAACACGGCGCCGGCGGATAGCCCGCCCAAGTCTGCGCCGGCAACTCGGCCGACTTCGACTTCTGAGAATCCAAGGAGCGTGACCCAAGCGCTGCTGATCACCGGGATACCGACTAAGACGCCGTAACCCACTAGCGTCATGTAAAGACTGACCAGCAGTGATCGCGTATCGTCAAAAGGGTTTGTTGTTGTCATCGCTTGTCCTTGAAGTCAGGTCGGCCGGAAAGGCTCGCGTCCATCAGTTGCTCTAAGTACTTTAGAATTACCAGGTGTTTGAGGCAAGCTGTTGAGAATGTGCCGGCGGGTCTTGAATATGGCAAACTCTGGCTTAAGCTCAGAGGCTTGGGTTGTACCATTGGTTGAAAAGAGAACGTCAATGTCTGATCAAAAAAATCCCCGTCAGGTTTTTGAACGGGTCATCTCGTTACTCAAAAGTGGTGCCCGAGCAGAGGCAGAATCCGTGTGCCGTGAATCTATCCAGCGAGACCCGGGAGACGTTAATTTTATGGCGCTCCTCGGCACCATCTTGGCGGAGCGCAATGAATGGCTGGAAGCTGAGGAATGCTTGCGCCACGCCATACGGGTGGCCCCGGGTCATGCGCGTGCTCATGAGGATCTGGGGACGGTGCTACTCAATCAGGGCCAGCACGCAGCGGCGCTCCCCTTGCTTGAGAAGGCGGCCGAGTTGATGCCGAATAATCCAGCGATTTTTACGAAGCTCGGTGGGGCGCTGTCCGCTCTTGGCCGATCAGAGTCGGCTCAAAGGGCCTTGGCAAAGGCGTCTGCTTTGTCGCCAACCCAAGCAAAGTTAGAACAGGCTTCGCGGCTGTTTGCCGAAGGTAAATTTCGCGCCGCCGAGCAACTTGCTCAAGCGATCCTCCAAGACAACCCCATGGATGTTAATGCGGCGCTCTTATTGGCACGGATTGCGATTAACGCGCATTGTTTTGACGATGCGGAACAGTTGCTGTTGAAAATCACGGAGATTGCGCCCAGGTTTGTTGCTGCCTGGCATGACTTAAGCTCAGTGCTAAAAGAGCTGAACCGCTACGAAGAGGCGGTTGTCGCCCTCGAGCATGCCGTGACGCTCGATCAGAATAATCCCGTAACACACTACTTTCTAGGCGCTGCGCTCGCAATGGCAGCGCAACCTGAGCGTGCAATAGAATCCTATCAGAAAGCCGTGGCGTTCGATTCTAATCTTACCGGCGCTCATATTGGCTTGGGGCACGTCCTTAAAACCGTGGGTGATCAAGCGGGTGGGATAGCAGCCTACCGGCGGGCGATTGCGCTGAGACCGAATTTTGGAGAGACCTACTACAGTTTGGCAAATCTAAAGACGTTTCAATTCAATGATGCGGAGATTGCGGACATGGCGTCTCGATTGGAAAGCGCCGGGTTACCCATTGACTGCCAAGTCCACTTCGCGTTCACTTTAGGCAAGGCCTATGAGGACAAGAAGGACTTTGATCAGTCTTTCCATTACTACGCGCTGGCAAACAAGACTCATCGCAACAGTATTGCCTATGATCCGGTACAAACTGAAATTGCCCACCAAAAAATGAAAGAAGCGTTTGGGCATGCGTTTTTTGACCAGCAAGCGGCCGCAGCAGCAGGATGCCAACGACCGGACCCAATATTTATATTGGGTCTGCCAAGATCGGGCTCGACGCTCCTTGAGCAAATCCTCGCCAGCCACAGTTTGGTTGATGGCACGAGCGAACTACCCGATATCAGTATGATTGCGCAATCGATTACCGATAAACGTTCCGGAAGGTCCTTTCCGCTGTCGATGCCGGAGCTTGCTCCTGACGCATTGACGGCCTTTGGCGAACAATACCTTGCCCAAACGCAAAGGCACAGAGGGCAAGCGCCGTTTTTTACCGACAAGATGCCGAACAACTTCGCCTATGTTGGCTTTATAAAGGCCATACTGCCGAACGCAAAAATTATCGATGCCCGTCGACATCCGATGGACAGTTGCATCGGCTGTTTCAAGCAGCACTTTGCGAAAGGGCAGACCTTCACCTATGACCTGTTTGAACTGGGCGAATTCTATTTAGAGTATGAGCAGTTGATGACGCATTGGGATGACGTGCTGCCGGGCCAGGTACTGCATGTGCAGTACGAGTCGGTTGTTGCCGATCTTGAAACTCAGGTCCGTCGAATTCTCGATTTTTGTGGTCTTGAATTCGAAGACAATTGTGTCAATTTTCATGAAACGAAGCGGGCAGTTCGCACCGCCAGTTCTGAGCAGGTCCGTCAACCAATCTATCAGGGCTCTGTTGCAACCTGGAAACGTTTTGGTCCGCATTTGGACGAATTGCGCCAGGTGCTCTCGCCAGTGTTGTCGGCCGAGGATCAGTGGGTACCGGGGTCGTGACCGTGCGCTTACCAAAGCTCATTGCAACGTCCGTGGTTCGGGGCAGTCAAAAGGGACAGAGCCACGGCGGTGTTTATCTTGTGGACTTTGGCGCGCAGCAGGTTGATCAGGTTATCGACTGGAATAGTGGTGAGATCGACTTCGCTGGACGAGGTTGGGATCGGGGCTTACGAGGGATTGAATTCACGGCGGATGCGGTTTGGATCGCCGCCAGTGATGAGCTCTTTTGCTATTCACCCGATTTTCAGCTGATTGCATCCTATCGCAATGAATACTTAAAACATTGTCATGAGATCAGTCGCAAGGATCATCTATTATTCCTAACGTCCACTGGTTATGACTCACTGCTCGTTTTTAATCTCAATACTCGAGCGTTCATATGGGGTTTGTACATTAGTAAAAATGGTCAGGATTGGATCGGGCAGCGCTTTGACCCGAACGCGCGGGGTGGGCCGCCCTTTGCCAACAATTATCATATCAATATGGTTTCGGTCTCCGATGCCGGCATTTTTTTTAGCGGTCTGAATACCGGCGCGTTGTTGCGGGTCAATGCCGAAATGCAGGTTGCAATGGTTTGCAGCTTGCCAACGGGCTGCCACAATGCGCAACCGTTTAAAGGCGGGGTTTTGTTTAATGATACGGCGAGCAATGTGGTGCGCGCTGTGGATCGTTTGGGCCAATCCTTTGCTCAAAAGATCATCCTGTATCCCGAGGCGGAATTAGATTATGCGGGGGTTGATAGCAGTAAAGTGGCGCGGCAGGGCTTTGCTCGTGGACTATGTGTGATTGATGATCAATGCGTTGCGGTGGGAAGTTCGCCCTCAACGATTACTGTTTTTGATGTGCAAGCTGACCGCCGATTGACTGGCGTTAACTTGACCATGGATATCCGAAATGCGATTCACGGCTTGGAGGTTTGGCCCTTTTAGGGCATCCGCATGGGATGCTGATTTGAAAATCAGCTGTTTCGATGGAGGATCTGAATCAGGCATAAAAAAGCACGCTTAAGCGTGCTTTTTTATGCCTGGACTGGTCAGGTGGTTTTTTTAAAAGTACTTCCTAAAAGAAACTCCGAAGTTTCTTGGGCGGATTACGCTCGAGCTATTCCCCCCCCAAATCTGATCAAAATCTTGCGTGTCCTCGTAGGAAATTCCGCGGGAATCGGCAATGTTATTGACGTAAATTCGGGCGCTCCAGCCGTCGGTTTCAAGGCTGAAGATGGCGTCCGTTACGTGATAGTCGCCTTGACTCAATTTATAAGACGGAAACCCGCCTGTGAGCTGATTAAAAGACTCGCCCACATTATTGTGCTGAAGCCGCAGATTGCCACTGGCACCGAGCAAGTCAAAGCCCGAGAGATCGACGTAGGCTGACCAGGACTTATCCGCAAATAAAGGCAGTGAGGAGCGCGGCTCTAAGCCCGATGGGATTTGCCCACCCGGTACCCGCGGTTCATCATAAAAGGCTTGCCCCTCGACATAGGCTTGGGTGATTTTGGTCATGTTGAAACCGATTTCGACGTTCTCGCCTAACAGGGCTTTTAGATCGAAGTCCCAACCTTTAACCACGGCATCGCCAACGTTACCGACAACAACTTGAAAGGGCACGTTGCCGTCTCCGCCATAGGCACTCAAGCCATTGCTAGGATCAACCACTTCAAGCTGCATGCCGGCCCAATTCATTTGATATAGGACGGCATTCAGTTGAACCCGACCATTCGCGAATTGAGACTTCAAGCCGAGCTCTTTATTCTCAAGAATGTCTGACTCGTAATCAACGGGTAGTGTTGCGCCCCCATTGTCGTTCGTTCGTCCTCGGTTGGTGCCGCCCACTCGGTAACCTTCGGAGTAGACGCCATAGAGCATAACATCTGGATTGACGTGCCATTCAAGGCCTAATTTTGGAATGAATCCGTCATCCTCGGCTTCTCGATTGGGGAGCTGCTGATCGACCCTTGAATCGGGTTTTTCCACCGTATAACTGAGTTCTCGATCCACTTGGTACCAGCGGCCACCGACCAAGGCCGTTAACTTGTCCTCGATAATGTCAAAGTCCATTTCGCCAAAAACGGCTTTGTCGGTTCGCTTGGTGCCTTGGAAGGAGTTCCACCAGGCATCGGTTGGCGCAATCCCAGGGTAGTAGTAGCTCCAGGCTTCGAAGGCGGGTGAGTCGCGATAACCGTCAATATAGGTATAGAAGTCCCAGAACTCTTCACTCTTTTGATAAAAAGCCCCAACGGTCCAGTTGGTTCGGTCCGAACCGCCCGTCAATCGAAATTCCTGAGTGAAGCTATCTAATTCATAGGGTTGATTCAAAAACCCGGTAGGCTCTTCGCCAAAATTATAGGTCTGATAACCGTAATAGATACCAAAAGCATAATGAAAGTAGGCTGTATAGGATTGGGTGTCGTGCTGATAAACAATCTCGCGATCGTAATAAGAAGTCGCTGAGACCAATTGTGCGAAACCTAAATCGCCTTCGATCACCAGGCTGGTTTGTAGCCATTCGTCGGTGCGAAATTCTTCAGCAAACTTGACGGTTTTTAGATCGCCAATGTTGGGGTCATAGTCGTTGAAGCCGCCAGCCGCCAAATCTTGAAAATTCGCCGTGCCGGTCACCGTCCACGCGTCGTTAACCAGCCAGCGGATTGCGGCTCGGCCACCTTGCCACTCGATATTGTTAACATCTTCGGCTTCGAGACCACTGTTGGTTTTAGTGCCGCCAAGACCCGTTCCAAACACGTCGTCATAGACCGTTGTACCGAGCACATTGTCGATGTAACCGGCATCTTCAGATTTAAAGCCAGATAAGCGGATTGCAACCTTATCACTAAGCGGAACGTTGATCGTGGCGTCAACCTCATGGCTGCTACCGCCATTGCGCGTTTGACCCACCCCAAAGCCGACATTGGCAGACGATTCCGTCACATCAGGCTTGTTGGTAATCACCCGGACGGCGCCACTCTGTGACGAGGCGCCATAAAGCGTTGATTGCGGGCCGGCTAGCGCTTCGACTCGGGCTAAATCGATTGGGTAGACATCCGGTGCGGCTGAGGTGACGGACATCGGTTGTTCGTCGAGATAAATGGCCGCCGTTGGATCGACAAGGAAACCGCCGCCGTCACTGACGCCACGGAAAACGATGGTATTCTGGCCAGGCGTTGTCGTTGAAATATTGAGGCCTGCGACAAATCGAGCATAGTCTTCCAAGGTTGTGATGCCACGCTTCTCCATTTCCTCACCGGAAATAGACTGCACCATCATCGGAATGTCTTGTGAGGACTCAGCACGTTGTCGTGCCGTGACCACGACTTCTTCGATTTCCGCGCCGTAGCTGAAACCAACGCTGGTAGTGCCAAGGGCCGCGGCAATGCTGCTAACCAGCATTCTTCGACGAAAGGGATGATTGGGGACTGTGGGCTTTTTATAAGTCATATCGTGATCCGAGTTCATGATGATGATGAATCTGGGCAGTTCGTGATCAATGGGATGTAAAGATTGATCGATACCGGCCCAGCGGTAAACAGCATTTTTAACACCCTCTGATCCTAATGCATCTTGGCGTTTGATAAAAGTGCTGTGGGCACAAAAATTGCGGCCTAAATCGCGGCATTCGGCGGGCTATTTTAAACCTCGATAAACGCTTTCAACCGCATTTAATGGGCCGCAAGTGCGCGACAAATTGCCGCGCTGGCAGGCTGCCCCACGTCGCTTGTGGCGTCAAGGCGCAGCACTCGTTCTGAGCTGGTTTGATACGGCGGCCACGGCACCGCCGCGCTCGAGTTCGGGTTGCCGGTTTTGATAAAATTCGCCCAGTAATGCTGCATCAGGATCGTGAGGGCGCGATCGGTTTCATCGGTAGGCAGCCAATCGTCGTGCGTATCAAAGACATAGGGCAGTTCTGCCCCGTGGTATGCGCCCATGGATGCCGCCATTTTGCCAGGGCGAATCTTATTAAATTCATAGACATACACTGATTTTTTAATGCCGCTTTGATGCGCGGCCAAACGCAGGGAAGGGCAAACGAAGACTTGGGCCGTGATGAGGACATCCAACGCTCGTGTGGCCGATGGAAATTGGGGCAGCAGCGGCAGGACCGCAGAACGCTGGGTTTCGGTCAGACGCTCGGCCAACCAATCATCGAGTTTTTGCTCGGGGTCTAAGTACATGAGCCATTCATCTCGGTTGGTGCCGATGAGTAGGTCGATGGGTGCCACCGCGCCCGTATCCAGTGATTGCCGTGGCGGCATCACAATACTCGTGCCGTCCTCAACCGGGTCAAAATAAAAACCGGCATAAACGGATTCAGCGGCCGCGAGGACCTCATTGGGCGGCAGCTGTTTTGCCGCCGCCAGCGCCGCCTGACCGCTTAATCCGGTGAGCTGCTGCGTTAAGCGAGTCCCTAACTTCCGGGCCGGCGCTGGGTCAGTCTCTCGATCTACGGCCGAGCCGCCACTCTGATGGATTGCGCGCTGAAAGAGACCCTGTGCTAAGGGTGAGGCGATTAGGAAGTTAATGCTGTTGGCGCCAGCGGATTCACCCATAATCGTAATGCGGTTGGGGTCGCCGCCTAGTGCCTGGCTGTGTTGTTTGATAAACCGTAAGGCTTGAATTTGATCCAGCAGTCCAAAATTGCTATCAGCAAGCGCTGGATGAGAAAAAAAGCCGAAGGCCCCTACGCGATAAGCGATTGTAATAACGATCACGCCTTGCGCTGCTAGACGATGGCCCAGGTAATTGGGTTCATAGCTGAAGCCGCCTCGATTACTGCCGCCGTGGATGAAGACGACGATTGGCAAAGGCGCCTTTTCGCCCTTAGGTCGCCAAAGGTTGAGGTATAGGCAGTCTTCACTAACCTGGGGCGGTTTGACGACACTTGGGTCACCGCCAAAATCTTGAACAACGCCTTGGTACCAGTTGGTGATGTGCTCGCCTTGGTAGCAGGCCGGTGCAAAGCGCGTCGCCGTTAATTGCTGCGGGGTGCCTGATAGCGGTTGGGGCGGCATCCACCGCAGAGGGCCAACCGGTGGCGCAGCAAACGGAATGCCGCGATAGACTTCAATCGTCTCCTCGTTCAGGGTTTCACCGGTCACCGTTAACGTACCGAGCATCAGGCTCGGCGGGGTGTCTGATTCTGCCCGCGCGGATTGGCAAGATAGTAACAGCGCCCAAAATAGGGCGTGCAACGTCGATAGACGCGTGTGGCTTAAAAATCGGATAGATCCCGGCCATCGGGCCGGGTGGCGCGATGTTCGCGGTTTTGCAGCAATTGGTAAGCGCCTAAAAAGCGCGCTGACTTGCGGGTTGAGGATATTCGCGCAGAGGCTGCGTCGCCAATGGCTCATTGCGCTGGTTGCGATGTTGGCCCGTGGCATGGCCACGGGGCGGGCACGAGTTGGTTGGGCGAAAACCTTTCGGTTACCGCCGTCATGGATTGGCGCAGAGGTCGTCATCAACAATTTCCTTTCATTAAAAAATCCCTCGAACGATTGTTTTAAGGGCCGTGTCGCGCGTAACAATTAAGGCGCGTCGATCTCGTCTCGAAGGGCGCGACGTCTTGACTCGCAACCGCCTGAGCGTTGGCCTTGCGCCAGTGTTTAGATCGGCGATGCCTGCTCGGCTTGCCCCGTCTCCAAATGCCGTGCAATGAAATCCATCCGATCCTTGCCCCAATAAATCTCCTCCTCGATGACAACTGTTGGTGCCCCAAAAACGCCTCGATCCAAGCCGCCCTGGGTTTCATTGATGACGATTTGGCCTGTTTCATCCGCCGTTAAGGCCGTCCGAAATTGGTCTTCTGGAATCGAAAATTGTTGGGCTTGCGCCACTAAAGCATCATCGCCTGCAATGCTGTGATCATTTTGCTCCCAGTACTGGGTCATGACCGCATCGATAAAGGCCGCTTCCTGATTCCAAGCCCGCATGGCAACGGCGGCTCGTAGAATTCGGCTGGTTTTGATTGGGAATTGATCCGGGATCCTAAAGGGTCGCTCGTAGCGTGCGGCCCAGCGCATCAGATCCCGTTTTCGGTTCCGCATTTTGGCAAGTGGTTCATCGGTTAAGGCATACCGGTTTTGCCGGAAAACGTATCCCAAATTGAAACAGTGCGGTTTGATTCGCGCGTCATGAAGGTCCGCGATGGGTTTCAGCAGGTGCCAAGCGAAGTAGGTGTTGGTGCTGCCAGGATCCCAATAAAAGTCAATGTCCATAAAAAAACGCTCGAGTTGATTTTGACCTTAAGCATAACCGCTTTGTAAGGTGCATCGCGATCGTCTAGCTCGAGGGAATCTGGGTGGCGTTTACGCAGATCAAGACTGATTGCACAAGGTTGGACACAAAGATATTGATATAGCCGAGTCGCATTGCTGGATCCTCGTGTCAGAAAGATTAACGCGTGAATATTGTTTGAATCTAAGACGACTCACCTGCGACGAGGTAATTGCAAGCCGCTTAACCGCTGTCTGACAAGGAGGGTTTTTTCGAAAAACGTGTTTTTCGAAGTCGGTATTCGCAGCGATTGTTCAGTTTTCTGTCACTGTAATGGTTCGCTTTCCTTAAGCTGCTGGCCAGGACCTCCTGTCAGGTCGCTACCTTAATTATCGGTTAGATCCTCGACAATGATCATGCATTCGTTCGCAGACTAAGCTGCTTTTTAAGAGCCAGGCGCTTTGAAAAGCGGCCTAGGCGCATGTGCTTAAGATCTGTTAAAAAGAGGCCTTCGCAAAGGGGATAAAAAATGGATTGGCGCACGTTAAACCCAAGAGTCATTGCTGAGTTTCGCCAGAATGCTGGCAAGGTGTCCGGATTTGAAGGGTTACCATTGATTCTGCTGCAAACCAAGGGGGCACGCACGGGTAACCGTTTTGATGTGCCTTTAATCCCCGTGCTTGAAGACGCGCGTATTTTTTTGTTTGGAACGAATGCTGGGTCGCCTAAACAACCAATTTGGGCGCTTAACGTGATTGCGCATCCGCACATTGTTGTGGAGTACGAGGCGCGAATCTTTGAGGCAATCATTGAACCGCTCGCAAGCGTGGACGCGGATGCGCGCCTTGCGCAGCGGGCGCAAGACAGCGAACAACTCCAGCAATATCTTGCAAATGCGGCGCCTCGTAAGGTCCCTGTGTTTGAAGTCTGTGAAATCAAATAGCGTTGGAGCGATGGCGGCCAGCACCCGGGAAAAACGAGTGAACCACCCAATCCTCGACGGTGGGCTTTCATCAAAACGACCTGCCGTCTAAAGGTGGGAGCGCTCAAGCGTAATGTTTGAGTATTGCCAGGCGGTATCAAAGGCAGTTGCCACAACTTTCGCCGCCTCAGTCTTGCCTTGTGCCAAGAGCGCTTGCTGCAACCCTAAGAGCGACCAGCCGTTATTGTGATTCCATTGGAGGTCTCGTCGATAGACGGCCTCGGCATCCGCTGCCCGATTCGCTTTGAGCAAGGCGGCGCCAAGATAATGGCGAAGGGGCTGGGGCCAATCGGGTGGCTCGGTGTAATTGTTCAGATCCTCCAGCGCAACGCCCGCTTCAAAGGCTTTAATGGCGCCGTCAAGATCACCCGTTGCCTCAAGCAATTCGCCGCGAAGACTCAGCGCGGCCAATTCTAAGATGCGCGCATTGGGGGTCGCTCCAGCCTGGCCGGTGTCTCGGCGGCTGAGTTCCACCAGGGCTTCAAGCTGCGCCAGATGTTCCCGCGCTTGGCTGAAAGCCTTCTGAGCGATGCGCGCACTGCCTTGTGTGTAGGCCCACATGCCGCTCAGATAGGGGGCGCCCTCTGCAGGGCGTTTGATCTCCAGAACCCGCGACCATTGTCCAAAAATTTTGTGCACCAACCAGGGTGCTGCGATTTGTTTTTGGTGTCTCGGATTGCGCGCCGCACTCTTGGGCAGGAGTGCGAGGGTTTGCTCAGCGGCCTCAATGGCCGTTTGATAGTTGCCTTGAACGGTCGCCGCATAGCGGATGAAATCGATGGCATGCGGGGCGTGAATACGATGGGACAACGGATAGGTGCCAAGATTGGGAAGGGGATGATCGCCCCAGATTGCTTTCAGAGTTTGATCCACCGCCAGTGCGCGCTGATTGTTGGTGATCGCGCGCTGAAAGTCGCCGGTTCGAACAAAGATATGCGCGGGCATATGCACCACGTGTCCGGCAATGGGCATTGTGGCTTCGAGCGCGTTGGCTGAAACCAGCGCTCGCTCGGGCGCTCTCGAGGCTTCGATGAGGTGGATGTGGAGGTGAAAGACGCCTGGGTGTTGTATACCGGTTGCGATGACGCCCTCAAGCGCTGCCGCGACCTCGGCTGTTTCGGACTTGGGGTTGCCTTCGCTGTCCCAGTAGTCCCAGCGCTGGATCGACATGTAGGCGCCCGCATACAGGGCCGCAATATCCGGATCAGTTGGATACTGCTGGTTTAAATCGCGCATCGCCGCCAAATAGGCTGTATCACGATCTTGGGCGCTGGGTCTTTGCACTTGGTCGTATAGTTTCTCAAGCGCCGTAATCAGTTTGGCCTCTTTGGGAGTCGCGCGGGCAATACGGGCAACCGCGGCGGCAATGGCTTTTGCGCCTTCGCCCTTGGGATCATCGGGCATGCGCGCATAGCGACTGTTGGGGTTTGGCCCCATCGCATGCGCGAGTCCCCAGTAGGGCATCGGGTGGGTTGGGTCTAGTTCGCTCGCGGTTTGGTAGGAGGCAATCGCCTCCGGAAAATAAAATCCCCAGGCAAATCGTAAGCCTTGATTAAAATAAGCTTGGGTTGTCGGATTGGCAGTTGAAATCGGGCGGCTATAAGTGCCGCTGTTATCGATCAGCGGGAGCCTTTGTAACGTATTGTCTTCATCGGCCTGGATACCCAACGTTGCTAAAATCAGCATCGTCAGTATCCAGGCGCGGGTTTGAAAACCGGAGTAGAGATGCTCGTTGCTTTGTTTTTGATTCATTTTACGCATAGCGCATTCCTTTAGTGGTAAGCCCCGTTAGGCATTGCCCGGCATTTGTTTGTTGGGGCGCGACGGCGACGGGCGTCATGGCCTGTCGGAGTGGAGCATCTAACGTGTTGTTAGGTCAACTCAGCGAGTGTTTCAATCGCCAGGCTAATTTCTTGTTTCAAGGCCTCTTTTCAACGTCTCTTTGCAACGTCTCTGCGAAATGAGGGATTTTGACTGCCAAATGTGCGAGACCAAAGCGGTGTCTTTGGCATAAGGCGGTCAAATCGATCTTGTGGGCTTTCGGGCATAAAACAGTTAGGGGTGATGCTCGATGGCGCGGCACGAAAAATGAAATATGATGTGACGCTCACCCGCGGTAGTGGTAACGAGTGGCGCAATGACGGCGATCCTTATTTGTTGACCGCGCGGTTTTCAACTGAGATGAATCATTGGTACAACCTCGGTTTGACGGTTGTTCAGGGCGAGCTCTGGCAGGGCAGTGGGTTGACCAGCAAGCGGGATCGCGTGGCAGTTGATGGCCGGATTGACATCAAGCGCTGGACGCTAAAAGGTCAGATCTCTAACGGCCACAATGGCCCGGTTGATGCTCGCCGAAGCCTGCTTGAGGTGGAATGGACCTATGGCTACAGTGAATGGACGGCCTACTTGCAACGTTTTGTGTTTGAACTCGGTAATCAGAAGTTTGACCAAGAAACCCATTCGTTAGGGGTTCGTTTTGAGCCGACGAATCACCTCCAAGTAGATGTCGATTACTCAAAAGATGCCAGCAATTTCGGCAGACCCAACCGAGAGATGCTCCGGGCTCAAATTAGAGTGCGACTCTGATACTATGGCGTCATAGAAAGCGGACGCGTACCGGTGGCCCGCAATGCGCGAATCAGGAAGTCGTATGAACCGTCCAAAAGTCCTTATTGTCGATGATGTAGAAGAGAATCTGATTCTGTTGGCGTTTGCGCTGAAGGCCTTCGATGTTGATGTTGTGAAGGCCCATGACGGCTTCGAGGCGGAAACCTTATGCACCGAGCATGAGTTTTTATTGATTATTCTGGATGTCCACATGCCGGGTCGGACCGGCATTGAAGCCGCCGGGGTGATTCGTGCTGAAACCCGTAATGGCATGACGCCCATCATCTTTTTAACCGCAGACACGACTGCCTCTGAGATTCCCAGGTCGGCCTATAGCATTGGCGCGGTTGATGTGATGTTCAAGCCGCTTGAAGCCGCAAGGTTGCGGGCGAAGGTTCAGGTTTTTCTCGACCTATATCTGGCGCGAATGAAGGTCGTGGGGCTGATGGAGCGTTTGGAAGCTTCCCAAGCCCAACTGATTGCTCAAGAAAAATATCAAGCGGTGTCATCGTTAATCGGGTCTATGTCGCACAATTTTAACAATCAGCTTTGTATTGCTGAAGGGTATGCAACGGCGCTGCTGGAAGACGCCGACGCAGCAACCAGTGGGCCTCTTGTGAAAATTGTCGCAGCGGTTGGTGCGTGTACGGAATTACTGGAGAAGATGCAGTCCTTCACTGGCGTCAATCAGGTGACAACCAGTGAGTTGGCAGCGGCGGACCGCTTGATTTTAGATTTTGTGAAAGCCTTAGACGTGGTCACGCCAGAAGGCACTGAGTTGTCGACGGATATCGGTGTTGGCGTGAATGAGCTCGAGCTTGCGCCGCAAGTGCTTCGTAAAATTTTCTTATCAATCGCGCAGTTTCTGGCAGAACAAATTGGGTCGAGGGCAGCGTTGGCTGCGGTCGATGTTTTTGGCCTGGCCGCAGACGGCGCACTTTTGGTGAACATTCGTTGTCGCGGCGTGACAATCGAACCAACGGTTCAAGCCGCGGTTATGGACTTTTTTAGCTCAAACGACGTGGTGGCGCAGCAACAGAGCATTGGTTTAGCAGCGGCCAAGACCATGACTCAGGATTTGGGTGGTCTGTTAACGCTCGAGGCTGCGCCGGATTCTTTTGAGGTTCATCTGCGCATCCCATTAGCGGCACTAAAATCAGAGTTAAATCTAGGCTGAGGCGTCGCCCCGACCGCGAAGCCTTGTTACCCATTCATTGGCGCAGGGGCCGAGGTAAGATAAAAAACCACAGCGAATTGCCTCAGTTAAACACGATACGAGGTCATTAAACGCGGGTTCCTGATGCAATCCAGGGGGGCTTAATTTCTTCGAGATGCTTGTGAATCTGCGTTGCAATCAGCTGAGTCTTGTGGATCACGACTTCATTTTAAGGGTTGCTCAAATTGAGCCCGCAAGGCAGGCTTACTCAGGCGCAGCAGGTGAGGACGTGGGCAACAACGCCGCGGCGAGAAGTTAAGCGGACCGGTTTGGGATCATTCCAGGAGTTGAGCCAAAACCCGGCTTGGGCAGAAGATCTTGGCGTTTCCAAGCAGGGCGCGGGTGCCTGTCGTGATTCGGGATTACAAGTCATTAGGAGTATAAGAATGTCGGAAACAATAACACAAGGGATCAACGACGAGCAGGTCGATGAAAGACGAAAGCAACGACAGCGAGATCTTGCTCGATTGAAAACGGTTGCCTTTCAGCATGGTGCGGTCGCAACCGGAATCGTTTTGTTATGGGGCAGTGGCCAAGCATGGTCTGAGGCCAATGAAGGGCTGCTTATTGCTTTAATAGCGGTCGCGAGTGGGTTTTTTGGCGGCGCCGCGCTTGCGTTTTTATCACACGAATGGGGGCATTTCAGTGGCGCGCGATTGAGCGGCGCGGTGTCCCCCGTATTGAAAGAGCGAAAGTCTTTTTTTATGTTCAACTTTAAAACGGCTGTTAATTCTCGCGCCCAATTTTTGGCCATGAGCCTGGGAGGGCCCGTTGCGAACTGGTTGCTGGTCGCCTTGGTGTTGTTAGCGCTGCCGGCTGGGTCTTTAGCGCACGCGGCGCTGCTGGCAACGGTTACGGGCGTTGCTGTAAACGTTTGTGTCTTTGAGTTTCCGGTGATCAGTCGGGTCAGTTATGGCGCCGACCCTGCGGAAACCGTGGCGCAACGGTTAAAGGAGACCGCGGATAATGGCTTGGGTCAAAACATTGGTTTGATGGTCGGGATTGTCGTCTTCGCGGTTGTTGGTTTTGTTGGGTAGCGCAGGCTAGTCAGCGCTCATGGTTTTTGTGTGACATTTAGGGATAAGGAGTGCTTTGTGAGTCAATTTAAAACGATCGAGGTTGTCCACCAGGAGGGTGTGGATTGGTTGTGGTTAAACAGGCCGGATGCTCTGAATGCGATTACGACCGAGATGGTCACGGAATTGCGGGCCTATTTTGACTCGCTTATGGAGAACTCAGAGACCCGGGTCGTCGTGATGGGGGGGCGTGGGCGCGCTTTTTGCGCGGGGCTTGATATCAAAGCCGCCAGTGATCCCGAGAATGTTCGGCCCTTTGGCCAGGGGATGGGGTTCCAAGGCTATTTAGCCGAGGTCTATATAAAAATGCGGCGGTGCCCTCAACCGATCATCAGTATGTTACAAGGGCCGGCCTGCGGTGGCGGTTTTGCATTTGCCCTAGCGTCAGATGTCCGGATCGCCGCAAGTAATGTGCGCATGAATGCGGCGTTTATCAAACTCGGTTTGTCAGCTTGCGATATGGGAACGAGCTATTTCTTACCGCGCTTAGTGGGCACAACGGTGGCCGCGGAACTGATGCTCACCGGCCGGTTTATTGAAGCCGACAGAGCGCTCGCGACGAATTTGGTGTCGCAAGTCGTGCCCGAAGCGGACCTGGTTGCCGCGGCGCAGGCCTTCGCTGATGACATGTTGTTGACTTCCCCGATGGGGCTTCGGCTCACGAAAGAAGGTTTAAACTTGGCAGTCGATGCAGCAAGCCTTGAGGCCGCCATCGCCATAGAAAACCGCAACCAGCTGTTGTGTTCAAAAACGCAGGATGCCAAAGAAGGCATGCGCGCCTTCATTGAAAAGCGGCCACCCCAGTATACGGGTCGCTAGCAGGGCAAGGCTGCGGCCTCATATGAATACAATGGTTCATGCATGACGACCTTGCTGAGCCGCGCCAGTTGGGTTTTGATCGGCAAAAGGGGATGAAATCCAATCGGATCAGTGGGTTATTGGTCTCGGACTGGGTCTCGAGGCGGGTAACGCTTGGGTGTCTAGGCCGGGTGAGACATCCTCTGTCCAATGAGGCGTCTTGAGCGCTTTGATTGGGGTCGTCCACTCAAAACCGTCATGAACCCGAATCGTTCTGAAGGAGCCACAGTATGAGTTTACGCTCAAAAATCGCACTCGTTACCGGGGCAGGACAAGGTATTGGACGGGCAACCGCGCAGCGTTTAGCCCGAGCGGGCGTGAATCTGGTAATCCAAGATATTGATGAAGCCGCTTTGGCGGAGACGGCGCGTCATCTAAAAACCTTTGAGGTGGACGTGCTGTCCTTGACGGGTGATTTGACCGAACCGGATCTGCCAGAACAAGTGATTAAGGATTGCGTCGACGCTTTTGGCGGCCTTGATATTATTATTAATAATGCGGGTTATATCTGGAATGGCGCAATGCACAATCACTCTGAGGCGCAATGGCAAGCGATGCTTGATATTCACGCAACGGTGCCCTTTAGAATTTTAAAAGCCTTTTCGGAGTGGTTGCGGCCTACGGCAAAAGCGGAAATACAAAGCAATGGGGTCGCTTGCTGCCGGAAAGTCGTGAATGTTTCCTCCGTGAGTGGCACCCAAGGCAGCGCGACTCAGGTCGGGTATGCAGCTGGCAAAGCGGCGGTCATTGGCTTAACCAAAACGCTGGCAAAAGAATGGGGCCGATATAATGTAACCGTTAATGCCGTGGCATTTGGTCATATCGAAACGCGGTTAACCCAAGGATACAGTGATTCAATTCCGGAGATTACAGTTGGTGATCAGCAGTTCCGGGTGGGTCTGTCGTTCCAGCAAAGAAATGCCCTTGCGCAAACGGTGCCCCTAGGACGTGCCGGGACCGTTGATGAGGCGGCCGGCGCGATCTATTTGCTGACGTTACCGGAGTCTGATTATATTACCGGCGAAATTTTGACCTGTTCGGGCGGGGCATGAGGTCAGAGCGGACTCAGGTCATTGAGGTAATGACAGGCTTAGAATTTGATCCGACGGCGACGCATCTCTTTGGCTCGCGCCAACTTTAGGGTATCTTGCTTGCTTGTTTAGGCGATTCTGGAGTGTACCCGTGACCGATCCTTTTAGACCTCGTGAGCAATCGCGCGGACCCAACGGGCAGCTCGCCCACGCGCAGCATCTGGCTCACACCGACCGCTTGGCGGAAACGTTTTATGCGGTGGGGGATTCAGCTTGGTGTTATGTCGGTAATGGCTTGTCGAATCAAACGTTTATTCGCGGTCCCGAAGGCATTATCGCGATCGATACCGGTGAGTGCCATGAAGAGATGGCGCAAGCGCTCGAGAAACTTCGGCAGCATACCGCTGAACCGATTGTTGCCTGTATCTACAGTCATTTTCATTACGTTGCCGGCACATCGGCGATTGTTAGCGAGCGTGGTGATGATGATTTTCCGATTTACGGTCATGAAGGCATCGCGGCGAACTTGACCCGATTTGGGGGTGAGGTTGGCCCTCGGGGTTCTCGAGGCATGGTGCATCAATTTGCCATGATGTTGCCAGAGACCGGAGATGATGCCCGAGTGAATATTGGTCTAGGCCTGTTTTATCGTAATCCGAAACACGCGCCTTATACTGGCGGGCATATTCCCGCGACCCATACCTTTGGCGGGCCTCATGAGGCCGTCATTGCGGGCCTTAAGGTGATCTTTCAGCCAGCGCCATCGGATGCAACCGATTCTGTGACGATCCACTTTCCGGAACTTGATTTGGCCGTGAACAATATTTTTTGGCCAGTATTGTTTAATGTTTTCGCCATTCGCGGTGAAGAGTATCGTGACCCAAGCGTGCTGTTGACCGGACTGGACCATCTGGCCGGCCTGAAGGTTGAACATCAAATTTGCGCCCACGGTCCGCCAATGTCGGGCCGCTCTGAGATACTCGCTGGCATACAGCGCTATCGCGATAGTATTCAATTCATCTGGGATCAAACCGTGCGCCATGCGAACTTGGGATTGAGCCTGGATGAGATGATTCACAAGATACAATTACCGGCTGTTTTCGAGACCGATTTTCACACCCAACAACTGTATGGCGTTGTTGAGCATCATGTGCGGCAAGTTTATACCGGTCTGTTTGGTTGGTTTGATGAAGACCCAGGAAAACTGTTTCCGCTGGCGCCAGGTGAGCGTGCAACCAAGATGATCAACGCGTTTGGGGGTCGGGCTTTGATGCAAGGGGCCTTTGACGAGGCGCTTGCGGCGCAGGACTATCGGTGGGCTTTGGAGTTAGGTCAGCTCCTTGTAAGCGATCCTGCGGCTCAGGACGCGCAAGCAGACAAGGCGCGGCTGGCCGCGGGCTTACGCCAGGTCGCGTTCTGTTCGCCGGCGGCGAATATCCGGGACTGGTGTCTAACCCGGGCGCTGGAGCTGGAGGACAATCTCGATTTGAGTCGATTCCGAATTCACCGTTTCCGTGAGCAAGAGGTGTTATCGGGCCAAGGCGCGCGTTGGGTGCCAATCTTGCGAGTGCTGCTGGATGCAGATGCCGCAACCGATGTCTACGGCAGTATTGGGTTTACCTTTGATGACGGATCGAGCGCGGGCTTATTGATTCGTCATTCGGTAGCCGTCCCGGTGGCGACCCAAGCGTGCGATTTACAGATCACCTTGGCAGTCTCAACCTGGGCAAAGCTATTGGCGGGTAAGACTTCATTGTCGAGCGTTTTGGCAGAGCATGGCAATTTGAGCGTTGATCAAACGACGCAGATTCAGGCACTGCTGGCGCTGTTTGATCTGCCGAGTTTTAGAGCGTGATGGCCGGACGCCTGAATCCGATTAAGGCGTGGGCCGCGAATATTGAGCAATACTGCGGCTGCGATAGCGATCGCAATATCGTTGCAGTTTGATCTTGTCAGAATCATTTCGGCCACGATTCAGGCCGAGGGGCTCCGAGTTAGCGCGCCGTATAATAGGTAAAAACCATGACAGTAAAACAGAATCCACCATTCGCAGGCAAGATCGAGCGTTTGTTTGAAGACGCAACGCCCCAGCGCTTAAAGCTCTCTCAGCCCGCGCAGGGCAAGCCCAATGTTGTCATCGTCATGCTGGACGATGTGGGCTTTGGTAGCGTTGAAACCTTTGGTGGTCCCATTCCAGCGCCTGGCGTTGACCGAATCGCTGCCGAAGGCCTCAAGTTCAATCAGTTTCACACGACCGCCCTATGCTCGCCGACGCGGGCGGCTCTGCTGACCGGACGGAACCACCATAGTGTCCATATGGGCGGCATTACGGAGATTGCGAATAGTTTTCCCGCGTATGACAGTGCGATTCCCAAGGAGAGTGCGACCTTGGCTGAGATTCTCAAGCAAAACGGCTATTCCACCGGCTGTTTTGGGAAGTGGCATCTCACGCCAAGTTGGGAGCAAAACCCCGCTGGGCCCTTTGATCGCTGGCCTACAGGGCAAGGCTTTGAACGCTTCTACGGGATTTTAGGGGCGGAGGCCAGTCATTGGGAGCCGCCGGTTTATGATCAAACGACGCCCATTGAGCCGCACCTCAATCAGCCGGGGTACCACCTAACGGAAGATCTGGCCGATCAAGCCATTCATTGGATTCAGCAACAAAAAGCGGCAGCGCCCGATCGTCCTTTCTTTTGCTATTTTGCGCCCGCGGCCGTGCATGCGCCCCATCATGTTGATGAATCATGGGTCACGCCGTTTAAGGGTCAATTCGACGGTGGATGGGATGCCTTACGGCAAGCGATCTTTGACAAGCAGTTGGCGGCGGGTGTTATTCCGCCCGGTACGCGCCTAACTGACCGGCCGGAGGAAGTGCCCAGTTGGTCCGAGTACCCAGACCGCTACAAACCGGTTGCAAGCCGGTTGATGGAAGTTTTTGCGGGTTTCTTGGCTCATACCGATGCCCAGGTCGACCGGGTCTTTCAGACCCTCGTTGATCTGGGTGAGTTCGATAATACCTTGGTGATTTATCTAACCGGGGATAACGGCGCCTCAGCGGAGGGCACGATTCATGGTGCTTGGAGCGCGCCGTCATTCCAAAATGGCGTCCATGAAGATCCTGAGTGGTTGCTGGAACATATGGCGGATTTTGGGACCGATCGTTGTGAAAACCATTTTAATGTCGGTTGGGCCTGGGCGCTGGATGCCCCCTTTCAGTGGATGAAGCAGGTTGCATCGCATTTCGGTGGCACGCGAAACGCGTTGGCCGTGTCTTGGCCAAAAGGTATGGGTGCGGCCGCGGGTGAACTGCGCGATCAATTTCATCATGTGATTGATTTGATGCCGACGGTACTGGATGTCGTCGGGATTGAGGCGCCGGCGGTCGTGAACGGTGTTGATCAAATGCCGATTCACGGGACCAGCATGCGTTATTGCTTTACCGAGCCCGCAGCAGAAAGTCGGCGGCAAACGCAATACTTCGAAATATTAGGCAATCGCGCCATTTATCACGATGGTTGGATTGCCAGCTGTTTTCATGGTCGCCTGCCCTGGATTCGGTTTGCGGGGTTCAAGTTTGATGGGCCCGAGGAAGTTTGGGAGTTGTATAACATTGCGGAGGACTTTTCGCAGTCCAATGATTTAGCGGACGTGTATCCGGATCGACTCGCTGCGCTCAAAGCGTTGTTTGATTCCGAAGCTGAGGCCATGGATGTCTATCCGCTGCGAGATGCGTCGGCGCGGCGTGGCGGTGAGTATGCCGTGCCGCATTCCTTGGAGGGTCATGATCGGATTGTTTACAACCGTCATCATGTTCGAATGCCTGAGCATTCGGTGCTAAATTTAAAGAATGTCTCGCATCAAATATCAGCCAAGGTTGTGCTTGATGACCTGTGCAGCCAAGGGGTGATCGCGTGTCAGGGCGGCAATATGGCGGGCTGGAGCCTATATCTAGATCAAGCTGGCTGTCCAACCTATTTATACAACTGGTTTGGTCATGAATTGACGTTTGTTGCGTCAACAACCCCTTTGGACGCCGGTGCGTATGAAATTATCCTTACTTATCATCATGACGGCGGCTTTGGCGCCGGTGGCGAGGCGGTGCTCAGTGTCAACGGTGTGAGCGTCGCAAGCAATCGAATCCCAAGGACGGTCCCGGTGATTTATTCCATGAGTGGTGAAACCTTCGATGTTGGGCGCGATACGGGCTCACCCGTTGGACCTTATCCGCATAACTTTGCGTTCACCGGTACGATTGAGTCGGTGACGCTCGAGCGGTTGAGTCAGGCCAGTGAGGCAACAAAAAAGGCCGAGCGCAAAGGACAGTTTCAAGCGAGCTTGAGCAGTCAGTAGCGGGCGGAGTGCGCGTCAACCAGATCCATCGATGCCGGCTCCGTCTCCTTATCACGCCAGCGTTTTAGCGAATTGGCATCGCTGCCGCTGTGATTCTGACCGAATGCGTTAACGCTTTGGGGAGGGCGCGGCTCAGGCGAGTCAAGTCGTCGCAATCCGGTGTGGCGTTTGGTCATAAAACCGTCTCGGACCTCGGGCTAGGAGACTAACCTGCCAGGCACCGCGCTCGTCCGGCATCGAGTGACTAGGTATGCCGGAGTATCTCGCCATCATTCATGAAAATGATTTCCTCCGCGATATTGGTGCCAAGATCGGCAATGCGCTCGATGTTTGATGAAATCGTTAAATGCGACACGGCCTCCGTTGTGATGCTCGGATTGTCGGTCATGGCTTTGATTAAATCGCGATAGGTCAGGGCGTGGAAGGCATCGACCTCGTTATCCATGTCCAGCACGGCGCGCGCAGCTTGGGTGTCTTTGTCAAGTAGCGCCGCGAGCGCCTGTTCAACCATCTTCAGACTACTGGGCCCCATCCACTCGAAGTGTAGGTCAACCGGTATTCGAGGCCGGTCATACAAAAACTGGATCCTTGCGCCAATATTGACGGCTTGATCTGCGATACGTTCCAAATCGTTGTTCACCTTGAGTACCACAATCAAAAAGCGCAGGTCGGTTGCAACGGGTTGATGTAGCGCGATGATTTTTAAACAGTTCTGCTCGATCGAGATTTCCATCTCGTTTATCCGTTTTTCGTTTTCAGCGATGCGTGCAACTTTTTCCAGATCAAAACTACTGATGGCATCGATGGCACACTGCACTGATTCAATGACCAGTTCGCCAAGGCTGGATAATTGGGATTCGAGCTCAGTTAAATCGCGGGCTAAATGTGTTTTCAAGGGTGAACTCCTAGCCGAAACGGCCTGTGACGTATTCTTCAGTGCGTTGGTTTTCTGGGTTGGTGAAGAGGGTTTCGGTGGGACCATATTCGATCAAAATCCCGTTTTCCATGAAAGCCGTAAAGTCAGACACGCGCGCGGCTTGCTGCATATTGTGGGTTACGATCACGATGGTTAGCTTTTCTTTCAGCTCGAACAAGAGGTCTTCAATGCGTGCGGTTGAAACCGGATCGAGCGCAGAACAGGGCTCATCCATCAAGAGCACCAAGGGATTCATCGCAAGGGCGCGCGCAATACACAATCGTTGTTGTTGGCCACCCGATAGGTTGAGCGCCGACTCGTGTAAGCGGTCTTTAACTTCATCCCAAAGGGCTGCCTGTTTCAGGGCTTGTTCGACCCGATCGTCCATATTGTCCTTTAAACCATTAATCTTTGGTGCCCAGGCAACATTGTCGTAAATGGTTTTCGGGAACGGATTGGGCTTTTGAAAGACCATACCAATATTAAGTCGAACGGCGACGGGGTCCGCGTCTGGGGCATAGATGTTTTGGTCATTAAAAGAGATCTCCCCGGTCAGCGTGACTTGGTCGATAAAATCATTCATCCGGTTAAAGCTTCGTAGCAGGGTGCTCTTGCCGCAGCCGGATGGGCCGATGATCGAGGTGATTCGATGCTGATAAATCGGTAGCGTGACCGTCTTGACCGCGAGTTGATCACCATACGCGATACTCACGGCGTTCGCCTGCAGTAGGACCTCAGAGGTTTGGGTCATGAAAATTCCTTACATAAACTTATTTTTACTGCCGCGGTAGCGTATCCATACGGCGGTTGCATTCATGATCAGCAGGACCAGTAGAAGAACAATGATGCCGGCTGATGCTAATTCGTGAAAGGCCTCTTGTGGGCGAGAGGTCCAATTATAGATTTGGATCGGTAGGGCGGTGAACTCATCCATCGGACCTTCCGGCACAAAAGCGATATAAGTCAGTGCCCCGATCATAATCAGTGGCGCTGTTTCGCCAATCGCTCGACTCAATGCCAAAATGACGCCGGTTAAGATGCCCGGCATAGCCTGAGGTAAGACGTGATCTCGGGTGACTTGCCATCGGGTGGCGCCAAGTGCGAACGCGACTTGCCGCAGGGAACTGGGCACCGCCTTGATCGCTTCTCGCGACGCAATAATGATCACCGGTAAAATCAGAAGGCTCATGGTCATGGCGCCTGCCAGTACGCTACGATCTAGGCCAAAAAACCGAACAAAGATCGCAAGCCCGATGATGCCGTAAACGATGGAGGGCACGCCCGCGAGGTTTGCGATGTTGATGGTGATGAAGGTTGAAACGCGACCCGGCTTGGCATATTCCTCAAGATACACGGCCGCCAATACGCCGATGGGTATGGCGATTGCGGCGGTCAAAGTAACCAGCCAAAGGGTCCCGGCAAGGCCCGCTAAAATACCCGCTTTTTCTGGGAATCGGGATGGGAACCGGGTGAGGAAGTCGAAGTTTAACCAAGGCAGTCCTAAGAGCGTGACCTCAAGGATGAGAATGCCCAAAATGGCAACGGCCAAGCAGGTCACGCTGAGACAGAAAAGCTTAAAGGCCGCCGAAATCTGGTGACGCTTTTTAAGACGTTGGGCTTGCGTGTTCATTCGTAGACATCTCGATAGCGGTTCATGATGGCGTTTGCGATTAAATTTAACACCAAGGTCATGGAAAAGAGGACGGCGCCCACGGCAAACAGCGTCTGATAGCTGAGCGTGCCAGCGGGGGTGTCGCCAAGCGATACCTGAACGATATAGGCCGTCATGGTCTGAATAGACTCCAGTGGGTTAAGCGTCAAGTTAGGGGTGGCGCCTGCCGCGAGGGTGACCGCCATGGTTTCACCGATCGCTCGTGAAATAGCGAGTACGAAGGCCGCGAAAATGCCTGAAAGTGATGCCGGCACAACGATTCGAGCGGTGACCTCGAAGGAGGTCGCGCCGAGAGAATAAGCCCCGTCTCTGAGTGCGTTGGGCACTGCGCGTAGAGCGTCATCACATAGTGAGGCAACCATCGGCAAGACCATGATGCCCACAACAATCCCCGCACTGGCGGCATTGAAGACTTCTGTTGACGGGATCAGGGTTCTTAAAATGGGCGTGACAAAGGTAATGGCAAAAAAGCCGTAAACGATGGTTGGAATACCCGCAAGAATTTCAAGGATAGGCTTCACCAGGTCTCGGGTTCGGTTCCCTGCGTATTCACTAAGATAAATTGCGCAGGCCAAGCCAACGGGTAATGCAACAATGGCCGCGCCAATCACAATCAAGGTGGTACCGAACAACAGGGGCAGAATACCGTAGGACTTAGGCTCAAGGAGCGGTGTCCAGCGGGTGCCAAAAAGGAAGTCGGAGGCGGGCACTTGCTGAAAAAAGTAAAAGGTTTCGACCGAGAGCACACCCACCACAGCAAGCGTTGTCAGCACCGAGATTGCGGCGCAAGCAAAAAAGAGCCAGCGCAGGACCTTCTCGAGCGGCCTGCCCCGAGCGCGCGTCAGACGAATTTCAGGTGCCGTCTGAGACATGTTATTGGGTAAGCGGCTGAAGCGTGCTGCCGGTCAGATAAGCCGAGCCTGTGATGCGATTGCTAACCCGGTCGTGGGCTGCGCGGTATACGGTCTGCGGCATAGGAATGTAGCCCACTTCACTCGCGAGCTTTTCTGCTTGGTCCAAATAAAAGTGCACAAACCGTTCAATAATAGGATCGTCTAGAGCGCTAGACCTTGCGTAGATAAAGATGGGTCGTGATAAGGGCGCGTAAGTGCCGTTGTTAATTGTGGTCTCACTCGGGCTGATTGCGCCAGTGCCGCCATCGATCGGGACCAACGTCAACTTGTCCTGATTCTCTTTGTAGTAGGCGTAACCAAAGTAACCCAAAGAGTACAGGTCGCCCGCAATGCCTTGCACCAGCACGTTATCGTCTTCGCTCGCCGTGAAGTCTGCACGCGAGGCCTGCTCTTTGCCATTCACGACTTTGGTAAAGTAATCGAAGGTGCCAGAATCCGTTCCGGGACCGTAGAGCTTGATGGGTTGATCCGGCCAGTCCGCTCGCACATCGCGCCACCGCATCACGGGGTCCTCAGGTCGCCAGATCGCGTTGAGCTCAGCAATGGTTAGCTGATCCACCCAATCATTTTTTGGATTAATCACGACGGACAACCCATCGAAGGCCACCGGCAGTTCGATGTAGTCAATACCGGCTGCTGCCGCGCGTTCAGCCTCAGAGGATTTGATGCTTCGACTCGCGTTACTAATATCGATTTCATTATTGATGAATTTCTTAAAACCGCCGCCGGTACCGGATACGCCGACCGTAATGCGAACCCTAGGGGCGATGGCATTGAACTCTTCGGCAACGGCTTCGCTGATTGGAAACACGGTACTTGAACCATCAATCTGAACTTTGCCAACGAGGCTTTGGTCTGGGTTGCCCGCCGCCGATTGATCAATGGATGGTGTTGTGTCGGAACAAGCCGATAGTCCGATCGTCAAGGCAAACGTAATCAGTTGAAGTCGGGGCAGTAAGCGCATGTTGATTCCCTTGTCGTGTGGTTAGGGGCGCTATTTAGAATTGGTAATGTAAAGTTTTGGCAAAGATTTCTTAAAAATCGGATGAAAAAAGACTTAACTAAAATCCAATAAAAAATTAACGAGATCTTAATAGTAAGGCTGCAGTATTGCCTCCAGTTCGCGATGTCCCTAGTTGAGTCCTAAAGTCGGTCGTTGGGGCACGTGGCTGAATGCGGTTTGCGCAAGGGCCTGGATAAAAAACCCAGGCAAGCCTGATGCGCGGTTTAAATACGAAATAAACAATGATGTTTAACAATGACGTTTAAAAGGAATAACAGATTATGAAGATCTGGCTTGGTTCGACATTGATGGTGCTTTCTATTCTGGTCTCGACCGCGTCCTTTGCAAGTGACTCAGGCGAACTCGCGGCCATTAAGCGTGATTTGGCGCGTTTAGTGGCCCGCATTGAGGTGCTCGAGCAGGACAATCAATCGCTTCGAGGCGCGCAAGCCCAAGTGAGCCCGGCACAGGCGAGCTCGGTAAAGAAGGCTTCGGGCGGATGGCCTATGCTGGCGTGGCGCGGCGATGTTCGGTATCGATACGAATCCTTCGAGATCGACCAAAAGGATGACCGAGAACGCAACCGATTGCGTGCCCGGGTCGCCCTGAAAGCCACCGTATCGGAGACGGTAGACGTGGTGGTTGGCCTCGCAAGCGGTAGCGATGATCCGGTATCTACGAATCAAACGTTGGGATCCGCTGGGACGACCAAGGGCTTAGGGCTCGATCAGGCTTACTTCTCTTGGCAGGTCAATGAGTCCATCAATTTGAAAGCCGGAAAAATTAAAAACGTGTGGTTTAAGCCGGTCAAATCAGAACTGCTCTGGGATGGTGATTACAATCCGGAAGGCGTTGCGTTGAGCTACGCCAACCAAAGCTTCTTTGGCCATGCCGCGGTGAACTGGTTAGAAAGTGATACTAAGCGCGATCAAGCGTTTGCAGCCGGCATCCAGGCGGGTTGGCGGGCGTCTCTGGGCGACTATGATCTGACTGCGGGCGCCGGATATCATGACGTCGGTGTGGCCGGTCACGAGGCCTTCTTAGGGGGTGATGATTTCTTTGGAAACCAAAGTTTGTGCCAGGAAGCGGGTTGTGTCTACGGTCAGGATTACGAGCAAGTTCAATTCTTTGCGATGTTGGATGGTCGCTGGCTTGAGCAACCGCTGACGGTTTATTTGGAAGGGGTTGAAAATCTAGCGCTGGACGCGCAAAACCGGGGCTGGAGTGCAGGCTTTAAGATTGGGAAAGCCAGCAAACCCAGAACCTGGGAGCTGGGTTATCAGTATGAAGACTTAGAAGCCGATGCGGTCTTTGGGTTAACGACAGGTTCTGATTTTGGTGGCGGCGGCACCAATATCAAAGGTCATATCCTGAAAGGCGGCTGGGCGGTCACCAAAGCTTGGAAGCTCTCTCTCACCTATTTCAACAATGAGACGGACCCTGATGGCGCGCAGCGGGGTTACCAGCGCTTACAACTTGATAGTCAGATTAAGTTCTGACCAAAAAACGGCAAAACAAGGGTGTGGTTCGGCCACGCCTGCGTTTACGGGACATCTTTTGGATGATGGTCGCGGCCATCTAAATAGGGGGTTGCTGCGTAATCTTCAATTTTGACGCCTTCAACACAGGCGATGTTAAAACCGTACTCTGAGGGTTCGGAGCGTCTTTGGTGATGGGTGTAGATGCCGCAGTTTGAGCAGAAGTAGTGCTTTGCGGCGTGCGTGTTGAAGGTGTAGGTCTTCAATGCGCCTGCGCCTTTTATAATCTTCAAGTTTTCAAGGGTGACCGAGGCGACCACGGCATTGCGGCGACGACACATTGAGCAATTGCATCGTCTGAGTTTCTCAAGTCCATTGGGAAGGGTGAGTTCAAGTTCAACGGCGCTGCAATGACAGGTTGCACGAACTGTCTTTTTCATTGTCTACCGCGCTCCCCAAATCCAGAAT
>ERZ887849.467-NODE-467-length-43332-cov-51.942048_pt1 | contig 43332 bp, 21 predicted proteins | sample MGYA00521267_ERZ887849 | MGnify/ENA primary metagenome ERZ887849 (study PRJEB32303, sample SAMEA104408601) | aquatic metagenome | biome: Brackish water; feature: Pelagic; material: water | place: Baltic Sea | collected 2014-06-06T16:11:00 | depth 2,863 m ... | reverse complement strand
TCCCTAAACCGAGTGACATTGGGCTCGCGCCAACTGGTTCTGGTGTACGGTTACATCTCTCTGGAAATTCGTGGATACTGGTTGGTTCTTGTGCGTCACAGAAAGCAGCCGATAGATGGCTGGCACTTTGAATGACTGGAACATGCCCGATCCACAGTTGGTCTGCGGCGAATTTGTTATCAGACCAGATCCATTTTGAGCGTGTGCTGTGCACACAATTGCATGTGTTGCAAACTGGCAGCATCCGACGTTGTACGTTGGCAACGTATCAATAAGCTGCCGCATCGCGAGGCGTTCCGATTGTTCCCAAAATCGCAGTTTTTCCGACGGCCTTCCCAGGGTAACCAATGCTGGTTGTGCCGAAAGCACCGAATCCGGCGAGTGCGCAGGTCTGTGGCTTTAGGAATACATGGGGAAATAAACCACGCTTAGAGTCTGGTGGTGTAATTTTCCAGTGTTGAAAAATGCGGGAATTCGTGCGCGCTTAGCAGAATAAGTGAGCCGTCTTCCTGAAATCGTTTGCGGCCCTGCGCCTGTTTTTCGGGCGGTGGTGGTCAAAATGACGTGGAAATTTACGAATGAGTTCACAATACAATAAGCTCATATGTCGTACTCGGCTGCTTCTTGATGAAGCCGTTCATACAGTGCGCACAGGCTTTCGCAATGATGTCGATGAGCTGCTGCGCCCTGCGGAATTGACTCAGCTGGAACAACGAATTCTGATGAGCGCCTCGCCCATGGCGGCTTTAGTAGTGGATGCGCCGGAAGCTGCTGCTGTGGACTCTGCTGGTGATACTGTCGCTTCCGAAGCGGGAGGCGTGCCGCAGGGCGAAGTCGCGAACAGCAGTCAGTCCCCATCTGCAGACGATGCTTCGTCTGACAACGCCTCAGTTCAGAGCACGGTCGAACTGGTCGTCATAGATCCGTCGGCCGAAAACTATCAACAGCTGGTTCAGGACCTTGAATCACAAACAGAAAGAATCTTCGAGATCCTGATCCTGACTCCACGCGAAGACGGCGTGGCTCAGATTACGGATGCGTTGGCCGGAATTCCGCGGGTAGCAGCGATTCATCTTGTGTCACACGGCGATGACGGCGAGATTCTGCTGGGGACCAGCGTTCTGAGCCAAAAGAACATCGGTCGGTATGCGGCTGAACTTGTCACATGGCAGAATCATCTAACGGCTGATGCAGACCTGCTGATCTATGGCTGCGATCTGGCCGCCAGTTCGGATGGTGTTGCTCTGACCGAATCGTTGAACATACTTCTGAGTGCAGACGTAGCGGCAAGCGACGATGCGACCGGTCAGGCAACGCGGGGCGGCGACTGGGATCTGGAACAACAGGTCGGACACATCGAAACAGCAGTTGCGTTTACCTCTGAAGCTCAAAGAAATTGGCAGGGGATCCTTTCGTTAACGGCTACCGGTGAATTGCCGGTCAGCACCACCGTAACGGACGTACAGGAAACCAGTGGTGAAAATCGAGGCAGTCAGCAGGCCGTTTCGATGGCAGCAGACGGTTCGTATGTCGTTGCCTGGACAAGTACAGGTCAGGACGGATCATCGACAGGGATCTATGCTCGACGTTTCGATTCAGCCGGAGTGGCGCTCACCGGTGAAATTCAAGTTGCGCAGACAACCGCAGACAATCAACAGTGGGGCAAAGTGGCTTCGGATGCTGCTGGAAATTTTGTCGTGACGTGGACCAGCTCCAATCAGGATGGAACGCTTCAAAGTGTTTACGCCAGGCTGTTTGATGCTTCCGGAAACGCTCTGGCCGACGAATTTCGGGTCAACACAACAGCAACGGGAACTCAGAAGGATTCCAGCATTGCCCGGAATGCTTCCGGCAACTTTATAATTACCTGGGAGGGAGCAGGACCGGGCGACACTGCCGGGATCTTCTATCGCCGATTCAATGCGGACGGAACAGCGATCGATGCCACAGATGTTATGGCAAACGCTACCGATCGTGGCGCGGAAGCAGATCCGGATGTGGCAATTAATGATTCAGGACAGTTCGCAATCGCTTGGTATCAGGGCAACGATCTATATCTCCGTCACTTTGCGGCAAATGGTGCGGCGGTGTCGGGGGACGTGACCGTCGACAACGGACTGGCGAATGCCCTGTCGCCTTCAGTTGGTATTGACGCGACAGGACGCACGGCGGTTGTGTATCGCACGGATGGGCTTATTGGTATTGGAAGGGGTGTCTGGGGGCGGACGTTTGAGGCGGATGGCAGTCAACGTCATACATGGTTCCAAATCGCTGATTCCAGCGCCACGTCTGCAACACTGGATATGGATGCAGCGGGAAACTTTGTTGTTGTGTGGGAAAATACGGGTGACGCGGACGGCAAGGGCGTGTATGGACGTCACTACGATGCCGACAGTGTAGCGCAGAGTGATGCATTTTTGGTGAACACCAGTAGCCAGACGGGCGACCAGCATCTCGCCTCCGTTGCGCTTCTTGATAAGAATAACTACGTGGTTGTCTGGTCCGGACAGGGCGCCGGAGATGCAGACGGCGTTTTTGCTCGACAGTTTCATGTGGCACCGCCGGTGTTGGATCTGGATGCGGATAACAGTTCCGGTGCCACTGGCCTAGATTTCAATGCCACATTCACATCCGGTGGAGGTGCAGTTGCTGTTGTTGATACCGATGCCACTTTAACAGACGCCAACGACACCAATCTGCAATCACTGAAGGTGAATATTACCAATCGTCAGGACGGCAGCAGCGAAGTTCTGGCCGCAAATACCAGCGGCACCAGTATTTCGGCCAGCTTTAGCGGCAGCACTTTGACTTTGTCTGGCGCCGATACTGTAGGCAACTATCAAAAAGTGCTGCGGACGGTGACGTACAACAACGGTCAGGATCCGGCGACCGGGACTTCACGCACCATTACGTTTATCGCCAGCGATGGTCTGGCCAGCAATGTTGTGGCCACGACTTTCTTATCCATTAATCAGGTCCCCACTGCTAACGCTGGCGGCCCATACACAATCACAGAAGGCAGTAACCTGACTCTGAATGCGTCGGCCTCCACTGATCCGAACGGCGACACGCTGACCTATTCGTGGGATCTTGACGGAGACGCGCAGTACGACGACGCCACCGGCGTGGCACCAACGGTATTGTGGGGCTCTTTGCCGACGTCCATTCGAGACAACGGGACGTATACGATCGGTGTGCAGGTGGACGATGGCAGAGGTGGCGTTCACACAGATACCGCCACCTTGACGGTCACCAATACTGTGCCAGCGCTGGCAATTACAGGAACGGGGTCAGTCGCCGCCGGTAGTGCGTATACGCTGAATCTGTCGGCGACAGATCCGGGCAACGACACGATCACCAGCTGGACGATCAACTGGGGCGACGGCACCATCGACACAATTGCCGGCAACCCCAGCACGGCAACTCACACCTACACCGCCAGCCAAGCGGGATTCACGTACAACATACTGGCGTCGGCCACCGATGAAGACGGTACCTATCTGCAAAACCAGTTAATTGTTGCCAGCAGTCAGAGAGATAGTCTGTTTCGTTATGGGGCAAACGGCGCCTTTATCGAGGAATTCGCCGTCGGCGACGGAACTGATTATCCCGTCGATGCTGTGATCGGCCCGGACGGAAACCTGTATGTCAGTGGATGGAACTCTGACAACGTGCTGCGTTACAACGTCACTACGGGAGCCTTCATTGACACCTTTGTCGCTGCGAACAGCGGCGGATTGAACAGTGCGGCGGGAATCGCGTTCGGTCCCGACGGCAACCTGTACGTTGCCAGTCGCCTGACTCGACAGGTGCTGCGATTCGATGCGTCAACGGGAGCCTTTATTGACGCTTTTGTGACAGCTTCCAGTGGTGGATTGAATCAAGCCGAAGGCCTGGTGTTTGGTCCGGACGGAAATCTGTATGTGTCAGATTACAGTTCCGGCGCGATCTATAAATACAACGGAACGACGGGGGCTTTCATCAGCCAGTTTGTCACCGCCGCCAGTGGCAAATTGAGTGCCCCTGAAGATATGGCATTTGGCCCGGATGGTAATCTGTACGTGGCCGACAACACGAGGGACAGCGTCGTTCGATTCAACGGAACGACGGGAGCGTATATCGATGACTTCGTTGCTTCCGGGTCCGGTGGATTGAGTTCTGCGGTTGGGCTGGCCTTTGGTCCCGACGGCAATCTATATGTGTCAAGCTGGCAGACAAATCGAATATTGCGGTACGCTGGTTCGACCGGCGCATTTATTGATGTCTACACCACCGGCGGCAGCCTTTCGCAGCCCGACTACTTTAACTTTGTGCCCGGCCACCAGGTCACGGTTGGCAGTGCCGCCAACCTTGCTCCCGTCAACAGTGTGCCTGGTGCTCAAACAACACCGCAGGATTCATCAGTCGTCTTCAACTCAGGCAACGGTAATCTGATTTCCATCAGCGACGCCGATGCCGGCAGCAGTTCGTTGGAGGTCACACTGACCGCCAACAACGGCACGGTTTCTGTGGGATGGCCATCGTCAACGGCCACTGCGGTGGGCGGTGAAATTCTGGTTAATACCACGACTGCCAGTAAACAGGCCACTTTGGAAGTTAGCTTCTTTGGAGCTACAGCCGGCGACTTCGGTAGCCCTCGTTCGGTAGCGTCAGATCCTGCCGGTAACTTTGTGGTGACATGGTCCAGCAAAGATCAGGATGGCAACAACTGGGGCATTTACGCTCAACGATACAACGCCGCCGGAGTGGCTCAGGGAAGCGAATTTCTGGTCAACACGACCACCGCCAAAGAGCAGGTGCAGTCTTCAATTGCCATGGACGACGACGGCAACTTTGTGATTGCCTGGTCCAGCAAAGATCAGGATGGAGACGGCTGGGACGTATACGCTCAGCGGTTTAACGCGTCAGGAGCCCGTCAGGGTTCGGAATTCCGGATCAGCACCGAAACAAGCAAGGATCAACTGGGCCCAAGTGTGTCGATGGACGCCAGCGGCAATTTTGTCGTCACGTGGTCCAGCAACGAGCAGGATGGAAACAAATGGGGTGTCTACGGCCAGCGGTTTGATTCGACCGGCATAGCTTTGGACGGTGAATTTTCAGTGAACAATACGACAAACCATGAGCAAACCGCATCGTCGGTGGCTATGTCGGCGGACGGCAGTTTTGTTGTGACCTGGTCCAGCAAAGATCAGGACGGTGACAACTGGGGAGTTTACGGAAAACGATACGATTCGTCCGGAGTCGCTCAGGGCCGTGAGTTTCAGATCAATACCACAACCAGCGATGAACAGGCGTTTTCTTCCGTGGCCGTCGATGCCGATGGCAACTTCGTCGTGACGTGGTCCAGCAAGGATCAGGATGGAAACAACTGGGGCGTGTACGGAAAACGCTACAATGCCGCTGGAAATGCTCAGGGCGGTGAGTTTCTGGTGAATGTTGTGACGACCGATGTTCAGCAGTATTCATCGGTATCCATGGACAGTGATGGGGATTTTGTCATCACCTGGACCAGCAAGAATCAGGACGGAGACAAGCTGGGAATTTACGCTCGCCAGTACACAGCAGCAGGTGCTGCCAAAGGCGGCGAGGTTCTGGTGAATTCCACAACGACGGGTGATCAATCCTATTCGTCCGTGGCGATGGATGCGAAAGGCAGTTTTGTCGTTGTTTGGTCTGGCGCAGGCACCGGGGATACCGACGGTGTGTTTGCTCAACGAGTCGTCGTTCCAACGGACATCACGTTTACGACCGGTGATGGCACGCGTGACGCGACCATGACGTTTACGGGAACGATCGCAAACATCAATGCGGTACTGGACGGAACGAAGTTTGAGCCTGCAGCGGGCTATAACGGCCTGGCAACAATTACGCTTAATACCAACGATCTGGGGAACACCGGATTCGGTGGTGCTAAGATGGATTCCGATGTCATCAACATCAACGTTGGTTCCGGCAATATTGCGCCAACGTTAAGTCTGCCATCCAGTGCGGTCAGCTACACTGAAAACGGTACGGCGGTGCTGGTTGACCCGGCTGCCACGGTCAGCGATGCGGATTCAACGGATCTGAATTGCGGTCAATTTACGGTCTATGTGCATGCCAACGCACGAGTCACCGATCGGCTGGCGATCCGCGATCAGGGAACGTCGTCCGGACAGATTGGTCTTTCCGGCAGCAACGTGACCTACAACTTCGGTTCCGGTGCCGTCGTCATCGGTACGATCAGTGGCGGAACCGACGGGTTGACGTCGATTGTGGTCGACTTGAATGCAAACGCCACGGTGGCGGCTGTTCAGAAGTTGATGCGAAACATCACTTATGAAAACGTTTCGGACGATCCCCGATCGCTAAGTCGCACGGTGGCCTTCCGCCTGTCTGACGGCGACGGTGGCATCAGCGCAATTGTCCGGCAGACGGTCAACGTCACGGCAGTGAATGACGCTCCTGTTGTCGACGCGGCACAGACCTTTAGTGTTTCCGAAGCAGCAACGAACGGCACATCGCTGGGAATTGCCACAGCAACTGACGCGGAAGCCGGCACAACGTTCAGTAACTGGCAGATCACCGGCGGCAACACTGGCAGCGTGTTCGCCATCAACAGCACCACTGGTGAACTGACGGTTAACGACGCATCAAAGCTGAACTACGCCGTCACATCCAGCTATGCACTGACAGTCACTGTTTCCGACGGATCGCTGACATCGGCGATTCAGTCCATCGCAGTCAATGTGACGGAAGCTGTGGATATTTCGTCCAACCTGCTGTTGCACCTGGCCTTTGACGAAACGTCCGGCACAGTTGCGGCGGATAGTTCCGGCAACGGAAACAACGCAAATCTGAATGCAAGCGCTGAAAATGGATGGACGGGGGGAGTTGTCGGTAGCGGTGCCTTCTACCTCAATTCCACCAGTGGGGATGAAGACTTCTTTACGGTCCCGGACAGCCCGACGCTGCAGAACGTGCAGGAAGGCAGCCAGTACACATTGTCTGCGTGGTTCAATCCGGCTGACGTGCCCGGTGGAGCATCCGCAGCTGACAACAACTATGCTTATGGCATTCTTGTTAAAGAAGGTACGCACACTGGCTTGTGGTACGAATCAGACCAAAGGATAAACTTTGAAATCTGGACGGGCGGCACAAACTATGTCACGGTCGAAAGCCTGAACACTTACGCACCGGATCAGTTCTATCACGTCGTTGCAACTTATGACAATGCGTCGGGAATCGCCAGACTGTTCGTCAATGGAGCGTTGGAGAACTCAGCCACGTTTACGCCGGGAATCACGACTCCGGACTACGGCACGGAAACCTGGAAAGTCGGGACGGCTCGGGACGTTTTCGCAACCAATGATTCTGCCTACCCGGCATCCGGCGTGATTGATGATGTTCGTATCTATGGCCGAGCATTGGGCACGACGGACGTCGCTGCGTTGTACACACTGGGGACCACTGGAAATCGAAATCCCATCGCAAGTGCTGGCGGAACATACACAACGACTCCGGGTAATCCGGTTACGCTGAATGCGTCAGGCTCGACGGATCTTGACGGAGACACTTTGACGTACCGTTGGGATTTGGACAACGACGGCGATTTTCTGGAAGCTGGCGAGCCAACCGGGGCAAGTCCCACAGTTGCCTGGTCGACATTGCAGTCAAATGGGGTCAATACGCTGGGGAACCACACGATTGGAGTGCGTGTTGAAGACGGCAAAGGCGGCGTTGATATTGCCACCACAACACTGACAATCGTGGCGGGAACTCCCACGGCCAATGCGGGAACCGTTTACTCCATCGCCGAAGGTGGTTCGTTGACGCTGGACGCCAGCGGATCCTCGGATCCTGATTCTGACCCGCTGACTTACGAATGGGATTTGAATTACAACGGAACATTTGGTTCCGACATCACTGGCGTTAATCCTACCGTGAACTGGGCGGCACTGCAGGCAGCGGGCGTTAACGATAATGGCACTTACCAGGTGGCGTTACGAGTCCACGATGGCAGTAGCTATTCCACCGTCGTTCAACAAACACTGACTGTCACCAATGTTGCTCCAACATTGAACATCACGGGGGCGGCGACGGCAAACAGTGGTACCGCGTATACGCTGAATCTAAGCGTCACCGACCCGGGCAACGACACCATCAGCAACTGGGTGATTAACTGGGGCGACGGCAGCATTCAGACCGTCACGGGAAATCCAGGCAGTGTGACTCACGTTTACACGAACGATGGATTTACCAACGGCATTATCGTTTCCGCAACGGACGAAGACGGAACTTACACACCTTCCGACCTTTATGTTACCAGTTTTGCAACTAACCAGCTTTTCCGTTACGACGGCCAGACAGGCGTTCCGCTTTCCGCGTCGGCAGCAATTGCCAACCCTGTGGACGTACGAATTGGACCGGACGGTCTGTTGTATGTTACTGAGTTCGGTTCAAACGATATCGATCGCTTCGACCCAGCGACAGGGCTGTTTGTGGATACGTTTGTCTACGGACAAAGTGGCGGACTGCAGCAGCCGTCTCGAATGGCGTTTGGAGCTGATGGCAACCTGTACGTCAGTAGCCAGAACTCTGGAAATATTTTGAAATTCAGCGGAACCGACGGGCGATCGTTAGGTGTTTTTGTTCCATCAGGTGCAGGCGGATTGACAAGTCCGGACGGCCTGACATTCGGACCGGATGGTCATCTTTACGTCTCCAGTTTTGCCGACGGAGACATTCGCCGTTACGAAGGCAAGACGGGGGCTTTTCTGAACACATTTGCGTCGTTCGGAACTGCTACCCATATCGACATGCACTTTGGGCCGAACGGCAACTTGTTTGCTTCCGCGACAAATCTGAATGTGGTCCGGGAATTTGATGCCGGTACAGGGGCGGTCATCGGTGATGTCGTGTCGGCAGGTAGCGGTGGCATGACGGCTGCGGGCGGCTTTACGTGGGCTCCCGACGGCAGTCTGCTGGTGGCTGATTTTGGCGGCGATCGTATTTTGCATTTCACCAGTAGCGGTGCGTTCATTGGTGAATTTGCCGGAACATCAGCCGGCATGGATCAGCCGATTGATCTGACTTACACACCTTCGTTACAGGTCAACGTGAATTCTACGCCAATCGCCGTTGGTGACGCTTACACACTTGATGAGGGGGGCACCCTGAACGTTTCGGCCAGCACTGACTGGTTCAACCTGAATTGGAACAGCAGAACGCAAATTACGTTCAACAACGCTGCTCAGGCTGAAAACCTGACCAACGTGCCTGTGTTGGTCAAACTTCACGCCACAGCATCGGATGCGGTGAATGTTGACTACACAAGGACGCAGAATTTTGGCGAAGATCTGCGATTCGTGGACAGCAGCGGCAACGTGCTGGCCCATGAAATTGAAACCTGGAATGAAGCGGGCTATTCGTACGTCTGGGTGAACGTGCCGATGATTGCGGCAGGTTCCGCTACGGATTCCATCTGGCTGTATTACGAAAACCCTGATGCAGCTGATGGGGGAGCTCTTCATACTGTCTGGGACAGCAGCGACACCGTTGTTCTGCACATGAATGGCACAACCGTGGACTCTACGTCGTACGGTAATGATGGCGGTTTGACGGCAGTCACTGTCGCTCCCGGAGTTGTCGGAGATGCAGGTTCGTTTAACGGGACCAACAGCAGCGTGTCGCTGGGATCTGATGCAACTGTCGATGACATTTTTGCAGGTGGTGGCACCATCTCGACATGGATCAATCCGACAGGTTGGGGCGGCGGTGGGTATGGTCGCATTCTGGACAAGGCATCTACGACGTTCAGCGGTTCCGCTGGAAATGGATGGACGCTGCAGGTTCAGAATGATGGCAGCCTGCGATTTGAACATGGCTTCAGCATCGGTAAAGGCAGCTGGGTGACGAGCCCGGGAACAATCTCTTTGAACACATGGCAAAATGTCGTTGTCACGTACAACAACAGTAGTTCGAGCAATACGCCTCAGGTTTATATCAATGGCGTCCTGCAGACTCTGACGACGGCCAATGGGCCACTTGGGACCGCTACGTCCGACGCGGCTTTGAATCTGGTCGTTGGTAGTTATGGTGGCGGAACGACTCGCACGTTTCAGGGACAGATTGACGAAGTGCAGATATCCAATGCAGTAACATCTGCCAGCGAAATCGCAGCTCGTTTTGCATCAGTGAACGGCACCTTTCTGACGGCAGGTGCGGCAGTCTCCGGGCCGGGTGGGGTTTTGGATAACGACTCCGACGCTGATGGCGACAATGTGACGCTGACGCTGGTTTCCGGGCCGGCCCGTGCTGTCGCAGGTTCATTCGTACTGAATTCTGACGGATCATTCACCTATACACACGATGACAGCGAAACAACCACAGATTCCTTCACTTATACAATCAACGATGGATTGACAACATCAACGCCCGTCACCGTGTCGCTTAGCATTACCGCCATCAATGACAATGTTCCTGAAATCACGGCTGGGCAGTCCTTTGACATATCCGAAATTGCGACCGTGGGCACTGTCGTGGGCACTGTTGCAGCCACAGACGCCGATGCGGGTACAACGCTAAGCAACTGGACAATTGGCAGCGGCAATGACGACGGCATTTTTGGCATCAATAGTTCAACCGGCCAGATTACAGTGGTCGACAACACCAAACTGAATTTCTCTGCGACCAGTAGCTATTCGCTGGGACTGACGGTTTCCGACGGCACAAATACATCAGCCATTCGGGCGATCACAATTGCAATTGCGGATGCCAATAACAACGCGCCCGTTATAACACCGGGGCAGGTATTCACCGTTAGCGAAGCTTCGGCGAACGCGTATTCAATGGGTACGGTGTTGGCCACAGATACAGATTCGGGAACGACGTTAAGTGGCTGGACGATCACCGCCGGAAATGTGGATGGAGTGTTCGCTTTGAATTCCACGACGGGTGAGCTGACAGTTGTTGACGCTTCAAAGCTGAACTACGAATCCATTACCAATTATACACTTACGTTGACGGTATCCGACGGAACTCACACATCACTTTCGCAAGGCGTTGCCGTCAATGTGACGGATTTCGATGAATTCGATGTCGGTGCAATTACCGACACCAATGCAGCAATTGACGCTGTTAACGAGAACTCCGTCAACGGCACACTTGTCGGAATCACCGCCTCAGCGTCCGATGCCGACGGCAGCAACAACACAATCGTTTACACGCTGGACAACAGTGCCGGCGGTCGATTTGCGATTGATGGTTCCACAGGAGTCGTCAGCGTTGCCAACGGTAGTTTGCTGGATCGAGAAACGGCAGCCAGCCATACCATCGTCGTGAAGGCAACCAGCGCAGACGGATCATCGCAGACACAGACGTTCGATATCAGTATTGCCGACGTGAACGAATTCGGTATCACGGCAATTGCTGACACAAACACGGGGACGAACGTTGTTGACGAGAATTCGGCGATCGGCGCCACTGTCGGCATTACGGCCTTCGCCAGCGACGCAGACGGTGCTGACGAAATTTCATACAGCCTGAGCTTGAATCCGGGAAGTCAATTCGCAATCGACTCTGCAACCGGTGTGGTTACAACCAACGCCAGCCTTGATTCTGAGGCGGCAAGATCCATCGTGATATCCGTGTTGGCGACCAGTACAGATGGTTCAACATCGTCTCAAGACTTCAACGTCATTGTTCAGGATCTGAATGATAACGCTCCTAGGATCACTGTTGGTCAGTCATTCATTGTTTCGGAGTTCGCCAACGTAGGCGATACCGTTGGCGTGGTGACTGCGACGGACGCTGATGCAACTGCGTCAACAATCAGTTGGTCAATAGTGAGTGGAAACGGTGATGGGGTATTTGCGATCAACGGCGCAACGGGACAGATTACAATCGCAGACTCGACGAATCTGGACTTCGAACTCATGCCGAACTATAGCCTCGGCATCAGCGTCACTGATGGCGTCAATGCTGCCACGACGGCGTCCGTAGCTGTCGCAATCGGCAATGAAAACGATGCTCCAAGCATTGGGGCAATTGCGGACATCGTAACGAACGAAGATACAACGGTGGGGCCTATCGCCTTCACTGTCAGCGACGTCGATACCAGTGTTAATGCACTCACCGTAACCGCAACATCGAGCGATCAGAACCTTATCCGGGATGCCGACATCTTACTGGGGGGTTCGGGAGCGAACCGCACGATCAGTCTGTCACCCGTGGCGAATGCGAACGGCGGTCCAGTGACGATTACGGTTTCTGTTTCGGATGGGGCCAGTGTTACCACAGAAACGTTCGACGTGACGATTACTGCGGTCAACGATGTGCCGACAATTTCCACGATCGCAAACGTCAACCTGGAAGAAGACACACCGTCAGCTCCAATTCAGTTCTTAATCAATGACCTGGAATTGGACAGCGGTTCATTGGTTGTTACAGCGACATCCAGTGACCAGTCGCTTGTGGTGGATAGTGATATCGTTGTTTACGGCGATGGCCAGAACCGGCGTCTTGTCATCACTCCTCGCCCGAATCAGTTTGGCGGGCCAGTGACGTTCACGGTTACGGTGTCTGATGGCGAATTGTCCTCATCGACCACATTTACCGGTACGATTGCCGCTGTGAATGATTCTCCCGAAATGTCCTCAATCACAGACGTGACAATTCAGGAAGACTCAGCGGGCGGATCGGTGACGTTTCAGGTTTCTGACGTCGATAACTCCACGACATCACTAACTGTTTCGGCAACGTCAAGCAATCAAAGCCTGATAGCGGACGGAGCGATTGTTGTCAGTGGCACAGGAGTTTCTCGTACCGTTTCCTTTACATCCGCTTCCAACGTTTCGGGAACCGCCACGATTTCGATTGTCCTGTCCGACGGACTGAACTCGGTCACTCAGGAATTCGATGTGAACGTCACGCCCGTCAATGATGCTCCGACAATTGGAGCAATTTCCAACGTCACAATTAATGAAGATTCAGTTGCCGGGCCGATCGTGTTTGCGATTGCTGATGTGGACAATACGTTCAGCCAGCTTACGGTCACAGCGACATCCAGTAACAGCGATCTAATCAAAAGTTCGAACATCCGGCTGGGCGGCAGCGGCGGCAATCGAGTGATTCGCCTGAATCCGGTGGGCAATGCTTTTGGGACGTCAACAATTACGGTGACTGTTTCAGACGGACAAGCAACGACGTCCACAACGTTTCAGCTGGTTGTCTTGCCAGTCAACGACGCTCCGGTTTTGCGAAGATCGGTGTCTCATACGTACAACGTCGCAGACGGCGAAAATCTGACAGTTGTGTCGCCCGGTCTGTTGAATGGCTTCAGCGATGTTGAAGGCGATGCAATGTCAGTTGTCGTTGTAGTCGCGCCAAAGCATGGAACTGTGGTTGTGAACGCAGACGGATCTTTTACGTATGCTCCAACAGTTGGATATTCCGGCGACGATTCGTTTCAGTTTGAAGTAACTGATGGGCGGGCCAGCAGTTCAGATTCCACGGTTCGAATCTTTGTGCCGACCTCTGTGGCGGGCTTTAACACGGCATTAAATAGCAACTCCACAGACAGCACATCGGACTCAACGTCGGACAGGACAACCACGATAAGCACCGATGAGTCAATGTCGTCGCAAACGTCTGAAGGTGACATGAATGGCGGAGCTGATGTTTTGGCGGACGCTTCCGCCGGGCTTCCATCGGGCGTGGCACGAGGAAGCACGAACGATGACGATCGGTCTGTGTTTGTAATGCCTGAATCCGGGGACAACAGCGACGATGATGCTGCCATCGCATTTTTTGCGCCCAAAGTGGCGACGAATGACGACAGCGAAGGTGCCAGAACTCAGCTTCAAATCAGTCAGGCGGAAAGCGAGCGGGGTCTTTCGTCCGGCCTGAAGTCTGACGGACAGACAACCATCGATATCGGCGCTGTTTTGAATGCCGTGCCTGTCGGATCAGGCGTGAACATGAACGTTGGTATGCAATTCCGCTATGGCGACTACGCCGAATTGAAAGGCACGGTCGAACAACTGGGCAGCTTTGAAGAAAACATTCCAACGAGCTACGGCATTACAAACATGACTGCCACAACGGTGGCTGCGGCGGGTGCATCAGTTGTGTTCGGTTCAGTGGTGACCGCACATCGAACAGGGATGTTGGCATTAATTTTTCTTGGCCAGCTTCCGGTGTGGACGATTTTCGATCCACTGATGGTGATGGATGGCGTGAGCGGTCCTGATGACGGAGATTCGCTGCAGGACATTGTTGACGGGCAGACTCAGGATAATGTGCCAGACACACAGGATGCGGGCCACAAGCCCAAATAGTTTTACTAACAGGCTGGCCACACCTGATGGGGAAGTGCCAGATTCAGATAGACGTTAATCAAGTCGGATCGCAGCGAATCAGAAGCTTTCGACGGAAAATACCATGTTTAAAGTATCAGCAGCATCTAGAATTACAATCGGCCTTGTGTGCTCAATGTTGGGCATTCTTATGGCTGCAAGTTACTTCCAGCTTCTTCCCGATGAAGAAGGAGTTGCCACGTCCAATCGCAAGCAGTTTGTTGAATCGCTTGCGTTCACCACTGCGCCTATTGTCGAGGGCGGGGATCTGCAGAAACTGGGCGGCGTTTTTGACGCAATTGTGGATCGCTATTCCCAAACGCTGTCTGTGGCCATCAGAGCACCGGATGGAAAGATTCTTGTGCAGTCGGGGCCGCACGAATCACTTTGGCCCAGCGACATGGATGGAAAGTCGACTCAACAGTTTATGCAGGTAACGCTGTCTGCTCAGGATCTGGCCAATTGGGGCACGCTGGAGGTTTCTTTTACACCTTTGATCCCGCCGGGAATCTTTGGGTATTTCCAAACTCGCATGTCACAACTGCTGATCTTCTGTGCTCCCCTTGCGTTCTTTTCGTTTCGCTGGTTCTTGACGATGGTGTTGAAGAATCTGGACCCGTCACATGCTGTCCCTCGACGAGTTCGCGAAGCCCTGGACATCCTGTCGGAAGGTCTGATGATCGTTGGGCTGAACAATCGAGTGCTGTTGGCGAACCATGCCATGGAGGTGATGACAAACCTGGATTCGAAAAAGATTGCCGGGATAAAGGTACGGGACCTTGGATTTCAGTTCGTCGACACAGACGCTCCGGATCAGATGCCATGGGAAACGGCTTTGGCAGAAAGCCGGACGATTTCCAACGTCATGATGACTTTGCCAAATGGCACCGGGCAGAAGCGAATCTTTCGCATCAATTGTTCACCGCTGGCTGGCAGCGAAGGTAAGAATCGCGGAGCAATGGTGACATTTGATGACGTCACAATTCTGGAGAAAAACAAGATCGAATTGCAGTCTGCCAAGGATGAGGCGGAAGCCGCCAACAAAGCGAAAAGCGATTTTCTGGCAAATATGAGCCACGAAATTCGCAATCCCATGAACGCCATTGTGGGCTTCACTGACATTCTGCGTCGCGGCATGGAAGACAGTGCCACGATGAGAACTCAGTATCTCAACACGATCCATTCCAGTGGAACTCACCTGGTTGGTTTGATCAACGATATTCTGGATCTGTCAAAGATCGAATCCGGAAAGATGGAACTGGAAATCTGTGAAACCAACCCATTCCAATTGATGTCAGAAGTTGTCAGCGTGCTGCAAATGAAGGCACAGGAAAATGGGCTGATGCTGGAACAGCAAATTGATGGCGTGATACCATCCGTCATTCATAGCGACCCAACCCGACTACGTCAGATTCTGATGAACCTGGTGGGCAATGCCATTAAGTTTACAAGTTCCGGCAGCGTCAAGATTATCGCGAAGCACCTGAACGCGAACGGCAAGTCGCAAATGGAATTCAGTGTGACTGATACCGGTATTGGCATGACCGAAGAACAATGCGGAAAGATCTTTCAGGAATTCGTTCAGGCAGACAGTTCGGTCACTCGCCGATTTGGTGGTACTGGACTGGGGCTGGCGATCAGCAAGAAACTGACTGAAGCTTTAGGGGGCGAAGTTTCTGTTAAAAGCGTTCCCGGAGAAGGCAGCACGTTCTCATTCTCCGTGGACACGGGAGACGTATCCAACGCGCCGCTTGTTGACACTCAGCAGGCCTCACGAAATCTCGTTTCCGGTATGCAGCAGCAAAAGCACGTTGGACTTGCTTTTCGATTCAAGCCTGCGCGCGTGCTGGTCACAGACGACACAGCGGCGAACCGTCAATTGGTCAGCCTTGTGCTTCGTAAATCCGGCATCACTGTTGAAGAAGCAGAAAACGGTCTGCAGGCGCTCGAAAAGTCGCAGGGCGGAAGCTTCGATCTGTTGCTGATGGATATGCAGATGCCCGTGATGGACGGTTTCACGGCAACTCGAAAACTGCGTGAACAGGGAATTGAGATTCCGATTATCGCCCTGACGGCCAACGTTATGCAATCGGATAAAGACCGCTGTACAGAAGCGGGTTGCAGTGGATTCCTGCCAAAACCGATCGACATCGACAAGTTGCTGGAAATGCTGAGCGGACTGCTGGAAGTGGACGATTCTTTTGTTGAGCCGGAACAAACAGACGCTGTCACAGGGAATAGTCCCAGCAACCGTGATGAACAGAAGCAAGTTGTGCCACATATCGACGATGTTATGAAAATGGTGGAAAGAGCTTTGTCTACGACAACTGGCAGCAGGAAACAGTCGTTGCTGCAACCGTTGTACTCGACTTTGCCGATGGAGATTCCTGAGTTCAGAGAAATCGTCACGGAGTTTGTGCATGGCCTGCCGGAAGCCATGCGTTGTATACGCGAGGCGTGGGAAGCTCGCGAGTTTCGAACACTAAAAGAACTTGCTCACAAACTGAAGGGCACGGGGGGAACCGTTGGCTTCGCTCAATTCACAAACCCAGCCATGATGCTGCAACAGAACGCCGAAAGACGTGAAGAGGACGGGACAGAAGAATTTATTCTGGAGCTTGAAGACATTGCGGCCTGGGTCACTGTGGCAGAACAGCCAGCGGAAACGGCCACAATCCAATAGCTGATTCAGATTTTATAGCTTTCAAAAGATTTCAAACAGCGGTTTCAAGCTTAAACGCCCCCGGGCTACAGGGATTCCCACATGTGCAGTCATGACGGAATGGCGGGTTATAGCTGTTTGTTCACCATGGCGATCATCGAGTGATCAAGAGTTCATGTTTTAGAACGTTGCGTTTCTGCAACCTGACAATTTAGAGCTAAGTTTAGTTGGGGCTTTGTTGCCACGATTAAAGGAAAGTTTATCGGAATGTCCGACACACCAGATTCACCAGAACGATCAGTCCTTGACGAAATTCGTTCTACGATTGCGTCCCTTGATGCACTCCGCGGCCGTAAGCCTGCCAGTTCGTCCTCAGTTTTCGCCAAAGATGCACCGTCTGCAGGCATCTCGTCGTCGGCGAACAACTTAGCGTCATTGGCGCTTGAGGCTATCCCGGATACGAACGAAATTACCCACATCAAGGTGCCCATTGCCCCAACGGCAGCCGGCAGCTCTGCGGATTCGCTATCAGCCGAACAGCGAGCCGAACAGCGAAAAGCTTCCAGTGCCAAAGCTGCAGGAAAAGACAGCCGGGCGACCGCGGCCCCAGACGATGCAGATCCTTTGATTGAAACAGAATCAGAACGACGCATGACTGAAAGCGTCCTCATTCGCAAAACGAATACCGATGCGAAGATCATGATCACCGATGCGAAGATCATGATCGTTGACGATGAGCGTCTGAACATCATGACGTTTCGCCAACACCTGAAAGGCGAAGGCTATAAGAACTTCGTAACCACTGAACGTTCTTCTGAAGCATTGATGCTGGTACGCACAGAACAGCCAGACATTCTGTTGTTGGATATTCACATGCCGGAAATCTCCGGCCTGGATATCCTGCGAGTCATGGGGCTGGATCCCGTGCTGCAGTATATTCCTGTGCTGATTCTTACTGCAGCCACAGATCCCAAGGTTCGGAAGAAAGCACTCGACCTGGGTGCGAGCGACTTTCTGGCCAAGCCGATTGATCCCAGCGAATTGATTCCACGAGTTCGTAACGCCATCCTGTTGAAGAAGCACTTCGACATGGTCGCCAACGATGCTGCTCGACTGGAACAGCAGGTTGAACACCGCACACGCCAACTGGAAGCGACTCGACAACAGCTGATTCTTAGCCTTGCCCGAGCTGCTGAGCACCGCGACAACGACACCGGAAATCACGTTATTCGCGTTGGCCGGTATGCCGCCATTATCGCATCCGCCATGGGATATCCCCGGAATAAGTTGCAAATGCTGGAACAGGCAGCTCAGCTTCACGACGTGGGCAAGATTGGAATTCCAGACTCCATCCTGTTTAAGCCCGGCAAGCTTGAACCAGATCAGTACGACATGATGAAGCGACACTGCTGCATCGGAAAACAAATCATTGAACCGATCTCAGAAAAAGACTGGCAGGTTCTGAAGACGCACACACGTAAAGGCGAAAATCTTCTGCATATGCGATCTTCTCCGTTGCTGATGCTGGCCGCCCGAATCGCTCAAACACATCACGAAAAATGGGACGGCTCCGGATACCCGCTTGGACTATCCGGTGAAGACATTCCTTTGGAAGGCCGCATGGTTGCGGTGGCCGACGTGTTTGACGCTCTTTCCAGCGAACGACCTTACAAGAAGGCCTTCCCACGCGAAAAGTGTTTCGAAATTCTGGAAGAAGGTCGAGGCAAACACTTCGACCCACAGGTTCTGGATGCGTTCTTCTCCAAGTCGCAGGACATCATCGAAACGCAACTGCTGCTGATGGACGACCTGAATAACTCACTACACGACCTCGACCGCTGGGCAAACGAAGTCCCACAGGACGACGGCGAATTATTAGAAGAAGACGAGTAAGCGGCAGGGGAACGGCCTGACTGACTCAGGCCTGTTCCGGCTGTTCACAACGTCGACCTGCAGTTAGCATTCCAATCGGAATGCCTGCAGTTCGTTCAGGCGACGGTTACTAACGCTTCGTCCGCGGGGCGTTCTTTGTGGCCTGTCCGTATGGCGAGAATAATTGCTGGCGTTTTCAGCTAAGTGGTCACAACGACCAAACGTGCAGAATTCCGCTTTTGTCGTGCCATAACGGGAGACCGACGCCGATGCCGTCGTCAGATCAGATCAATCAAGTTGATACCTGGTGGTACGCAGACGCTGGCGATAGCGAACAGGCATCCCAACGGCAGATCCGCGACAATGTCGTCCGCCTGATCTGTGTTCTGGAACAGATCGACCAGCGTCTGCAAAACTGCGATGTCGAAGACCAAGGCCGCTGGCGCACTCGCCGCAATTCCGCCATCTTTCTGTTAAACCGAGCGTGGCTGACAGCTTCGGAAAAGAAGCTGGAAATCCGGGTAGAACACCTTCCGCCCGCCGAACGTAAGTCTTTGGCCATGGGGCACTCTTTGCTGGAACCGCTGCATCAGGCGATTCAAACCACGTCTCGCGAACTGTCTGCAGAACTTGGCGAAGACATTCAGCAAATTGTCAAACGGCTGTACAAGCCGCACGCCGACAGATAGTCCGCAGAAAAAGTGTCTCAGCCAAAACTCGCTGCGGCCGCAATTCCTGCGTGAAATCGGTGACAATTCGTTCCGTCTGGTGGAGAATCGTTGCCATCCTGCGGAAACCCGCTTCAAAGCGGTGACGATGGCGTGCCAGAGCGGTACCATTCGCACGGAAATTCGTCTGATTTGCAGCGCGAATCCCCCATTTTGTCCGGAACGCAAATCCCCGAGCGGTGTCGAGGTGCTGTGTCCGTCGTTCAGATCTTAAAATCCGGAGCAGGTAAATCGTGGCAGAATCTGTTGTTCTCGCATATAGCGGTGGGTTGGATACATCCGTTCTTGTTGGTTGGCTGCAGGACAAAGGCTACGACGTGCATTGTCTGTACGTTGAACTGGGACAGCCCTGCGAAGATCGCGAAGCCATCCTGAAGAAGGCATTGGACATCGGAGCCAAGTCTTCCGTTCTGGTGGACGCTCGCGAAGAAATGTGCCGAGACATCGCCTTCCCGACTCTGCAGTGGCAGGCCAAATACGAAAACATCTATCTGCTGGGAACTTCAATTGCCCGCCCGCTGATTTCCAAGGTTTGCTTGCAGAGAGCTCGCGAAGTGGGCGCTGTGGCCTTCGTTCACGGAGCCACCGGTAAAGGCAACGATCAATGCCGTTTCCAGCTGGCGGCTGAAGCTTTGGATCCAACCGTCAAGATTATCGCTCCATGGCGAATTCAGGAATTTCGCGACCTGTTTCCTGGCCGCACAGAAATGCTGGCATATTGCGAATCCAAAAATATTCCCGTTAAAGCGACGGCTCGCAAGCCATATTCCAGCGACGAAAACTGCCTGCACATCAGCTACGAAGCGGGCGACCTGGAAGACCCAACTGTTGACGGCATGAGCGTGATTGACTTCGGTATGACCGTGTCTCCACAGGAAGCTCCCGACAAAGAAGAGTTCGTTAAAATCGGATTCGAATCCGGCGTGCCTGTCAGCGTAAACGGCGAAGCACTTTCAGCCGCCAAGCTGGTGGAAGCATTGAACACCATCGGTGGCCGAAATGGCGTAGGTCGCATTGACATCATTGAAAACCGCTTTGTCGGTATGAAAAGCCGAGGCGTGTATGAAGCCCCCGGCATGACTCTGCTGTACGCTGCTCATCAGGCCATGGAACAAATGACGCTGGACCGCGACCTGACTCACCTGCGAGATCAAATCAGCCCGGTCGTCGCTGAAATGGTTTACTACGGCCATTGGTACTGCGCCAAAATGGACGCCTTGCTGGCATTCATCAAGGAAGCTCAAAAGCCTGTCACAGGAGAAATTACCATCTCCATGTACAAAGGCAACCTACGCATTTGCAGCCGAACTTCGCCAACCAGCCTGTACGATCCGGAAATCGCCAGCATGGAAAAAGGTGGCGACTACAACCAAACAGACGCCGAAGGCTTCCTGCGAATTATGGGACTTCCCGGTCGAGTTCAGGGTTCCGTCCGACCTCGTTCCTACTAACAAGGGCTTCGCCCTTGACCTGATGGCGTGGCGGGCGGCAAGACGCGGGACGTTTGAACCGCCGAGCCGCTCCGTTGTCGCTCCAAGGGCTTCGCCCTTGACCCGATGGCGTGGTGGGCGGCAAGGCGTGGGACGTTTGAACCGCCGAGCCGCTACGAAGTCAGGTAGGGCCGGTTCCTACCGGCCGCATGTTCTTCTTGGCGAGTGAGGACCAGCCCCACATATTCAAGCCCGGTTTTCTTGCGGAAACCGGGCTTCTTTTTTCCTGCGGCGTAAGTTTTCAGGCACTTCAAACGACAGCATTGTTCTTCACTGCGGAAACACGACAAGTCAGAGATTAGAGTGAGCACTCGCCTTCAGGAATCCAGCCCAGTTCGCAGCATCGCCGCTGATCGCCGCGAACGGATTCTGAACGGTAATCTGCGTCAACAGGTCATTCTGCTGGCCATGCCCACTTTGCTGCAGCAGTTTCTGACCTTCTGTGTGGGCATGTTCGACACGTGGCTAAGCGGTCGCATTGACACCGCCGCAACAACATCCATCGGTGTTAGTGCCTATGTCGGCTGGCTGGCGGGGCTTCTGGTCAGCACCGTCAGCATTGGCACCACTGCCATGGTGTCTCGCCATTGCGGTGCGGGCGAACCGATTCAGGCCAACAAGGTCATGAACGTTTCGCTGCTGGTGGCTCAGTTGTTCGGTTTTTTGATGTCGTCTTCGCTGTATTTGCTGGCTCCATTCTTTGTGTGGAGCTTCCGTTTACAGGGGCACACGGCTGAGGTGGCGTTAAACTATCTGCGATTGGATGCGATTGGCCACCTGCTGACGGGAGTCACACTTGTAGGAGCCGCCGCGCTACGCGGTTCTGGGGACATGAAACGTCCGATGGCCGTTTTAGGGGCCATCAGCATTTTGAACATGCTGCTGTCTGTGAGTTTCGTTTATGGAGTCGGTCCGGGTTTGGGAATTGGTGTACCAGTGCCCATCGTTCCGGCCATGGGCGTGTACGGCATCGCAGCCGGAACCGTGTCTGCTCGTCTGATCGGCGGCATTCTGATGCTGTCCGTGCTGTGCGTCGGTAGCGATCCACTGAAGCTGTGTCTGCATCTGCTGAAGCCAGACTTCCAGATCATTCGAAGACTGGCAAGTCTTGGCAGCTATGCTGGACTGGACAGCCTGATTCACTGGTGCGGCCAATTCATGTTCTTGATGATCATCAAGCGAGTTGTCGTTCCGGGAGTTGACGACGACGCACTGTTTGCGGCTCACATCGTCGGAATTCAGGTCGAAGCCATCACCTTCCTGCCAGCGATGGCGTGGGGGCAGGCTGCCGCAACTTTGATTGGCCAATCGCTGGGTGCGAAGAAACTGAAACGAGCTTACAAAGCTGGCCTGGAAGCCACCATGCAGTGCTGCATTCCGGCCATCGTGATGACAGTTGTTTTCTTCTTCGGTGCCGACGTGATTTATCGCATCATGCATACCGATGCCCAGGTGATTCAGGTGGGAGTGCCCGCGTTCCGAGCTATGGCGTGGTTTCAGGTGCCACTGGTCACGTTTCTGGTGTTGCGATCCGGACTTCAGGGAGCCGGAGACACTCGCTTTCCAATGATTACGACCATTTTCGGCAACTTCATGCTAAGGCTTCCTGGAGCATGGTTTTTTGGTATCTACCTGAACCTCGGCCTGATGGGCGCGTGGTGCGGCATGTTTATGGATATCGTCTTTCGAGCGTGCATGATGTCGTGGAGATATCTCAGCAGAACATGGCTGCGAATCAAGGTTTAGACTTCTTACAGCAGCGAACTTGTTGATGTTGAGTCAAGTTTTCTGAGCGACGTAGTCGCGTTTCTGAGCGGTAGCTCAAATGGTCTGAGGCACTGCCTCGTGAGAGTCTTACTCAAAATGATGCGGGCATGGTGCGGGCATGTTGTTCGTAGCGACAACGGAGCGGCTCGGCGATTCCAGCGTTCCATGTCTTCCAGCTAACCACGCCACTGGGTCAAGGGCGAAGCCCTTGTTAGGTGTTGGCGACCTTTTCGCATTCAGAAGGCCGTTTTCAGAGCCGCACAGCTGACGGTACGTCAAAACAGCTTGAAACCTTCAGCAAAATCGCTCAATTGCTTCCTTCCAGTAAGAACGCTGTTTTATCGCCTTGAAAACTGCCACCCACATTGCGGACTTTATTTTCTGACAGTCCATCAAACGCTATGATCTCGGACATGATAACCATCCTGCTTAACGGTGAAGATCGAACGATTGCCCCGCAGTGGACAATTGCCGACCTTTTGACAGACCTGAAAATCAACAATCGCTACTGTGCTGTGGAACGTAATCAACAGCTGGTACCGCGAGAACAACATGCTGCGTGTCAGCTGCAGTCGGGCGACCGAATTGAAGTCGTCACACTTGTTGGCGGCGGATAGACGACAGATATGTCGCCCCGGAATAGCTCGTTCAACCGCAAAATCCATCAGCAAACGCCCTGCACTTTTGTCTTGTACTACCTTGCCGGCGCCGCTTCGAATTCAGAATTTTTCGCATGAATACAGAATCAATGAATCAATCTTCAGACACCAACGTCGTCATTGGTACTCACACGCTCAACTCACGGTTGATCGTTGGAACTGGCAAGTATTCCACGTTTGAGCAAATGCAGGAATGTCTCGTCGCCAGCGGAGCCGACGTGATAACGGTTGCCGTTCGCCGAGAACGTCTTGTCGATGCCGATGGACGCAATATTCTGGATTTCATCGATCTGGACAAGTATACCATTCTACCCAACACGGCTGGCTGCTTTACGGCGGAAGACGCCATCCGAGTTTCTCGACTTGGCCGGGAGATTCTGCGAGGCCTTGAAAACCCGGGTGCGGATTGGGTGAAGCTGGAAGTTCTGGGTGACACCAAAACGCTGCTGCCGGATCCCGTCGCTACTATCGAAGCCTGCAAGCAACTGGTTGACGACGGCTTTCAGGTGCTGTGCTATACGTCAGACGACCCAATCACGGCTCGCCGGTTAAAGGAAGCTGGTGCCACCTCAGTAATGCCTGCCGGCAGTCCAATCGGCAGCGGACAGGGGGTTCTGAATCCCAACAACATTCGCATCTGTATGGAATACCTCAAAGATGGCGACCCCGACTATCCGGTCATCATTGATGCCGGTGTTGGCACTGCCAGCGATGTCGCCTTTGCTATGGAACTTGGCTGCGACGGTGTCCTGCTGAACACCGCCATCGCCAGCGCCAGCGATCCATTGCTGATGGCCGGCGCCATGCGACAGGCCTGCATTGCCGGGCGGCAGGCTTATCGAGCTGGCCGAATTCCTCGAAAACTTTACGCCACCGCCAGCAGTCCTATGGATGGCACCATCATCTAACCGATACGCTGCTGAATTCAATATCGCATCAGAATCAGAAATTTGCGCCGACGACATTAAGCTAACCTCGTTCAGGTAGATTCAGTTCATGGCCATTAAGACGTGTCTGTTTGACATGGGAAACGTACTTGTTCATTTTTCGCACAGCAAAATGTGCCGGAATATCGCCGCTGTTTGCGACTCGCCTGAAGCTGATGTGAAAACGCTGTTAATCGATTCGGGACTGCAATGGCAGATCGAACGCGGTCAGATTACCGAACAGCAGTTTCACGCAGCCTTTGAACAGCATCTGGGAAAGTCAGTGGATTTCGCCGGGTTGAAGCATGCCGCCGCCGATATCTTCTGGCTGAACGAATCCATTGTTCCGCTGCTGCAGGAACTGAAGGCTTTGAAATTGCGTCTGGTGTTGCTGTCCAACACAAGCATCACCCATCTAAATTTCATCCAGGACAATTTTCAGGTGCTTGGTTTTTTCGATGACTTCACAACATCCTTCGAAGCGGGAGCACTGAAGCCCGACGCAAAAATCTACGAAAATGCGTTAGCCAGAGCAAATTGTGAACCTCAGGAATGCTTCTATACCGACGATATTGAAGAATACGTTCTGAAAGCTGCCAGTTTTGGCATCAATGCCGAAGTTTATACTCAAACAGATAAAACGCGTCAGGCACTGCAATCACTTGGAGTTGCGGTTGCCGACAATTAGACTATAGAACGCGCCGCGATTTAGTTATTTGGTGTGTCCCACAATCTGCTGCCGTTTCTTCCTTCCTCAATCCCGCCTAACGTGAGGCTCAACATGAACCGCTTCACATCTTTCGCCTGTTTGTTTGCAGCGTTGCTGACTTGCAGCGCCGCTGTGTCTCAGCCGTCTGGCAAGCCGCCCAATGCCGTGATTCCTCCGAATCCGTTTCCGGAAGCGGTTTCCGTTCCGCCGGGAATTTTTGAAGGCGGAACAGAATGGCTGAACACGTCCGGCCCGATCGACATCAAAGACCTGCGAGGCAAAGTGGTCCTGCTGGATTTTTGGACCTACTGTTGCATCAATTGTATTCACGTCATTCCGGATTTGAAATATCTGGAAGAGAAGTACAAAAACGAACTGGTGGTCATCGGTGTGCATTCCGCTAAATTCGACAACGAAAAGCTGTCGGCGAATATCCGCGACGCCATCCTTCGTTACGAGATCAAGCACCCTGTTGTTAACGACAGCGAAATGGTGATCTGGCGAAAGTTTGGAACGCGTTCCTGGCCCACTTTGGCGCTGATTGATCCGGAAGGAAAGTTCGCGGGTTCTCAGGGAGGCGAAGGCAACCGAGAATTGTTTGACGTTGTGATTTCACGCTTGATTGAACATCACAGAGCTAAAGGTACTCTGAACGAAACGCCCATTGAGTTTGAACTGGAAGAAGGCAAGGCCGAACCGACGCCATTGCGTTACCCCGGCAAGCTGCTGGCAGATGCCGCTTCCAACCGCCTGTTTATTTCCGACAGCAACCACAACCGCATCGTTATTACGGACCTGAACGGTTTACTGCTGGATGTTGTTGGTACTGGACTTATTGGCAAAAGTGACGGCGATTATTCCACCGCTACGTTCGATCATCCACAGGGGATGGCACTTGTTGACGAAACACTTTATGTTGCAGACACAGAAAACCACCTGATTCGAGCCGTCAGTCTTTCTACAAAACTTGTGTCAACATTGGCTGGCACCGGTCGACAGGGACGCCCCGGCGATGTCGACGGGGATATCAGCAAAACAAACCTCAACAGCCCGTGGGACCTGTGTCACGCCAACGGCACGTTATTTATTGCGATGGCAGGACCACATCAGATTTGGTCGCACAAGATCGGATCCAGTAATATCACAATCCACGCTGGCAATGCCCGCGAAGATGTTATTAACGGTCGTCTGGACTTATCAGCGTTTGCTCAGCCTTCCGGACTGTCGCTGGATGGAACTGGCCAAACCTTTTACGTCGCCGATAGTGAAGGGTCAGCGATTCGGCAGGTGTCCGTAGGTTCGCCAGGCAAAGTGGCAACCATTGCTGGTACCTCGGAATTGCCTCGTGGTCAGTCGTTGTTTGCCTTTGGAGACGTCGATGGTGTGGGAGCTGACGCCAGATTTCAGCATCCTTTGGGCGTAGCGTGGCACGATGGATTTGTGTACGTCGCTGATACCTACAATCACAAGATCAAAAAAGTGGAAGTCGCCACCGGAGCCACGCAAACCTGGCTCGGCACTGGAAAAGCTGGCAAGTCAGACACTGAACTGAACGAACCCAGTGGTCTAAGCATTGCCGAAGGAAAGTTGTATATCGCCGACACAAACAATCACCGAATTCTTGTAGCCGACCTGCAAACATCACAGACCAGTGAAATTCAACTGTCCGGCGTTACTCCGCCATCACCTCCGAAAACAACGCGAATTCTGCCCAACATGGCCAACGCAACGGATGTGTCTGAACAAAAAGTTGCCTTGAACGATTCCGTCACAGTCACAGTTGATCTGGCAATTCCGGCGGATCATAAGTTGAACACGTTGGCTCCGGTTTCCTGTCGAGTCTTCCTGATTGAAGGTGATCAGATTCTGGCGGACGCGGCCACGGCCGAGGGCGTGGAAGTCACCACCAACAAGACAGACGGTACGTTTTCACTGCCACTGGCAAAGATCAGTGGAACCGCGACCGTGGCAATCGAAATGAGCTACGGGTACTGCGGCATTGCCGACAGCGACGTCTGCAAACTGGCCAATGCATTGTGGAAATTTTCAATAGTTGTCAGCGAAGACGCCACTGCTTCAGAAATCAAATTGGCGTTTCCACAAACTGATGCAGCCGATGCAGGCAACTAATTCATGATGGACGAACCAGCTCAGCCCAAAGATCCCGCCGAAGCAGAGGTGCCTCGGCGCGGGCGCTTGTTGGGAATTGATTACGGCACCAAGCGAGTCGGCGTTGCTGTTTGCGATGCGTATCAGGAATATTCCAGCCCGCTTCATAACTATCAGCGAAGTGGCCGTGAAGCTGACGAACGATTCTATTGCAACGTCGCCGCCGAATACGACATAGCGGGGTTGGTTGTCGGGCTGCCGGTCCACATGAGCGGTGATGAAAGTCAGAAATCGCGAGAAGCCCGCAACTATGGAGCCTGGTTGTCTCGACTGCTGAAAGTTCCGGTTGCTTTTCAGGACGAACGTTACAGCAGCGTCACCGCCGATGCGATGATGATGCAGGCGTCGCTCACTCGCAAACAACGCAGCGCCCGCATTGATAAACTGGCGGCTCATATTCTGCTGCAACAATTTATCGACAAGCGTTCGTCGCCCACCGAACCCACTGCTTAGCGACGACACCCAGCAAGATCAACTACTGACCGCGGCGGGCTTGATTCAGCTGACAAAGTTCCTGGGTCCGCCTAAGTGTAACGGATGGCCCGGTGTTCTTTTTCGAAGTATTCAGGCAATAGGCTGTCAACCTGCAGCAGGCCTTTGCGTGTCAGCACAATCTGGTCGCCTTCCACTGTCATGTAGCCAGCTTTCTGCTGGTTACTGAAGGCTTCCGAAAACTGCTCCAGAATATTCACTCCGAATTTCTGACGGAAGGCGGCAGCATTGATGCGGCCTTCTTTCAGTTGTAACACAACTTCTCGAATCAGAATCTGATGAGCAGTTGGCTGCAATGCTCTGTTGATGGGAAGTTCGCCTTTGTTGACGGTTTCCATGTAGTCTTCAATGCGGTCCAGGTTCTGATAGTGAACTCCCTGAAAATGGCCGAACGATGACACGCCCGTCGCCAGCAAGTCGCTGCCCCGGAAAAGATTGTCGCGATAGATGAAGTGATCGGTTTCGGGGTTCTTGATCATTTCGTTACCGCTGGAAGCGTGATAGCCAGCTTCTGCAAGACGGTCCATGGCCTCACTGACCCAGCGTCGTTTTGTTGGCCAGTCCGCCACAGGTGATGCGTTTCCGGATTCCTTCATTTCTTTGGAATACACCGTGTTGAATGGCAGTTCCATTTGATACATGGTGATATTGTCCGGCTGCATGGCGATCGCTTTTTCCACGCAGTCATGCCAGTTTTCGTCGGTTTCGCCAACCATGCCGGCAATCAGGTCGATGTTAACCTGCGGGAATCCCACATCCTGAATCCAGTCGTAGGCTTTCATCACTTCCGGCGACAGGTGTGCTCGCCCGTTTTCTTCAAGAATCTTATCGTTAAAGTTTTCGACTCCCAAAGAAACTCGAGTGATCCCGATGTCTTTAAGCGTCTGCACTTTTTCCAGATTCAGTGTGCCCGGTTCGCATTCAAACGTGACCTCTTTGGCCTTGTCCCACGTCACGTATTCGCTCATACGTTCACGCAGCGACCGGAGCTGCTTCGAACTAAGATAAGATGGTGTTCCTCCGCCAAAATAGACGAACTCCAGCTCTCGGCCATGTACGCCGGGCTTCTGGCTGATGAGTTCAATTTCTTTAATCAAAGACTGTACGTAGTCTTCAATCGCCTTGGCATTCTGATTGGTGTACACGCGGAAGTAGCAGAATTTGCAACGCTTGCGGCAAAACGGGATATGAATGTACAGCCCCAGAGGCGTCTTTTCGGTATCCGCTTTTGCTTTGTCGAAAGCCTCGTACACTTGAGGTACGTTGTCGCCTGTCCACAACGAGAACGGCGGATAGTTGGAAATAAAGTAGCTGCCAACTTCGGTTGTGGTGGATACGTCGAGTGTTGTCATAGCGATCTTATCTGTGATTGTAGTTGTCTGATATTCGAGGGGCACAGCTGCAGCGGTTCAGCCGCAACTGCTGTTTGAGGCACTGCCTCGTCAATGTATTGAAGTCTTACTCAAATTGATGTGTACACGATCCTCTTAGCGATAGCGGAGCAGCTCGGCGATTGAAACTTTCCACGTTCTGTCGCAGGCCACGCCACTGGGGCAAGGGCGAAGCCCTTGTCAGGCGAAACATCGAAGTCGTCCGTTGCTGGAATCTTCACCCACAACCAGGCAGCCTTCGCCGATTGCCACGCCTGCGTTCACCGGTTTACCGGCATTGTATTTCCACACTTCGGTGCCGTCTTCGACCGACAACCCGTAGACATTTCCGTCGCCCGAACCAAAGAACAGCCGATTATCAACGACAGCCGCAGAACATTCAATACGTGCCTTGGTGGCAAACAACCAGCGTCGTTCACCTGTTGTTCGATCTATGGCGTGCATGTGTTTGTCGTGTCCGCCAACCAGGACAAGATCGTCTGTTACGGCGGCAGAAGCATGAAACGGAAGCTCACGTGTGGCTTTATATCGCCACTTGATGTCGCCGGTTTTCCAGTTAACGCCCGCCACGTCGCCTGCGTGAGATCCTACATACAGCATTTCATCGACGACGGCCGGCGAAGCGATCATGTACGATCCCATGGGTACGTCGCGAACTTCGCTGCCATTCGTCAGGTCAATCACTCGCAGATGCTCGTCGCAGCCGCTCACGAAACTGAAGGTTTCCACAACCGCCGGCGAACAGTTGATGCGATCATTTGTCTGGAACTTCCACTGTTCTTCGCCAGCTTTGTTCAGGCAGTACAGAAAGGCATCGTGAGAAGCCAGCAGGATGTTGTCGTTATAAACCGCGACTCCACCTGCGATTTCCGCATCGGTGGAATACTTCCACAATAACTTACCCGTGGATCGATCGATGGCGTGCAGCACGCCGTCTTCGTCGCCAACATAGACTGCAGTTGCTGACACTAGAGGCGCCGCTTTGAAGCCGGGGGCGAATTTCTTTTCGTCCGGGTTGTCGATGGAACGATATTTCCAAAGTTCCGCCCCGGTTTCTTTGTCGAAGCAATGCAGGTACCCGAAAAGAGCAGGAGCATAAACGTGATTGCCGACGATCGCACAGGTCGCAATCCAGCCATCGCGAGAAGCAACTTCCCACTTCAGCTGAGGGTCCTTGCTAAGCGCGGATTTCGCGATGCCTCGTTGAGCCGCACCGTTTCGGAAAGAGGCCCAGCTGGTGTCAGTTGGAGGCGTTACTGGCGTCGCTGCGGCTTTGGATATTGCAGGTGTGGTCGCTGATGTGACTTCATCATTCGCGATCGCAAACTTAGACAGCCCCAACGCCGCAAGACTTCCCGCAGCGGCAGCAATTGAATTTCGTCTGGTGATTCGATTCGACATGGCGGTCATTCAATTTTTTCTGGTGAACATGGAACACTGGAGCATCCAGAATACCGGTGAACCAGGACACCGAATGATGTTCAGTCAGAATAATGTACTGTCGCGTATTGTGAATTCACAAAAGCAATGTGCCGAGTGACCAGCGTCACCCGAAGGCTACAAGGCATTCCTGTAAACCTGTTGAAACGCCTCAGCATCCATTGTTCGTGGATTGAAGGTCGCCGTCCACTGCTGAGTGGCTTCGTTTGCCAGAGTCTGCAGCATTCCATCGTTTATGCCACCTGCAACGGCAGTGGACAAATTTGTTGGCATGCCGGCAAGTTTCAAGAACCCCGTAAATCCTTCCGCAAGAGCTTCTGCTGCCTGCTCCGGGCTGTCAGAACGTTCAGCCCATCCGGCGTCCATTGCCAGTTGTCGGTAGAGTCTTCCCACTTCAGAAGCATTCCAACGCACGATATGCGGCAACATCACTCCCACTGCGATGCCATGCACGGTGTGGAAATGAGCTGAAAGTGGATTAGCGGTGGCATGAGCCGATCCCAGCATGCTGTTTTCGATGGCGGCTCCTGCCAGGTGAGCCCCCAGTAACATCTCGCCGCGAGCCTCAACGTTTTCGGGCTGGTCCATAATGATCGGAAACGACTTGGCAAGAAGTTGCCACGCCTGAGAAGCGAACATTTGTGAAACGGGATTACGCTTCCTGGTAACGAAGCTTTCGATAGCGTGAGTCATCGCGTCGATACCGGTTGCCGCAGCCACCGATCGCGGCATGGTGATGGTGAGTTCCGGATCAAGAATCGCGACCTTGCAGGCGGCTTTGGGGTCTCCGCAAGGCATTTTCATGTGAGTTTCCGCATCGGCGATGACGGCGAAACTTTGAGCTTCGCTGCCGGTTCCTGATGTGGTGGGAACCGCGATCATCGGCAGCATCTCGCGAGTCGCCTTGCCGACGCCTCGATAATCGTGCATGCGGCCGCCGTTTGTCAGCAGAAAGTTGGCACCTTTGGCGCAGTCCATGCTGCTGCCGCCGCCCAGTCCGATAATCAGTTCGCTCTGGTGCTCTTTGGCAAAGGCAACGCAGCGGTCAACATCGTCTGTGGTCGGATTTGCGGCAACATCATCAAACACCGCCACGTTCAACCCGGCATCGCCAAGCAACGATTTGGCTCGATCGCTGTGCCCCGCTTTTTTTAGCCCAGGATCGGTCACCAGCAGAACTTTTTGCTTCCCAAATTCTTTGGCCACCTGCCCCAGCGTCGAAAAACTGCCCGCACCAAAAACGACTCGTGTTCGCGGCTGGTAATCAAACATCGAAACGCCTGATGTCTGAGCGTGGTTAGTGGAAAATAAAGAAGCGGCAGATGTCATGGATGGCGGGATTCACTCACCCAGCCGGTGGGCTGGTGGGGGAACAGAAGGGAATCAGATAGCTCGCAGGATTTCATCATACCCGGTTCCTGAAGTCTCAACAACGTTCCGACAAACTTAACCGGAATGAACGTTTTAGACTGCGACAGGCAGAAGCCGCCAGATTTCACCACTTTCCAGAAACGCCTGGATGCCTGCTGAACCCGAACGCGTGTCAAAAGTTTCGCGGAATCTGAACGTCAAGCCTGGAAAACCGATCCGCGATTGATCGTTTGCATCCTCCGAAAAGGGGGCATTCAAAAGCGATGAGCCTCTTGGGAATTGTACCGAAATAGTTGCGATACAGAGATCCGGAAGTTAATTCGGGACTGTTCTTACCAAGGACTTCGCGTTTGCCCCATAGGCGTGGCACGCAGAACAAAGTTGGAACGCTTGAATCGCCGAGTCGCTCCGTTGTTGCTACGACCAACATTCGCGCACCGTGCGCGAGACATTTTAAGTAAGACTTTAACGAGGCGGTGCCTCAGACCATTCGAGCTGACGCTCAGAAACGCTGCGTTGTCGCTCTGAAAACTTGACTCAACGTGAACAAGTTTGCTGCTTTAAGAAATCTCCCCTGTTAAACTTCGAAGCTTTCGCCGTACTGAGGAATGATTGGTGGCACGTCGCAGCAGTCGTTAATGAGTTCTGCCAATGCGGTGGCTCCTGAATTTTCACCGTGCACGATGAAGGCCTGGCCGCAGCCACCCTTTTTCTGCAGTTCGTCAAACCACCATTTCAGATCTTCCGCGTCTGCGTGAGCCGACAGGCCATTAATTGTTTCCACTGTGGCATTTAACGGTATCCGGCGTCCGTGAATGTAGACATGTTCGCGACGTTCGACCAGTTGCCGTCCGAGCGTTCCAGCGGCTTGAAATCCGATGATCAGAATTGTGCTGTTGGGGTCAGAAACCGTGTGTTTCAAGTGATGGACAACTCGACCGTTTTCGCACATGCCACTGGCTGAGATCACGACAAACGGGCCGGGTCGCTTGTTTAGAGCGATGCTTTCGTCGTGCGACTGAATATAGGTGAGCCCATCGAATTCAAAAATGTCGTCGTCGTATTTCAGCGTTTCTTTGACGTCTTCATCCATGTCTTCCTGATGATCGCGATAGACGTCGGTCAGCCGCGTTGCCAGTGGACTGTCGATGTAAACCGGCACGCGACACAAGGCATCTTCGTTGCGAAGTTCGTTTAACAGGTACACGATCATCTGAGTTCGCCCGAGGCTGAACGCGGGAATGATCACTTTTCCTCGCTTGGTAGACGCCGCACAGATGATGCGTTGCAGTTCAGATTTGACGTCGGCGGAATTCGGATGAACTCGATTGCCGTACGTGGATTCTGTAATCACCACGTCAGCTCGTTCAACGGTGGCGGGATCGTGCAGCAGCGGCTGATCGCGTCTGCCCAGATCGCCGGTGAAGACCAGTCGCTTCCATTCGCCTTCGTCCAGAAGTTCCAGTTCCGTGATGGCAGCTCCCAAAATATGACCGGCATGATGGAATCTCAAGCGAACGTCGTCTCCCAGAGTTTCCCATGCGCCGACTCGAACGTATTCAAACAGCTTGGCAACTTCTCTGGCGTGTTCTTCTGTGTACAAAGCTTCAAAAACGGGTTCGCCGGGAGCCGCCTTTTTAGCGTGATATTTGGCGTCTTCTTTTTGGATCTTTGCACTGTCTCGCAGCATCATTGAGGCGATATCTGCGGTGGCTCGAGTGCAGAAAATGGGTCCTTCAAACCCCGCCTTGACCAGACCGGGCAGATTCCCTGAATGGTCGATGTGGGCGTGAGACAGAATGACGGCGTCCAGTTTTCGCGGCACGCAGTGGAACTTTTCGTTTTTTGGCCGTGTTTCCTCCGACCTTCCCTGAAACAGCCCGCAATCAAGCAGAATGCGTCGCGAATCGGTTTCGATAAGATGCTGGCTGCCAGTAACTTCGCCAGCGGCTCCCAGAAAAGTAATCTTCATTCGTTTTTCGCCTGATTGATTTTATGAGGCCGTGCCTCGGACGGTTTTTAGCTGTCGCGTCGAATGTTTTCTGAAACGGCGTTTAAGGCGATTTCGAAACATTTCATCAAAGTGAACGAGTTCACGGTTTTGTTGCGTTCTGTATTCAAAGTGCGAGTCTGCGGCCGGTTCCGGACACGAAAAACGGGCAGTTTTATGGGGTTGTTTACGTGATGCAACCTATGGGAACTACGCCGAATGACCCCTGTTTTCAGCGATTTTCTGGCAATTGGCTCGTTATCTGGCAAAATACGGCGAACACAAACGGCAAGTCATGTTGTACCTTTCAGGGTGCCGTTTCAGCAAAACCAAAGGTTAGTGGAGTCTGCCGAGATTCGCGAGCGTGGCTGTATAGGTCATAAGCCGCGTCGAAGATTTGCCGGAATTTGGTTAAGATTGGTAAATTGCTTCTGTTTTTAGCAGAATAAAGCGTGCTGGCCGCGCGTTGAAATGGTGAGCTGTTTTTAAGTCGCAGGAGAATCAAAATGAACTTTGTTCCACGATGGACGATGCGGAAGCTGAACACGTCAGCCATTTGCCTGACCGCCATGTTTACCTTGGCTGGTGCTGGCCAATTGTCTGCCGACGAAGCAGCTGCCGTCTCGGACTCAACCGCTTTGTCAACAGTTGAATTCATCAACCAGAAGATTGAGCAGGGATATAAGGACAACGAGATTTCACCTTCTGAAGTCGCCAGCGACGAAGAATGGGTTCGTCGAGTTCACCTGGACATTGTTGGACGTATTCCTTCTCTGGAAGAAGTGAACGCTTTTATTGAAGATGAAAGCCCTCGCAAAAAATCAGTGCTGATTGACCAGCTTGTCGACAGCCAGGACTATATTCGCAACTTCACTACCATCTGGACGAATAATTGCATTGGTCGAGGAACTCCGCGACGAGTCAGCCGCAATGGAATGGAAAAATTCTTCCGCGAAGCTTTTGCGAAAAATCGGCCATGGGATGATATCGTTGTCGATCTGGTCACGGGCGAAGGCCACTTCGAAGAAAACGGAGCCGTCAATTACATTCTGGCTCAAATGCAGCTGAACGACGAAGCCGTACAGTTGACGGCCAAAACCACTAAGCTGTTTCTGGGCATGCAGGTGCAGTGTACTCAATGTCACAACCACCCGTTCAACAACTGGCAGCAGGCACAGTTCTGGGAATTTAACAGCTTCTTTCGGCAGGTACGCAAGGTTGATCATCGTAAGACGGATCCAAATACGGGCCGCCAGGTGGATGACTACTCAGAAGTTGTGACACGCGATTTCAACGGTCCAGTCTACTTCGAAAAACGCAGCGGCCTGATGCAGGTGGCGTTTCCGATTTATGAAGGCAAAGCGATTGAACCAGACGCTTTTGATCGTCGTAAAGAATTCGGCAAGCTGCTGGTTTCAACAGACAACGGTGAAACACCGATCATTGCCAAAGCATTCGTCAATCGCATGTGGGCACACTTCTTTGGCTACGGTTTCACTCGGCCCGTTGACGACATGGGGCCACACAATGCTCCTTCACATCCGGAAGTTCTTGACCGTCTTTCGGCGGAATTTGTCAGCACTGGCTACGATGTCAAAAAGCTGATCAAGACCATCGCCAACACGGCAGCGTATTCGCTGACCAGCAAGTTCGGCGAAGACAACATGGTCGACAATCCGGCTGCCGGTGAAGTGCCGCTGTTCAGTCACATGTACGTAAAGTCGATGCAGGCAGAACAGTTGTACGATTCTCTGATTGTTGCGTCAAACGCTCACAAATCAGGCAAAGGCGGCTGGGATGAGCAGGAAAAACAGCGAAATCGCTGGATGCAGCAGTTTGTCGTGGCCTTTGACAACGACGAAAACGACGAAGCGACAACATTTAACGGAACGATTCCTCAAGCTTTGATGATGATGAACAGCGAGCTGATCGAAAAGGCTGTCAGCATCGATCGTGGCAGCTTTCTGTTTGAAACCTTCAGCAGTCCGGGCGTCGAAAGCCAGAAAATGCAGGATCTGTACGTCGCCGCACTTAGTCGCCGGCCGACTCGCAGTGAGATGTCCAAGGCACAACAAATGGTGAAAGCGTACCCTGCAAATATGCGAGCCAATGCTTATCAGGACCTGTTTTGGGCCTTGCTGAATTCCAACGAATTCATCTTTATTCACTAATTTGTCAGTCAGAAAACCGACCTGCCGAACGTAGTTGTTCGGCTGGTCAAAAATAACGCCGTGTCATTTGCGGCTTCAAATCGAAACAGAGCTGTCAGACGCCGTTTGGCTTTGGCAAGACCTGAATACACCAACCTTTTCCTGGAGAATTGAAATGCCAATTTGGAATAACTACGGCATGGGACGTCGTCACTTTATGCAGCACATGGCGACAGCCGCTGCGACGATTCCTGCCATGAACTTCCTGTCACACGTTCAGGCCAACTCATCAACCGTGAAGGCCAATAACAAGGCCTGCATCCTGATGTGGATGAGCGGTGGGCCACCAACAATCGACATTTGGGACCTGAAACCTGGTTCTAAAAACGGTGGTGAATTCAAGCCAATCGATACGGCTGCTCCTGGAGTTCAAATCAGCGAACACATGCCGGAAACAGCTAAGGTTTTCGATAACCTGAACGTTGTTCGTTCGATGAGCACTCGTGAAGCTGACCATGGTCGTGGTCGTTACTACATGCACACCGGCTATGTGCCTAACCCAACGGTCACTCACCCAACGTTTGGTTCTGTGGTCAGCTATGAAATTGGCCGACACCGCAAGGCGTTGGAAATTCCATCGTTCGTTTCTATCGGTGGTGGTTCAGGCCAGGCTGGTTTTCTTGGAATGGCTCACGCTCCGTTTGTTGTGGGCAGCGATGGGCAAATTCGAAATGCTCCTTCACAAGAAGCCAAAGATCGTCTGCCAAACCGTTTGGATATGCTGGCTGCAGTTGAGTCGAACTTCATCAAGTCGCAACGGGGCGAGCTTCCACAGGCTCACAAAGATGTTTATGCCAACGCTGTTAATTTGATGACTTCTCGTCAAATGGCTGCGTTTAACGTCAATAAGGCGGATGCTGCGTTGGGTCTTGAGGCCGAATCAGACGCCACCAAGGCCATGTACAACATGCCAGCCGGTGGCGGTGGTATGGGCATGGGCGGCGGGAACGGCTTTGGCCAGAGTCTGCTGTTGGCTCGACGACTGGTTCAGGTTGGCGTGCCGTTTGTTGAAGTCGATCTGGGGGGCTGGGACCTTCATAACGACGTGTTCAACACGTTGAAGAACCAGCGACTGCCAGTACTGGACCGAGGTATCTCGGCATTGGTCACCGACCTGAAACAACGCAATATGCTGGACGATGTGACCATCGTTTGGATGGGCGAATTCGGTCGAACTCCGCGCATTAACCAGAACACTGGTCGTGACCACTGGGCAGCCAGCTGGTCAACAATGATTGGTGGAGGCGGTTTGAAGAACGGTCAGGCCATCGGTGCCACTGATGCCGACGGTACTCGAGTTGCCGACAACAGCAAGGCATATCTGCCAGGCGACATCTGGGCCACTGTGGCTCATGCCATGGGAATCCCGCTGGAAACGGTTCACACGTCCAAGCGTGGCCGTCCAATGAAACTGGCCAACGGTGGTTCGCCAATTCAGGAATTGATCGGCTAGGTTTGCCATATAATAACTGACGCACACGCAGCTGACAGGAAATGCCTGCAGCTGCCGTGCGACGGTTGATATAAGCATTAAGGGTGGTGACACCTCGATGAATTTTGAGCAGGCCCTGATCGTCACGGATCGGGGCTTGTTTCTTGTGCAGATGTCGATTCTTCGGCGGTTGAAACTTCATGGCGGAACACAACAACAAGTCGAACACAGCGACTCCGCAGGCGGAAGGCCAATCGGTCGAAGTTAACGCCGGAGACACTGTTGTTCTGTCGCCATTGGTGAAGCCGTCGGATGAATTCATTCGTTCATTCACTCAATCGCAGAGATCGTTGTTCTTGTTCATCCTGCCATTGGTTGGCAATCCGGCTGATGCAGATGAAGTTCTTCAGGAAACGAATCTGGTCATCTGGTCGAAGTGGAACCAGTTCGAAGAAGGCACGAACTTTCTGGCGTGGGGACGAGCGATCGCACGATTGGAAGTGTTCCGTTTTCGACGAACAAAAGGCGGTCGGCTGACGTTTCTGGAAGACGATATTCTGGAGATTGTCGCCGTAAAGACAGAAGCAATCAGTGATGATGTGGCGTTGCGGCAGGAAGCACTATCCACCTGCATCACCCTGCTCCGCCCGAAGGATCGGGAGCTGATTCAGATGCGGTATGCACCGGGAGTTAATGGCGATCAGGTTGCCGATATGCTGGGACGCCCCGCAAATTCTGTGTACCAGTCGTTAGGTAGAATTCGCCGTACGCTGATGGAGTGCGTTAAGCACCGGTTAGCGGAAGAAGGCACCACGTTATGAATATCAAAATCAGCAACTTAGAAGAGCTTTTTCCGCTGCTTCACGAATTGGTGGAAGGCCAACTGACTGACCAGGGCCAAACCCGGCTAAACGACTTATTGCGCGCTGACAAAGCGTTGATCGATGTTTATGCAGAATACATGTTCATTCATGGCCTGCTTCATCACGACGCAGGGCACATCACCGAAAGTGCATTGCAGCAGCAAACTGAATTGGCAGCACCAGTCGCCTCAGTCAACGCTGTGTCCGGGCGACGAGTGAATCGTCGGATTGTTGCCGTAGCGGCTTCGTTGCTGGCAATGCTGGGACTGTGGTTTGTTTCTTCCGCTGGCAGCAATGATCAACAGAATCTCGCTGAAGCCCCGGTAAATGAAGCAGCCTCGGATGACAATTCAGCAACTGTTGTAGCCGCACAAGGCACGGACGGCAGTTCTGCCGTTGTGAAAAATGATTCAACTGCAGTCACCGGTGAATTTGACAGCCTGAAGCCGTTGAAATTGAATCACGTTGCAGCTAACAATGAATCAAAGTCGAACGCTGGCAACCATGAATCACTAAGCGTTGAAAGCAGCGACACCAATCGTTTGCCTCGTCCGGAACTGCTGGCAGCCACATTTTTGGATGCTGATGTTTCCGCCAAAATCGACTCTCTGTTAGCTGCCGGTTGGGCTGAACAGGGCGTTTCGCCGTCACCGCTTGCCACCGATCTGGAATGGGTGCGACGAGTGTATCTGACATTTGCTGGTCGCATTCCGACGCTGCAGGAAAGCAATGCGTTTCTGGCTCAAACGGGAGCACGCAAGTACTCTGCATTGATCGACCAGATTAGCGATAGTTCAGAGCGAGCCTCGAATTTGGCGGTTGTGTGGTCGAATCTGTTGATTGGCAGAACTGCCAAGCGAGGCGTTAATCGTGAAAAACTGCAGGAATTTCTGGTGCAGTCGTTTCGTACCAATCAACCGTGGATTGACGTGGTTGGTGAACTTGTCACCGCCAAAGGCCGCAACGACCAGAACGGCGCGACTAACTTTCTGCTGGCTCATTTGAATAACCAGGCGACTCCTGCCACTGCGGTAACGGCTCGATTATTTCTGGGTGAGCAGATCAGCTGTGTTCAATGCCACGATCATCCGTTCGACAAGGGGTTGCGTCAGCAGGACTATTGGGCTTTGAACGCATTTTTCAAAGACACAGATCGAGTATCCGTGGCTCTGGCAATGACCGATTCGCCGGATGGTAAACCCGTTCAGGACATCGCGTGGAAGCTGGTTGATCGGCCTCGCCCGGATCGAATGACGTACTACGAAACTCGCGCAGGACAGGAAAAAGCTGTGCTGCCCCGGTACGACGATCAGACATTGCCGGAATCCAGCGACGCCAATCGACGACAGGAACTTGCTCGGCTGATGGCCAACGATTCGTCGCACAAAGTTGCGAAGGCGATGGTTAATCGCATGTGGTCGCACTTCTATGGATTTGGCTTCACGGCGGAGATCGACGACATGGGGGCTCATGCCGCAATCAGCCATCCGGAACTGCTGGACCTGCTGACGGAAGCCTTCATCAAGTCTGACTATGACATGAAACGCTTAATGAAGTGGATTGGTCAATCAAACAGCTGGCGGCTTAGCAGCGAAGTTGTTGACGCCAATCTGGTAGACGCTCCAGCAAGTGGAGAAGTGCCGCTGTTTAGTCGCGTCTACGTGCGTCGCATGACGCCGGAACAGGTTTACGAAAGCATTCGAGTGGCGATTCGGTCGGCGTCCGGTCAAACGGTTTCGCATTCGCAAGCGGATGAAAAACATCGCCGCGACTGGGTGGCTCAGTTTGCTCAGTCTTACGGAACGGACGAAAACGATGAATCCATGGACTTCGACGGCACGATTGCTCAGGCCATGGTGATGATGAACGGCATTGACGTTGACGACGCTATTCGCCAGGCAACTCAAGCCATGGTTGGCAATGTGGCAGCTCGCAAGGCTTCTAATCTGGAAACGTTGGATCGCGTGGCTCTGGCAATGTTGACTCGCAAACCGACGGCTGGCGAGAAAAAAGTGTTTGCCAACCACCATCGCCAATTGGCCACACAATCTGCAGCCACCGCTTTGCCAACCGCGGTGGAAGACATGATGTGGGCGTATTTAAACAGCAGCGAGTTTGTGTTGGTTCACTAACTGTTCAGCGCCAGGTTCAATGAGCCGCAGGGCGTTAGCCCTGGTTATTGCGGATCACGGAAAAAAACGGGGCTAACGCCCTGCGGCTCATTGAGACATGGCGCTGTACAGCTAATTAAACAGGTGTAACCGCGACCGAGATGGCTGCCTGAGGCGACTTTTGCTGACCTGAGGCGTCCATTCTTAAGATTTTGCCTTCCAGGCACGAGTCGTCCCATGACGCAGACCGGTTGCTGCTTTATCCTCCCGTGCCTTCAAGCTACGTCTTTCAGTCTGTTACAGCGAATTTCGCTGACTTGTGGCGGCGGAGAACGCGAAATAAACCACGCGTCCCGTTTCCCCAGAGCCAAAACAGTCCACAAAAAAATAGTCAACTGCTCTAGATCACGGGTGAACTGTGTCAATTGTTGTCCAAAAATTCGGTGGAACCAGCGTCGCCGACGCAGAGCGAATTCGACGAGCCGCTATGCGAGCGATCGCTGCCAAAAAAGCGGGCCATCAGGTCGTGATGGTGGTGAGCGCTCGTGGCAAGAAAACGGACGAACTGATCACTCTGGCCCGCGAAATTACCGGCAAGCCGCGTCCTCGCGAAATGGACATGCTGCTGTCAACCGGCGAACAGGAATCCTGCGCGCTGATGGCCATGGCGATCCACGAACTTGGCGAAGACGCGATCAGCCTGACCGGGGCTCAGATTGGCGTGCGCACAGACGGCAGCCACACCAAAGCTCGCATCATCAGCATTTCAACTCAGCGAATGAAGGAAGCGTTGAACGCCGGACAAATTGTGATCGCTGCCGGTTTTCAGGGCGTCGACGAAGCCTTTAACATCACAACGCTGGGGCGAGGCGGCAGCGATACAACCGCAGCCGCATTGGCCGCCGTGCTGGAAGCCGATTTTTGCGACATCTACACAGACGTAGAAGGCGTGTTTACGTCTGATCCAAGAGTCGTCAAAGATGCGACCAAGGTTGAACAGGTTTCGTACGACGAAATGCTGGAACTGGCCAGTCTGGGAGCGGGCGTTATGCATTCTCGTTCTATCGAGTTCGCTAAAAAGTACCGCGTCAATCTGCGAGTCAAGCCGTCGTACGCCGATGGGCCGGGCACACTGATCGCTCCAGAACCCGCCAATCCGGCTCCCGTTGTAACGGGTGTGGCTTTTGTGCGAAACGAATCTCGCGTCAGCCTGATTGGGGTTCCCGATCAGCCGGGAGTAATGAGCCGCATCTTCTCTCTGCTGTCGGAAAACAAAATTCCCGTCGACATGGTGGTGCAGAATGTCGGAGTTGCCGGCACCGCCAACATCTCGTTTACTGTCAGCGAAGACGATTTGACGAAAGCTCTGACTGTTGCCACAACCGCCAGCGAGACACTGGGTGGCACTGTTCAGCATGATGATGAACTGTCGAAGGTGTCTGTCGTTGGGCACGGGATGCAAACGCACACAGGCGTCGCAGCTCAGATGTTTCGCGTTTTGGCCAACGAAGGAACCAACATAAAAATTGTGACGACCAGCGAAATTAAGATTTCCGTACTGATTGATCGAGCGGACTGTGACAAAGTCGCGAACGCCGTCCACACAGGATTTCGGCTGAACGAATCTGTCGCGACAACTCCCCGAATCGGTGTCGCGTCCACAAATTCTTCGGGCGTGCGGAAGGTCGAGGACGCTGAAAAGCTGGAAGAAGACATTGTTTCGCAGCTAACCGGCATGGAAGACATCGTCGTCAGCGATGTTTACTGCGACACAGATCAGGCTCGAGTCACGATTAAGAAGCTGGTCGATCGCCCCGGTGTCGCAGCAGATGTCTTCACCGCCGTTGCCGACGGCGGCGTGTTGGTGGACATGATCATTCAGAACGCTGCTCAGGATGGTTTCGCCAACATTTCGTTCACGGTGCCTGTTTATGATGTGGATAAGACGGTTGCCTTGCTTGCAGAACCATTGAAGGATCATCCGGAAGCGAATGTTTCGTGTGATCCCAGTATTGGCAAGCTATCCGTTGTCGGCATCGGTCTTCGCAGCCACACCGAAGTGGGTGCTCGCATGTTCAGAGCTCTGGCGGATGCACAAATCAACGTGCAAATGGTGAACACCAGCGAGATCAAAGTCAGCGTTGTCGTGGCAGGATCAGATGCTCAACGAGCACTGGATGCATTGCAAAAAGCATTTTCGGTGACTTAGAGCAGTTTACAGAAAGTCGTAGACGTTTTGTGAGCGAGCTCCATTCTTGCCTTCCATCAAGGAGGTGCTTTATGGCTGCAAGCTTGTCGATGGATCTGCGTCAACGGATTGTGGACGCTTACGAGTGCGGAAAGGTTTCGTGTCGTGCTGTTGCCGCAAGGTTTGGTGTGGCTGCAAGCACTATGGGAAAGCTCGTCCAGCAGGCTAAAACGGAAAACTCCCTCAGGCCACGTTACGCTCGCTGTGATCGCAAGCGTTCAATGTCCGAAGAAGCCTCACCACACACGACATCCGGGCCTGCTGCGAACACTGTGGATCTCAGTCCGCATAAAAACGTAAGCTGCTCTATGGAGCAGTCGCGAAATAAGATCCCGATTTGTGAGTACTGATATTCGCCGGAATTGGAACTGCCGTTGGTGCTCAAAACACTTTTTGATTTTCCAGCACGTTGCACGTTGCACGTTGCACGTTGCACGTTGCACGTTGCACGTTGCACGTTGCACGT
>ERZ887849.466-NODE-466-length-43373-cov-10.359389_pt1 | contig 43373 bp, 37 predicted proteins | sample MGYA00521267_ERZ887849 | MGnify/ENA primary metagenome ERZ887849 (study PRJEB32303, sample SAMEA104408601) | aquatic metagenome | biome: Brackish water; feature: Pelagic; material: water | place: Baltic Sea | collected 2014-06-06T16:11:00 | depth 2,863 m ... | reverse complement strand
TGGGCTTCAGTGCGCTGTACCCAATGCGCGCCACGCGCATTCGGGCGGCTATCCGCGCCAGTGGCGGTTATCGTAAAGAGCTGGTGGACAAAATTCGCCACCAAATAGAATCCACATTAGAGCAAGAAGGCCATGACGTTGAAGTCATAGGCCGTGAGAAACACCTATACAGCATCTACAGCAAAATGAAATCCAAGAAGAAGTCTTTCTCGGAAATCATGGATCTTTACGCCTTTCGCATCGTCGTAGACTCAGTAGATACCTGCTATCGGGTGCTAGGTTCCGTGCATAGCCTTTACAAACCGGTGCCTGGTGAGTTCAGCGACTACATTGCCATCCCCAAGGCCAACGGCTACCAGTCACTGCACACCATACTAATGGGTATGCACGGCGTGCCCATTGAAATTCAGATTCGCACACGCGAAATGGAAGAAATGGCCAACAAAGGCATTGCCGCGCACTGGCTGTACAAAAGCGATGGCCAGTCAGCAAATGGCAGCCAGGCCCGAGCGCGAGAGTGGGTGCAGGGCTTGCTGGAGATGCAGCAGCGGGCCGGTAACTCGCTGGAATTTATTGAAAGCGTCAAGATCGACCTGTTCCCCGACGAGATCTATGTGTTCACGCCAAAAGGGCGCATCCTCGAGCTGCCTCGCGGGGCCACACCGGTCGACTTTGCCTTTGCAGTGCACACCGATGTCGGCAACAGCTGCGTCGCCTGCCGCATCAATCGCCGCCTGGCACCCCTGTCGGAGCCGCTGGAAAGCGGCCAAACCGTTGAAATTCTGACCGCGCCCGGCGCAAGGCCAAACCCATCCTGGTTCAACTATGCGGTAACCGCCAAAGCGCGCACAAACATTCGCCACTTCCTCAAGCACCAGACTCGGGAAGACTCGGTAGCACTCGGCAAGCGCCTGCTCGACAAGGCATTGCAGGCTTTCGACAGCGGCCTCGAACAGCTACCCAAGGACCGCCTGCAGAACTATCTTTCCGGCAACGACTACAGTGCTCTTGATGACCTGCTGGAAGATATCGCGCGAGGCAACCGGCTACCGCCGATCACCGCCCAGCAAATTCTCGGGGAATTCGCCGAAGTGACCGAAGCCACCGGGCGCAAATTGCAGCCGGTGGCTATTCGCGGCACCGAAGGTTTCATGGTCACCTACGCGCGCTGCTGCCACCCTATCCCCGGCGACCCCATTGTGGGCTACCTCAGTTCGGAAAAAGGCATGGTCGTACACCGGGAGCGTTGCAAAAACCTGGCCGAAATGCGCGACAACCGCGAGCGGCTGGTGGCTCTGCGCTGGGATGAGCACGTGCAAGGGGAGTACCTCACAGAACTGCGTATTGAGGTCGAAAACCGGCGCGGCATGATTGCCGTACTCGCTACCCGCATCAACAGCATGGGCGTGAACATCGAGAAAATTTCCACCGAGGACAAAGACTATCAGTTCACGTTTGTCGACCTTGCAATGCAAGTGAGCAATCGCGTCCACCTCGCCAACATTATGAAGCGCCTGCGCACGGTAAACTCTGTGCGGCGCGTTTCAAGACTCAAGAATGAAGCGCCCTCGCGGCGCAAATCGGGAGCAAACCGTTGACCAATCGAGCCATTATTTCCACACCCAACGCACCTGAGGCCATCGGCCCCTATTCACAGGCGGTTAAAGTCGGCAACACCGTCTGGATGTCGGGCCAGATTCCGCTGGTGCCGGGCAGCATGGAATTGATCACCGGCGATATCCGTGCGCAAGCCAGGCAAGTGTTTACCAATATGGCGGCGGTGGCCGAAGCTGCCGGTGGGACTCTGAATAACGCCGTGAAAATCAATATCTCACTGACCGATATGGCCGATTTCAGCGCCGTCAACGAGGTGATGACCGAGTTCCTGCAGCCGCCCTTTCCAGCGCGCGCCTGCGTGCAAGTTGCCGGTTTGCCGAAAGGTGTCGCCATTGAGGTCGAGGCCATTCTCGCCGTCTAGCCTGTAACAGTGGGCAACGCGATTCAGGGCGTGGCGTTTTTTCAGTCTGCTCCCTGTCATCGATCTCAGTACTCTAGGGTTTCTCCGCGTCGGCGGCCCCCGTTATACGGGAGCTGAGAGCCGCGCCATAGCCTGCGCGATAGTCTGGGAACTGCAACACATACCCGCTTTCGTGCAGCGCGATGTTGCGGCAGCGCTTGTGCCCGGAACTGCGCGGCGTTGGCGCTCCGGTGCGCCACTGCGTCAGCCCTAGCGTTCGAGCCAGCCAGGTTTCCACGGCAAATTGAGGGGCCGGGTCGTTATCCACAGCAATCATGCGCGGTGGTGGTGCCACGCCCTGCGCCCAGCGCTGCAATAGCCAGGCCAGCAAGCCGCCCACGTCATCCCTGTGAATACGGTTGCTATAGCGCACGGGTGACTCTGCGCACAGCTCACCACGGGCAACACGCCGCAGCAGGAAGCCGTTCGGGTCACCATAAATACCGGCACTGCGCACCGTGCAGCTGGGGTGGGGCGAAGCCAACAACTGGCGCTCGGCTTCAATAATGGCCAGGGCCGCGGGGTCGTTGGTCACTAGCGGGCTGTCATCCTCAACCCAACCGCCGTCCACTTCACCGTAAACTCGGGTACTGGACACCATAATAATGCCTGACGGACGGTGCTCGCCAAGGCCGTGCAAAACGGCGCGCAGCGCATCGCTGAAACCTGCTTTATAACCTGCCTCGCCGCTACCCGCGGGCTTCAAGGTGAGCAGTATAAAATCGGGGGCCAGAGTTTGTAGCACCGAGAAGTCGGCATCTGCTGCGGCATAGTCCGCTGCAAGGCCCGCGAACCCGGCGGGCAATTTGCCAATATCGCGGCGCAAACCCGTTACCGACCAGCCCGCTTCGAGCAAGATCGCTCCCGCGCGGGCCCCCAGATCGCCACAGCCGACAATCAGTACACTTTTATTCTTCATCTCACCTTCCATGACTGGTTACACTACGATGCTTTAAGCTGCGCACGCCAGGGTGCATTGTAACCCTGCACGCATCCGAAGCCGACGAGCTGGATAGGGGCCATTTTGGCAGTACTTGAACCGATACCGGTAACCACTCTGCGCGGCGTAGGCCCACGGCTGGCCATGCAGTTGGCCGATTACGGCATCACTCAGGTTGAAGACCTGTTGTTTCATCTGCCTTTGCGCTATCAGGATCGCACACGAGTAACGCCGATTGCCGGCCTGCAGGACGGCAGCGAGGTGTCTGTTGAAGGCGAAGTGCGGCTGGCGGATATCGTCTTTGGTAGGCGCCGCAGCCTGGTAGCGCGTATTCAGGACGGTACGGGCACGCTCACTCTGCGCTTTTTCCACTTCAGCGCGGCACAGAAGAACAGCCTGCAGCCCGGCACACGCCTGCGCTGCTTTGGGCAAGTACGCCGCGGTGCCAACGGCTTTGAAATCTTTCACCCGGAGTACCGGGCATTGGAAGCAGGCGAGGGCAGTGGCACCGCACGTAGCACGGGCGAAGACACGCTCACGCCGGTCTACCCAACCACCACGGGCATTGGCCAGGCGCAGTGGCGTAAACTGTGCAGCCAGGCACTGGCCTTTTTACAGCGGGCTCAGCCGCGCGACCTGTTGCCCGCCAACAGCGGGCAAACCTTTACGCTGGTGGAGGCCCTTCAGTACCTCCATGCACCACCGCCCGACGCACCGCTGGAAGCACTCCTCGCTGGCAGCCACCCCGCACAGCTGCGCCTGGCACTGGAAGAACTGGTGGCCCATCACTTGTCGCTATTGCGGCTGCGCGCGCGCCAACAGTCTACTCCCGCGCCAGCACTGCGGATAAAAGCAGGGCAGGCCTTACAGCAGACTCTGTTACGAAGCCTGCCCTTCAGCCCAACCGGTGCCCAGCAGCGAGTGATGCAAGAAATCGCCGCTGATCTCGCCCGTCCCATACCCATGCTGCGTTTGGTACAGGGTGATGTGGGGTCGGGCAAAACACTGGTCGCAGCACATGCGGCGCTACAGGCCATCGCTAGCGGCTATCAAGTGGCGCTTATGGCGCCTACGGAAATCCTCGCCGAGCAACACCGGCTTAACTTTGAGGGCTGGTTTGGCCCGCTGGGCATTACCGTCGAGTGGCTTAGCGGGCGCGTCAAAGGCAAAGCTCGCGAAGCGGCTACCGCCCGGCTCGCAAGGGGCGAAGCGGCACTGGCGGTAGGCACGCATGCACTGTTTCAGGAGTCAGTTGCATTCCAAAACTTAGGCTTGGTGATGGTGGATGAGCAACACAAATTCGGCGTCCACCAGCGCCTGGCGCTGAGCCAGAAGGCAGGGGTCAACGGGCGGCCACACCAGCTGGTGCTCACCGCCACACCGATCCCCCGCACCCTGTCCATGGTCGCCTACGCCGATTTGGATTTCTCAGTGATTGATGAACTGCCCCCGGGCCGCGAACCGGTAACCACGGTGTTGGTGGACAGCCAAAGGCGCGAACAGGTCGTCGACCGAGTCGCCAATGCCTGCAGCGACGGACGTCAGGCCTACTGGGTCTGCACGCTCATCGAAGAAAGCGACTCACTACAGGCACAAGCGGCCGAGGCCACGGCTGAGAAGCTGCGCGAGGCCCTACCCAACTTGCACGTTGGCCTGGTGCACGGGCGTATGAAACCCGCGGAAAAAGCGGCGGTCATGGCTGCTTTTAAAGCCGGTGACGTAGCCTTGCTGGTTGCAACTACGGTCATCGAGGTCGGCGTGGACGTGCCCAATGCGAGCCTGATGATTATCGAAAATCCCGAGCGGCTGGGCCTGGCCCAGCTGCATCAACTGCGCGGCCGGGTAGGCCGCGGCGGCGGCGCCAGCCACTGTGTACTGCTCTACCAGTCGCCTTTATCGCGCAGCAGCCAACAGCGTCTGGTCGCCATGCGCGAAAGCAACGACGGCTTTTACATTGCAGAAAAAGACCTCGAGTTGCGCGGCCCGGGGGAAGTGCTTGGCACGCGGCAAACCGGCCTGCTCGCCTTTCGCATTGCCGAACTCCCCACCCATAACCACCTGCTAGATGCGGTGCAATCGATTGCCCATACCCTGCAACAGGGCGATGAAGCCGTTATTGAGGCTTTGATCCAGCGCTGGACGGCGAACCGGGAAAAGTTCGCGGAGGTTTGAGCGCCCTAAAGGGCCTGCCACTGCGCCAGCTGCGCCGCTAAAGCCGCGCGGCCAATACTGTTCAAACGCGTGATGTTGGCCTCAGGAATCTGTTCCGGATGCGGCCAGGAGGCCAGCGCCCTTTCCAGCATATCCTCTCGCAGCAGGTGAATCACCGGCAACGGTGCGCGATTGCTGTAATGGCTGGCGGCTATAGCGGGCTCACCGGCAAACTGGTACTCCGGGTGAAAGCTGGCCAGCTGGATAATGCCCTCAAGGCCCGCCGCAAGCAGCAGCGCGTTGGCGTGATCGAGAAAATCCAGGTAATCATCAAATGAGGCCAGAGCCGCCGTAAACGCCAGCAAGGTTGTAGCGATATCGGCTTCGGAACTGCTATGCAAAACATCCAGCTCCGCGAGCACGCAGGCCTGCATGGCCTGCTGGCCAGCGGGGCTGTCGTCGGCTTCGCACACCACAACACGCAGCGCGGGCGACCCCAACAAGGGCCGCGCGAAAGGGCACAGGTTCAAACCGACCACGCTGTCTTCCAGCCAAGCCCGCAACTGCACACGGGCCCGCTCGGAATCCAGCGCTGTAAGGCTCAGGGCAGGATCGCCGGCAGCGCCTTTTGCAGTTCAATCTTGGCCCGGGTGGCGTCACCCGTGAGCGCAAAACCGAGCAAGTCGCCCGCTGCATCGCGGAACTCAGCGCGCACGTTGCTGCCATCCGCCTCGATCTGCCACTCGCCTGTGGCACCGGCAGCAGGGGGGGCCACCACCACCGGGCAGGCCGGCGTTTTGATGGTGACCGGCATGGGCGGGTACACCACTTCCGTGGGTTCACCCGCGAGGGTTTTGCCCAGCGCTCGTGAACAAGCCACCAGCGGAGCCACGTACACCAAGACGTGGCCAGCAACTTCCGCACAATCACCCAGGGCATAGACATTCGGCGCGCTGGTTTCCAGCAGGCGGTTGGTCACAATGCCGCGATTGACCTCAAGGCCGGCGGCTTTGGCAAGGTCGACGCGAGGGCGTACACCCACGGCCGACACAACCAAGTCTGCGGCAATGCTATGGCCATTGTTCAGCGACACCACCACACCCTGCTCGGCGCGATTCACCGCGGTGACTAGAGGCCCAAAATGGAACTTGGCGCCTTTGGCCTCCAGCGCTGCTTGCACGGCCTTGCCCGCTGGCTCTGGCAACAGCGTAGGCAGGCAATAGCTCAACGGGTCCACCGCCTCCACTTCGTAGCCGCCGTTTAGCAGGTCATTGGTGAACTCACAGCCAATCAGCCCGCCGCCAATAATGCACACTTTGCGCACATCGTTCTTCTTCATGGCGGTGCGGAAATCGTCGTAGTCGAGCAGGTCATTGACTGAATAGACCAGTTCGAGACCATCGCCTTCGATGGGCGGCCGAATCGTTTGTGCGCCGAGCGCCAGCACCAGCTTACCGTAGTGAATCGCCGTCTCGGCGTCACCGACGCGTATCACCTGCGCCGCGATATCAATACCCGCGACCCGGGTCATGGTCCACACGCTGGCCTTCAGCTGCTTGGCCATGGAGCCTGCATCCAGCTGAGCGAGGTCATCGGCGGTGGTGTCTTTGGTATAGCCGGTGGACAGCATGGGCTTGGAGTAAGAGCGGCCATCATCCGAAGTAATGAGAATCAACGGTGTTTCGCTGTCGTACTTGCGAAACTCCTTGGCGACGCCGTAACCGGCCAGGCCAGTGCCTACAATCACTACCGGAGGGTGTACCTTATCCGCAACCGGTTCTTCGTGATGCGGAGTTTCGTCTACCGGAGCTTCTTCGATCAGCTCGAAGTCCTCCTTGCCAACGCCACAGTCGGGGCATAACCAATCCTCAGGCACATCTTCCCACTTGGTGCCCGGCGCAATGCCATCATCTGGCCAACCTTCTTTTTCGTCGTAGATTAGGCCGCAGACTATGCATTCCCACTTGCTCATAATGACACTCGCTCTCAGTCAGTTGGGCGGGCCGCCAATAAGAGAGCCGCGCAGTAGCACCGGCGGCGAAAGACGACCTGAATTGAGCGCAACACTATAAAGTTGTAGGAAAAATGTGCAAGCGCTTCGGTACAACGGCTTGGACAGAACCTTGGCCTATTTTTGCGGCCCGCGACGGTGGTGCTGTGGCTTAACACGCTTGCATGGCCTCGATAGCTGGCGCATGCTCCCGCCTTTGGCCTTTCCGGAGACCCCTGTATCGTGCCCGCCCCCCTGCCGGCAGACTCGGATCGCGACCCTCGTTGGCGCCCCGAGCCACAGTTTACGACCGCGGAGCTATCAGCGCCCTGCCGTCAATGGCTGCTTGACGATAGCTCTCTGACCGGGCGCCTGGTCGCTCTGCACGCCGGGACATTCAGCGTGCGCCGGCTTTACCAAGGCTGGGAAGTGCCGCTTCCGTCTGAACAGAGGCTGCTGCAAGTGCCAGCGCGGCAACGGGCGCTGGTGCGTGAGGTCGTCTTACAGCTGGATGCGCAGCCCGTCGTGTTCGCGCGCAGCGTCTTTCCCATCAGCAGTTTGAGCGGTGAACTCTCTCACTTGCGCCGGCTGCAAAACCGCTCTCTAGGTGCCATCCTGTTCCGCTTTCCCGGCATGCAGCGCAGCCCCTTTGAGTTGGCCCAACTCAGCGGCAGCAGCGCCTACCTTGCTCCCTGGGTCAGCCAGGAAGCGCCCGCCTGGGCACGGCGTTCGTGCTTTAATATCAGTGGCAAACGCCTGCTGGTCAGCGAAGTGTTCCTGCAGGGGTTCACTCCTTGGGACTCATCACTGCCTGTGCACCGCAGCCAGCGCGGCACAGTGAGCGCTGCAATCCTCGGTATAAAGCAGTAAGCTTGCTGCTAATATCGCTGCAGCTCTGAACCATGTCCAAGCACATCTCCGCTCTCGCCCTCCTCAAGCTCACACGTTTTGATAGGCCTATTGGCACCCTGCTGTTGCTGTGGCCAACACTCGGAGCCCTGTGGATTGCCGCCGACGGGGTGCCAAGCCCCAAACTCCTGGTGATTTTTTGCCTGGGGACACTACTCATGCGCTCCGCCGGCTGCATCGTCAATGACCTGGCAGACCGCCACTGGGATGGCAGCGTTGCGCGCACCCGTGAGCGGCCACTCGTCACAGGGGAAGTCAGCGTCACGCAGGCGCGTGCGCTGTTCCTGGCTTTGTGTCTGGCAGCCTTCGGCCTGGTGCTGTTCACTAACACCCTGACCATCGCACTGTCGGTGGTGGGCCTGCTACTGGCTTCCACTTATCCGTTTATGAAGCGCTACACCTACTGGCCGCAGGTCGTTTTGGGCGCCGCATTCTCCTGGGCTATCCCCATGGCCTTTGCCGCACAGTTGGAGGCACTGCCCTCGGCCCTGTGGCTGCTCTACATCGCCAACCTGCTGTGGACTATGGTCTACGACACGCAATATGCCATGGTCGACCGGGACGATGATGTGAAGGTAGGGATCAAATCCACCGCCGTACTGTTTGGCGAAGCCGATCGTCTGGTCATCGGCGCACTGCAGGGCCTGTGCCTGCTTGCCTGGCTCCTCGCCGGGCAGCGCTTCGAACTCGGTGCGGCCTATTATCTGGGCGTACTTGCTGCCGCCGTCCTGTTCGGTTATCACCAGTACTTGATACGTCACCGTGACCGCGCTGCGTGCTTCAAGGCGTTTCGTCACAACAACTGGGTGGGGCTGGTAATCTTTATGGGTATTGCGCTGCATTACGTTGCAAACGATTTGTGAGCGGGCTGAACCAGCAAGGGGGCACACAAACCCCTCACGCCACGCTGCCGAACGCTGAATTTATCGACAGCCTGGCACAGGTGAGTGCTGCGGAGTGGGACGCGGTCGCCGGCGAGGACTACCCCTTTCTGCGTCACAGCTTCCTCTACGGTTTGGAGACGACCGGCTGCACCACCGCTGACACTGGCTGGCAACCCTGCCACCTGCTGCTGCGCCGCAGCGGCCGCATCATCGGCCTGCTGCCGCTCTACCTGAAAGGGCACTCCTACGGCGAGTATGTGTTTGACTGGTCCTGGGCCGATGCCTGGCAGCGCGCGGGGCTTGTCTACTATCCGAAGCTTGTTTCCGCAATTCCTTTCACCCCCGCCACAGGGCCCCGGCTATGCCTGTCCACCGGAGAGGACCCCGAGGCCCTTTGGCCCTGTGTGCTGGCGGCTATTCGCGGCTACGCCGCAACGCGCGGCCTGTCATCCTGGCATCTGCTGTTTCCGGAGCAGGAAACCTCTGAATGGCTGCTTGAGCAGGGTTTGCCACAGCGCATGACAACGCAATTCCACTGGTTTAACCAAGGCTACAGCACGTTTGACGACTTCCTTGGCGAGTTTGCCAGCCGCAAACGCAAGAACCTGCGCCGGGAACGCGAGCGCGTGGTACAGCAAGGCTTGTCACTGGAACTGCTGCGTGGCGCCGAGATTACCGCGGCGGACTGGCAGCAATTTCACCACTTTTATCAAACCACATACGCTAAACGCAGCGGGCACGGAGGGTATCTAACGCGGGACTTTTTCCTGCAAACAGCACCTTCACTCGGCGATCAGGTGATTATGGTGGTTGCCCGGCACAGCGGGCGGGCGGTGGCGGCGGCGCTCTACTTCCGCTCATCGACCACACTTTATGGCCGCTACTGGGGTTGCAGCGAGGATTTCGACTGCCTGCACTTCGAGGCCTGTTACTACCGGGGAATCGAGTATTGCATTGCCGAAGGGCTACAGCGTTTTGACCCGGGCGCGCAGGGCGAGCATAAAATCCAACGCGGCTTTCGCCCGGTGAACACCTACTCCAACCACTGGATTGCAGACCCTCGCCTGGCGGAGGCCGTTGCTGATTTTACCCGGCGTGAGAAGCCCCACATTGAAGCCTACCGACGCGACGCCGCCAGCCTGCTGCCTTTTCGGCAGGATAGCTGATACCGCTCGACGTCCAGCAGAATAGCCTATACCCGCAGCACGCCGGGGCAGCTCAAACTGAGCACCGCCTAGCGCAAGTCGAAATCGGCAAAATCCGGCGCGCGCATGTGCCACCAGTAGTACAGTGTGGAATTGGGCCAATTATTGACCACTTTACCGGCCGCGTTTTTGTACCAGCTGTCGCAGTTGGCGACCCAGACGGTACGCGCCATTTCGCCCTGCATGCGGTCGTTATATGCGCGCATCACTGCCGGGTTTACCGCCATTGAGCACAGCTCGTGGGCCAACAGCTTTTCAATACAGGCCGCGACATACGCCACCTGGCGCTCAACCATGAAGATGATCGAGTTGCTGCCCAGGTTGGTGTTGGGGCCATACAGCATAAACAGATTGGGAAACCCTGACACGCACACACCGCGGTAGGCTTCCGCACCGTGCTCCCAGGCTTGCGCCAAGCTGCGCCCGCCGCTACCGACGAAGTTGACCCCAGAGAGCATGGCTGACGTATTGAAGCCGGTGCCGTAAATGATCACATCCACAGGCCGATCGACACCGTCTGCAGAGAGCACGCCCGACTCATCGATGCCGGTAATATCTGAGCAAACCAATTCCACGTTAGCGCGAGCAAACGCCTGAAAATAATCATCGGACACCAGGATACGCTTGCACCCTACGGGGTAGTCCGGGGTTAGCTGGCGGCGCAGCGCGGGGTCATCAATGTGCTCCTCAAGGTGCTCGCGCGCCCACTTTTCAAACAGGGGCCGCAACAGACGACTGTTGCGTAATACCGGGTAAAACAGCATTTCTCCGCGTAAATACACGCCGGCACGGTGCAGTTTTTGTAGCCACGGCCAGCGCCCAAAGCGCCGCTTCTCAGCCTCGCTGTAGTGGCGGTCTTCGCGCTTTACCACATAGTTGGCACTGCGCTGGTACACATGCAGCTGTGCCACTTCGCCGGCAATTTGCGGGATAAACTGCAGTGCACTGGCCGCATTGCCAATCACCGCCACGCGCTTGCCCTTCAGGTCCAGGCTATGATCCCAGCGCGCTGAATGAAACTGCTCACCCGAAAACGTATCAGCGCCGGCAAACTCAGGCGTGCGCGGTATATTCAGCTGGCCGAGGCCGCTGACCAGTGCTTTGCAGCGTAAAGACTCTCCGCTGTCCAGGGTCACCACCCACTCACCGGCAGCTTGGTCAAACTCGGCGGCACGCACGGCGGTCGATAATCGCAAACGCGAGCGCAGGCCATACTTGTCTGCGCAGTGCTCGAAGTAGGCGTGGATCTCCTCCTGCGGCGAGTACTTCCTCGACCAGTCAGGATTGGGTTCAAAGGAATAGCTATACAGCACCGAGGGGACATCGCAGCAGGCGCCGGGGTAGGTGTTGTCATACCAGGTGCCGCCGACCCCTGCGGACTTTTCGAGGATGACAAAATCGGTAATGCCCTGCTGTTGCAGGCGCACACCCATGCACAGGCCGGACATACCTGCGCCAATAATGATCACCTGATGGGTCGTAGAGTTGCTCATGCGGTGCTCCTGTTATCGTTATCCTGATGGTGCGCTACCGCCGCTGCGACGGCGTCAGCCCGGCGCCGCTTTACGCGTGAAAACAGGCTCTCGAGGCCCCGATTCCTTGCGGTTGTACTGGTAGCCGTCTACCTTGAACTCCAACAAGCCTTCCGCGTCGTTCAGGCCGTTCTCAATCACAAAGCGCGCCATTTGACCGCGGGCCTTCTTGGCATAAAAGCTGATGATCTTGTACTTGCCGTTCTTCCAATCCTTGAACTGCGGCGTAATCACTTCGCCCTCAAGGGCACGAGGCGCAACCGCTTTGAAATACTCATTTGATGCGAGGTTCAACAACACTCGGCTGCCGCTCTTGCCCAGCTGGGTATTCAAAACGCGGGAGATGTCGTCTCCCCAGAACTGGTACAAATTGCTGCCGCCACGGTTGGCAAACCGCAGGCCCATCTCCAAACGGTAGGGCTGCATCAGGTCCAGCGGGCGCAGCAGGCCATACAGGCCTGACAAAATACGCAAATGTTTCTGTGCGAAGGCCAGTTGCTCCGTATTGAGCGTATCGGCATCCAGGCCACTGTAGACGTCACCCCGGAACGCGAGTACCGCCTGCTTGGCGTTATCCAGCGTGAACGGTAGCGTCCAATTGTGGAACCGGCGATAGTTGAGCTCTGCAATATTTGCACTCACCCCCATCAGCTCGCGCAGGGCATCGGGTGCCAGCTTGCGTGCGTCCTCCACCAGCGCCTGCGAGCGCTCGAGAAACTGCGGCTGGGTGTTCTTGCGCGTCACGGGGGGCGTGTCGAAATCCAGCGTTTTCGCTGGAGAAATCAGTGTCAGCATGAAATTCTTTCCGTCTGGGGCGCTTGCCGGATACACAGCTTTCGCCTGAAGCCACGCCCTATGATACCCTGCACCGGATTGTTCAAAAAGACCAATAACAGATGCTTCTGCTTGCCCGTGTGGCCAATACTCTAGATCGGTTTACCGAGACTTCGGGCCGCCTGCTGGCCTGGCTCATACTGGCTATGGCATTCGTGACCAGCGCCGTAGTGGTTCTGCGGTACGGCTTTAACACCGGTTCCATCATGGCTCAGGAAGCTATCATGTATTTGCATGGCTGCCTGTTTCTGCTAGGCGCAGCGTATACCTTGAAACATGATGCGCACGTCCGTGTCGATATTTTCTACCGGCGTTTCTCGCCTCGTGGCAAAGCCTGGGTCGACAGTGTGGGCGCCGTCGTCTGCGTCCTGCCGCTTTGTGTGTTCATCTGTGTGTCTAGCTGGGATTACGTGGTGGCCTCATGGGCAGTACGTGAGACGTCTGCGGAGCCAGGCGGTATACCGGCTGTGTTTTTGCTGAAAACCTTATTGCCCGTATTTGCCATTAACCTGTTGCTGCAGGGTGTGGCGGAAACCCTGCGCAATGCGCTGCTGTTAATACGGGACCAGGCGTAATGGACGGCACTATCGCACTGTATTTGTTCGCCTGCATTTGCCTGCTGCTGATGTTTGGCTTTCCCGTGGCTTTCACCCTGGCCGGCACCTCGCTAGCGTTCGCCGCGGTCGCCGTGATCGCCGGGCACTTCGATCCGGCTTTCCTGTCGGCTCTTCCCGCGCGTATTTTCGGCACCGTCAACAACGACACCCTCATTGCCGTGCCGCTGTTTATCTTGATGGGCGTGGTGCTGGAAAAATCGCGCATCGCCGCACAGCTGTTGGGCACCATGTCGCGCAGTTTCGGGGCCTTCCCCGGCGGCTTGGGTATCGCTGTCATTCTGGTGGGCATGTTGCTGGCGGCCAGTACGGGTATCGTGGGCGCCACCGTGGTCACCATGGGCTTGCTGTCGCTACCCAGCATGCTCAAGGGCGGCTACGACCCGGCTCTGGCGGCCGGAACGATTTGTGCCACAGGCACATTAGGGCAAATTATCCCTCCCTCTATCGCTCTCGTGCTGCTGGGCGATGTGCTCTCGAATGCCTATCAGCAAGCTCAACTCAACGCGGGTATCTTTAACCCGGAAACCGTATCGGTCGGTGACCTGTTCGTCGGCGCACTGCTCCCGGGCTTATTACTCGTGTCGCTGTATCTCCTCTATGTCATTGCGGTCGCTCACCTACACCCACACCGCGCACCCAACGTAGCAACCGAACCGGTCTCCGCCACTGAGATACTTAGCAGCCTGGCGCCGCCGCTGGTACTGATCAGCATTGTACTGGGCTCTATTCTAGCCGGCGCAGCAACGCCTACCGAGGCCGCCGGCGTGGGTGCAACCGGCGCTCTGCTGCTGGCGTGGGTAAAACGCGAAATGCCTCTGGCGCGCTTGCGCGAAGCCGTCATCGACAGCATGAAAGTCACCTGTATGGTGTTCATGATTCTGATCGGTGCCGCCGTATTCTCGCTGGTTTTTCGGGGTTTTGGCGGCGAAGACCTGATACATCACTGGTTCGACAACATGCCCGGCGGGCTATTTGGCGCCACGATGATCGTCATGTTAGTGATTTTTTTGCTCGGCTTCATACTCGACTTTATCGAGATTACCTTTGTCGTGGTTCCCATAGTCGGGCCTGTACTGCTGATGATGGGCGTTGACCCGATCTGGCTGGGGATTATGATCGCCATCAACCTGCAGACCTCTTTCCTCACACCGCCTTTTGGTTTTGCACTCTTTTACCTGCGGGGAGTGGCACCGCCGGCACTGCACACCAGTGCTATCTACCGTGGCGTCATTCCTTTTATACTCATTCAACTGCTCGTACTGGCCACCCTCTGGGCCTGGCCGCCGCTGGCAACCTGGTTGCCAGCGGCGCTTAAATAGCGCGGGCTACATATACACCTTACTACCCTACAGGCTTGGACGACCCATGAACGACATAGACTCAACTCCGCTACCCCAAGGTGAACTGGCCATCCAAACCGTGGCCATGCCCAGGGACACAAATGCCAACGGTGACATCTTTGGTGGCTGGCTGGTGTCGCAAATGGATATGGCCGGTGCGATTACCGCAGAAGATGTGGCCGGCGGCCGCGTGGCTACTGTCGCAATCGAGGGTATGGCGTTCCTGACACCGGTGCATATGGGCGCGGTTGTGAGCTGTTATAGCGATGTTCTGGAAGTTGGCCGCAGTTCGGTGCGTATCGTGGTAGAAGTGTGGATCAACTCCAAACACGACGGCGAGCCCATCAAAGTGACCGAGGGTGAGTTTGTCTTCGTCGCGATTGACGAAAAAGGCCGCACGCGCGCCATTAAGAACTGATCAATCGCGCCCCATCACCTCGTCCCGCGCGTTGATATAGGCCTGCTCCGAAATGTGGTGATAGGCGCGAACCCCGTCATAAAATTCAATAAACGAGGCGTGAATCTTCGCTGCCAGCGGGTCGGTTGCTACGAGGCTTTCCAGCGTTTGCTCACTCGCACTGTAAAGCGCCTGTAAAACGTCTTCTGGCAGCTGACGCAGTTGCACACCGTGCCGTTCCACCAACTCTTTTAGCGCCGCATTGTTACGCGCGGTGAATTCGTCCAGCATGGCCTGATTAGCCGCACGTGCGGCGGTTGTCACAATAGCCTGCAAATCCGGCGGCAGCGCGGCAAAAGAGTCCTTGTTAATAATCAACTCGAGCATGGCGCCAGGCTCATGCCAGCCCGGGTAATAATAGTATTTCGCCACCTCATGCAGGCCTAGCGCAAGGTCGTTGTAAGGTCCAACCCACTCCGCAGCATCAATCACGCCGGTTTGCAGCGAGGTATACAGTTCACCTCCAGAAATACGCACCGAAGTGCCACCGGCAGCGGTAAACACGTCGCCTGCCAAGCCCGGAATGCGCATTTTCAGGCCTTGCAAATCCTCCAATGAGTTGATTTCCTTGCGAAACCAACCGGCCATCTGCACCCCGGTATTACCCCCGGCAAACGGGATGATATTGGACGGCGCATACGCTTCACGCCACAGCTCCAGCCCGCCGCCGTAATGCAGCCAGCCGTTGATCTCCTGTGCCGTCATACCGAACGGAATCGCGGTGAAAAACACAGAGGAAGGAATTTTTCCTTTCCAGTAATAGGCGGCACCGTGCCCAGCGTCAGCAACGCCCTGGCTTACGGCATCAAATACCTCAAAGGCCGGGACCATTTCACCCGCGCCGTAAACCCGCACATTGAGCCGACCACTGCTCATCTCACCCACCATCCGCGCGAAGTTCTCCGGGCCTGCCCCCAGCCCGGGAAAGTTCTTCGGCCAGGTGGTGACCAATTTCCAGCTGTAATGTGCCTGCTTTCCGCCACTGCCACCCTGCACACCGTCACGCCCGGCAAGCGCACTTACTCCCCCCGCGCGCTCTGCGGCCCACAGGCCGAGCACTAGCACCAAAGTGGCCAGTAGCAATAAAATAACGGCGGGGGTATAACGACGTTCGAACGGGGACTGCGGCATATTTTTCTGCTTATCGTTTACAGATCAGGTGCTTAGGGGCATGGAGTTTATCACTCCTGTGGGTGTGAACAAACTGGCGAGGGGCGGCCTGTTGGGCCGCCGGAGCGCCGGAGCGTTCACAACAGCTGCAATTTCGCGTATTGCAACACCAGCCATTTGCTCCCCTCCGCGTCGAAATTCACCTCCACGCGAGCGTTACTGCCACGGCCTTCAAAGTTGAGCACCATGCCCTCACCGAAGACCGGGTGATACACCCGCTGGCCAAGGCTTAACCCCGTATCGGGCACGCTGGCCTGCGTGAGGCTGCTCACGGGGCGGGTAATACTCGTATGCAGACGCACCTCCTGCAGCAGTTCTACAGGAATCTCACGAATGAAGCGCGAAGGAGTATTGTAATTTTCGCTCCCGTGGATACGCCGTGATTCGGCGTAGGTAATCACCAGCCGCTGCATGGCGCGAGTAATGCCTACGTAGGCCAGCCGACGCTCTTCTTCCAGCCGCCCGGGCTCTTCCAGCGACATACGGTGGGGAAACAGGTTTTCTTCCATGCCCGCCAGAAACACCAGTGGGAACTCCAGGCCTTTGGCAGAGTGCAGGGTCATCAGCTGCACGCTGTCTTCAAAGTCGTCGGCCTGGGCGTCACCGGCATCCAGCGCGGCGCTGTCGATAAACTGTTGCAAAGGCGTCAGTTCCTCACCCTCGGGAGTGAACTGCTTGGCCGCGCTCACCAGCTCCTCGAGGTTTTCGACCCTCGCCTGACCTTTTTCCCCCTTTTCGTTTTTGTGGAAATCGACCAACCCCGAGCCGGCAATCACCTGCTCCGCCAGCTCGCTCAGGGTGAAGTCGTCGCTAGCGGAATCCAGTTCATTAATGAGTACCTGAAAGCCTTCTAGCGCCGTAAGCGCACGCGCTGGCAGGCGCTGTTCGTTGCGTGCCCAGTCGATGGCATACCACAGGGTTATGCCCTGCTCGCGAGCGATGTCACGGACCGTTTCGAGGGTTTTGCTGCCGATACCGCGAGGCGGGGTATTGATGACACGTTCAAAAGCGGCATCGTCTCCACGGTTAGTCAGTAATCGCATATACGCTACGGCATTGCGAATTTCGAGCCGCTCGTAGAAGCGCTGGCCGCCATAAATGCGGTAGGGAATACCACTGCGGATCAGCGCCTCTTCCAATACGCGGGATTGCGCGTTGGAGCGGTATAGAATCGCCACCGATGCTCGCTCCCGGCCCTCATTAACCCACGCCTCGGCCTGCTCGACAATAAAACGGGCCTCATCTTGCTCATTGAACCCTGCGTAGAGGGAAATCGGCTCGCCCGACTCCCCGTCAGTCCAAAGCTCTTTGCCCAAACGGCCGGAGTTATGGGCAATGACCCCGTTGGCGGCCCGCAGGATGGTTTGGGTAGACCGGTAGTTCTGCTCGAGGCGCACCGTGTGCGTGTGTGCGAAGTCTTCCCCAAAGCGCTGAATGTTTTCGATCTTGGCGCCACGCCAGCCGTAGATCGACTGATCGTCATCGCCCACGGCGACCACGGGAATTCGGTCCCCCGCCAGCACGCGCAGCCAAGCGTACTGAATGGTATTGGTATCCTGGAATTCATCGACCAGTATTTGCCGAAAACGGTCGCGGTAGTGATTGAGAACAGCGGGGTTGTGCAGCCAGAGTTCATGGGCGCGCAGCAGTAATTCGGCGAAATCGACCAGCCCGGCACGGTCACAGGCCGTTTCGTAAGCGCGGTACATCTGCACCATGGTCTGGGTAAACAAGTCGCCAGCGGGCACGTCCACGTGTGCGGCACGCAGGCCTTCGTCTTTCTGCGCGTTGATAAACCACTGTGCCTGCCGTGGTGGCCAGCGCGACTCATCAAGGTTCAGCTCTCGGCAAACGCGCTTCACCAGTCGCAGCTGATCATCGCTGTCGAGTATTTGGAAATTCTGTGGCAGCCGCGCCTCTTTCCAATGTGCCTTAAGCAAGCGATGTGCCAGGCCGTGAAAGGTGCCCACCCACATACCGTGCGCGGGAATATGTAAAATATCCTCGATACGCAAACGCATCTCGCGTGCCGCCTTATTCGTAAAGGTCACGGCCAGAATGGACCAGGGCGACACATCCTGAGCGCGAATCAACCAGGCGATGCGGTGCACCAGCACACGTGTCTTACCGCTGCCGGCGCCCGCCAGCACAAGCAAGTTAGGGCTTTCATCGGCAACCGCTTCGCGCTGTGCGGCATTGAGGGGGGAAAGAATATCGGATACGTCCATCCCTGCATTCTACCGAAATTCTGCAGGCGGCGAACGTCTTGATGTTGGCCGATTGCGTTGTGACGCATAGTGCCAAGCGCATTGGCGGCGGGCCTCTGGTATTATCGGTGCAGGCCAAACGGCAAAGCGGAGTGAGCATATGAACGACAACCGGCGCGACGATCCCAATCAGGAGGACTCCGCAGATCAGGACTGGACTCCGTGGATGGATGAAGACGCCAGTGATGACGAGCTCCCCAGCTTCTCCCACGACAGCGACGAGGACGCTGGAGGGGCGAGCCGTGACGACGATATCGACTCAGGCGGCGCCACTGATCTCGATGATTTTGCTGATCCGCCAGAGGAAGTACGTCCCCCCGCACAGGCCACTGAGACCGGCACCGCGCTTCCCGTGCCGCCGGTGCTACCGGTGACTGGTCAGGCTCGCGGCCAAACACCCAGCGCTAGACATATGGAAGCCGATTGGCGCGAGGATCTGAGCGAGAACCACAGCGACTACGAAGACGGCTGGGAAGATGACGAGTTCGACGCAGAAGAAGCGGTCGGCCATGGCATTGAGCCGGCACGCTTTACTGATACTTGGCCAATAGGCCTGATCGCAGTGACGGTGCTGGCGCTGGTGCTGCTCGCAGCCGGCGGCTACGGCGTCATGAAGCAGCGCGCGGCAATGGAACAGCAAATTCGCGAGTTGCAGGCTCAATTAGCGGTGGCGGCCAAACCCGCCGGCGTGAGTGACGCGCAAGCAACCCTGGAAACACTGCAAACGGAAAACCGGCAGCTGAGCGACACACTGGCAACCCTGCGCGATAAAAACCAGCAGCTCAGCGATACGCTGGCAGGGCTCGAAAAGCAGCTTACCGTACAACGCACCGCAACGGCCAGGGCTGCCCCAGCCACCGCTGCCAGTAAGCCCGCGCCGAAGCCAGCAGCGTCGACTCAAACAACACCGGCAGCAACAACCGGCCCCTGGTTCGTCAATTTCAGCAGCTACAGTGAGCGCAGTGCGGCGCAGAGCTGGTCAACGCGGCTCAAGCCGAGCGCGGGCACGGTCACCGTGAGCAGCGCCCAGCGCAACGGGGAAACCCTGTACCGCGTTCGAGTCATTAACTTGGCCTCCGAAAGCAGCGCTCAGGCGGTGGCACGCCAACTGGAACGGGAACACGGCCTGACCAAGCTTTGGATAGGAAAGGAATGAGCACGAGCCATCTTGGCAGTGACCCGCGGTGCTGCTAAGGTTTGCCCACCATCTACTGAGGAGTACAAGCATGAACGTTGCAAAATCACTGCTGGCCGTGTTGGCGTTAGGCAGTTCCCTGGCTATGGCCGAATGTGTCGAGCCGGAGTCCCCCACCCTGCCCGACGGTGCTTCGGCAACTATGGATGACATGATCGCGGGCCAGCAAGCGGTGAAGACCTTCCAAACAGCAAACCTTGACTACATGGCATGCCTTGAAGCCCAGTTCACTGAAGCGAAAAAGGCTATTGAAAACGGTAAAGCGGCCAATGCGGAGGCGGTGAAAGCTGCTTATGAACAGGACGTAGAAGCTTACAACCAAGCGGTCTCTGCCGAGGAAGAATTGGCTGGCCAATTTAATACCGAGATTCGCGAGTACCGGGCCGCCAACCCGAGCTAATCCGCAACAGTGCGCTGCGGCACTCTATGGGCCGCGGCGCATTGATTATCGGCTGCCTTGTCGAGGCATCATGTTAGCGTGCTCAGTTAAAGCGCGACAAAACAATCCCATCAGCGCCATAATATTGCTCACACCACCGAAATTTGGCCGGGCAATAAACGCAATGTTGCGATGCGGCCCAGGCTCTTCCAGTGGAATTGCCGCCAGTTCCGAACTCCCTGAAAGCAGTTGGTCCAGCGCCATTTCCGGCACCAGCGTCGAGCCCATATGCCCCGCAACCATTTGAATCAGGGTATAAAGGCTGGCACCTTCCAATGTTTCATCGAGGCTGGATGCCTGCAAATGGCAGGCGGCCAGCGCATGGTCACGCAGGCAGTGGCCGTCTTTCAGCAACATCAGCCGTGCCTCACGCAGGTCCACCGCCCGCACAGGCGAGGGCAAGTCGAGCGGATTATCCCGGTGGGTCACCACCACCAGGTCCTCATCCCAGAAAGGAAAGTCGAGTAAGCCATCGTGCGGGTAAGGCAGTGCCAGAACCGCGGTGTCAAGCTCCCCACTCCGCACCTTTTCGACCAATGCGTGCGATTGCTCCTCGGCAATGGTCAAACGAAAGTCGGGGTATTCGCGGCGCACAGCCGGCAGCACTTTCGGCAGCAGGTAGGGCCCTATGGTGGGAATAACGCCCATGGTCATAGGGAAGCTTAACGGCTCCTTGGAGACCGTTGCCAGCCGATAAATATCGTCCAGCTCCAGCGAAATGGCCGTAGCCCGAGCCAGAATCCGTTCCCCCACCGGCGTCACCAACACCTTTTTGTTGTCGCGCTCAAACAGCTGCACACCCAGTTGAGACTCAAGCTCCGCAATCGCTGTGCTCAGTGCCGACTGTGAAATAGCGCACTGCTCCGCCGCCCTTTTAAAGTGCAGTGTATTGGCAACCGCAAGGGCGTAACGGAGCTGTTTGAGGGAAATCACGCAGGTTCAGCCAGGGAGGCCCTAAAACCACTCTATATTCATCGCCAACGGCTCATCATAACGGCCAGTGAGAAGCTCCGCCTCCCGCTTGAACTTCGGCAGCTCCCAACGAGCATAGAACATCGCGGCATGCAGCTTACCTCGGTAAAACTCCTCGTGCTCTTGCGTTGTGCCAGAATCATTCAAACACGCCGCCGCCGATAGCGCCTGCTTAAGCCACATCCAGGCCGCAAAGATTCGCCCAAAGAAATCAAGATAGACGCTGGCATTCGCTAAAACCGCTTCTCGGTCCCGGCCCATGTCTTCCAGTAAATGCTCGGTCACGACGCGCAACTCGTTAGCCGCTTCTTGCAGGCTTGCGGCAATGGCGGCAGTGGCTGAGCCTGCTAAGCCCCGCTGAATATCCGCACCCATCGCTGACAGCAACCTTGCAAACACAGCGCCACCGTCAGTGCCTACCTTTCTGCCAAGCAAGTCGATTGCCTGGATGCCTTCGGTGCCTTCGTGAATCGGGTTTAAGCGGTTATCCCTGTAGTATTGCTCCACCAGGTGGTCACGCGTATAACCGGCGCCCCCTAGTACCTGAATCGCCAGGTCGTTAGCCGCCAAACAGTACTTGGAGGGCCAGGATTTAATGACGGGTGTCACTAAATCCAGCAGCGCGGCGGCCGCCTCACGCTCGGCGGAAGATTCAGCGGACTGGCTGTCTTCAAACAGCACGCTGGCATAAAAGGTCATCGCCAGCGATGCCTCCACGTAGGCTTTTTGGGTGAGCAACATGCGGCGCACATCAGCATGCTCGATAATTTCGACCTGCGCCCCTCCCCCCGGCTGCTTGGAAGCACCCGAATTGCGGCCCTGACGGCGCTGCTTGGCATATTGCAAAGAGTAGTTATAGCCCTGATACCCAGATGCGGTGGCAAACAAACCTACGGCGATTCGGGCGTCATTCATCATTTGAAACATGTGCGATAAGCCCTGATTCAGTTCGCCCAATAAATAGGCAACCGCACCGTCTTGTTCGCCGAAATTGAGCACAGTCGACGTCGCATTGCGAAAACCCATCTTGTGCAGAAGGCCCGCTAACGCCACATCGTTGCGTGCACCCAGGGTGCCGTCATCATTCACCTGCACCTTGGGGCAGATAAACAGCGAAATTCCCTGCTTGCCGGTTTCCGGGCATTCGGTCTTGGCCAACACCATGTGTATGATATTTTCAGTTAAATCATGGTCGCCGCCAGAGATATACATCTTTTGGCCAAACAAGCGATACGTACCATCCCCAAAGGGCTTGGCTTTCGTGCTGATGTCCCGCAGCGAGGATCCTTGTGCAGGTTCGGTCAGCGCCATGGTGCCGGTAAAACGCCCCGACCTCATGTGCGGAAGATAGCGGCTTTTCTGCGCGGCGGTGCCGAAGGTTTCCAGCAAGTCGGCAGAGGCAATACAGAGCAGGCAGTAGCCGGCAGTGCCCGGGTTAGCTGCATAAAAATAAGCGTTAGCCGCGCGCATTACGATATAGGGAAGTTGCATGCCACCCTCACCAAAGTCGCAGGTGGCGGAGAAGAAACCTGCCTCTGCAAACGCCTCCCATGCCGCTTTGGTCTCCGGAATGGTGGTGACTTTCTGGCCATCAAACACCGGCTCTTGCGCATCCCCTTTGGCGTAGTGGTTCAGGAAATACTTCTCTGCCACGTTGCGGGCAGTCTGCAGGGTCATGCTGATCGTTTCGTGCGTGTGTTCACTGTAACGTTCACGGCACAGCACACCGGCGGTATCGAACACCTTGAATAGCAGGAACTCGATGTCGCGGTCATTCAGTAGAGGGACTTGCATGGTTCATCCTTAACAGTAGAGCAAGAGGCCGCAGGCTTGCGACCCGCGCTAGCCGCGAAGTTCGCGCCGCAGAATCTTGCCTGTGGGGGTCATTGGCAGGCTTTCGGCGTACTCGATGATGTGCGGTACTTCGTGCTTCGCCAGTTTGTTCCTTACCAGGGCCTGCAGAGAGGCGGTGAGTTCCGCAGAGGGCTGCGAGCCCTCGGCCAGCACCACCACAGCCTTGATGAGTTCAGTTCTCTGCTCGTCCGGCACACCCACGACGGCGACAATTTTCACCGCCGGCGAAGACAGCAGAACATCCTCTATCTCCGTAGGGCCAATGCGATAGCCTGAGCTGGTAATCACGTCGTCCGAGCGGCCATGAAACCAGATGTAGCCGTCCGCGTCGCAGGTGCCGATGTCGCCGGTGACCATCCAGTCGCCGCGGAATTTATTCGCGGTTGCCTCGGGGTCATCCAGATAATGGAGAAACATTGCCGGGTGTGGGCGCTTAATCGCGATGTCACCGCGCTCACCGACGGCTACCTCATTGCCTGCCTCGTCGACAATCGCACACACCGCTCCCGGCGTGGACTTGCCCAGTGAGCCGTGGCGTACCTCCATCATTTTCGGGTTGCTGCCAATCATGCCATTGCACTCGGACTGACCGAAACCTTCGTTAATAGTCAGGTTGAAATGTTCGTCCGCCCATGCCGCAAGCTCGGCTCCGACGGCCTCTCCCCCCGACAGCACCACGCGCAACTGTACCTTGTCCGTTTCGACTCGTGCACTGGCTTCGCGCATCAACTTCAACATAGTGGGCGTAAGCAACGATACCGTAACGTTATGGTCCGACAAAATACGGAAGGCCTCGACCGGGTCAAAACCCTTCATGCTGGTTGATACAATGCGGCGACCGTGGAAGGTGCCAACGAGGAAAATATCGGCAAAACCGGCAACCCACGCCCAGTCAGCCTGCGACCACAGCACGTCACCCGATTGCGGGAAGTAGTCAAACAGATACTCGAAGATAGACACGTTACCCAGCACCGCGCGATGCGGCATCACAACCCCTTTAGGCAGGCCGGTGGTGCCGGAGGTGTAGTTGATCCACGCAGGCTCCTCGGCGCGTGTTGCCACGTTCACCCATTCGTCAGAAAGGTCGCGGGTGGCCGAATAAAAGCCCAGCGGCAGGTCGGCATCTACCTCGCCAACCACCACGATATACTCCAGCGACGGGCAGTCATCAAAAATGCTCTCGATCTTGGCATAGTTATCCGCATCCACAATACACAGCTTGGAGCGGCTGCCATTGATGCGGTGCTTGAGGGCCTCCTCGCCAAACAGGACAGAAGCGAGGCAGGAAACAATGCCAGACTTGAAGCAGGCGATGTGTGAAATCGCGCACTCGGGCCTCTGCGGCAGACACACCGTTACTCTGTCGCCACGTGCAATCCCCAGTGACGCAAACAGGTTTGCCAAGCGATTGGCATCGCGCTGCAGGCTGCGGTAGGTGATCTGATGGAGCTTTTTATGAGTGTCTTCAAAGGTTATCGCGACGCGCTGTTCGTCCGATGCCCAGCGGTCGCAAATCGCATCCGCGATGTTGAACATCTCGGGTATCGACCAGGAAAATTGCTCACACAGCGCCTCGTAGCTACTGCATAGCGGTAAACTGCCGTTCTTCGCGGAGCTCATATCTGTTCCTCTTAGCTATACAGGCGCGCACGCTGGGCAAAAGCTTCCTTCACGCCTTCTTTTTCCACCGTTTTGAAAAAATCTGTATAGCTACGATTCTGGTGGTAGATGGCATCGATATCGGCACCGGTGCGGATGGACTGCTGCATGCCCATGTTCTCGAACCAGGTGTTGGAGATGCTTTTCAACAGAATCGAGTTATCAGAGGGTGCCTTGGCGATCTTCGCCGCAACGGCTTGCACATGCTCGTCCAGCTGATCGTGGGGCACCACCTCGTTTATCAGGCCAATGCTAAGGGCTTCCTGTGCATCAATCAGCTTTGACGTCAGCAACAGCTCCTTGGTTTTGCGCAGGCCTATGAGTATGGGCCAGAACATGATGGAGGGCGGAATACCGAGGTCACAGGCCGCCGGGTGGCCGAAACGTGCACGCTCGCTGACGATGGCGAGGTCGCAGACAGCAAGCAGTTCGCCGGCACCCGACAGACAGTCGCCCTGCACCTGGGCGACGATGGGCTTCGGATAACGCCAGATCCGCATCCAGTAATCCACCAGCGCATGAATATCACGGCGGTCAGCCTGTAGATCGATATTGTCGGTGTGCCCCGGATACTGTGAGGTTACCCAGTGCTCACTGCCGAGCTCGTAGCCCGATGAAAAGGCGCGGCCCTTTGATTTGATCACAATGACCGAAACCGCGGGGTCGGTGCGCACTGAATTGAGCGCGTACTCCAGCTCCTCAAGCACCTGTGATGACAGGGCGTTCAGGCTCTTCTCGCGGTTAAGCGTGATGGTGAATATCTTGTCCGATGTCTCGGTCAGCAGAGTTTCCAGTGTTTTCATTTCACCGCTCCCGTGCAGGCTAATTAAGGGTCGTTAGTATGCCCGATACCGCAGCGTAGCGGTAACCCTTAGCGCGGGCTTAGAGCCCGGCGCAGCGGTTCCAGCCATTGCTCGTAATGTTGCCACTGTTTCACGGCATCTTTGTAAATGGGCTGGCGCACCTGCTCTGAACTCGGTGTGCGCACGGCACGTTCTGTCTCGTAGTAGCGCAGGCAGCGTTCCTCGAAGGGAACGCCGATGAATTCCAGCATGCGCCCCACCTGCCCCTCGAGATCTGCCAGTAGGTCCTCGTGCTGCACGCGCAACACGAAGCCGGGCAATACCTGGTCCCAGTGCTGCATTAGCGCGACGTAGTCACGATAGTACTGGCCCAGATCCTGCAGGCTATAGCTGAACTCCTGGCCCTCAGCAAACAACTGCTTGAAGCTGCTGAAGCAGCAGGCCATGGGCTCCCGACGGGCATCAATGACCTTGGCATTGGGCAGGATAAGCTTAATTAATCCTATATGGCGGAAATTATTGGGCATCTTGTCGATGAAGAAAGAGGCACCCTGGCGGTGTATACGGGTGTCAGCAATAAATCGCTCACCAAGCTCGGCAAGCTCCTGTGGCGGGAGCTCTGCTAGCACTTCCGGGTAGCCCGGTACAGTGTCGGAGGCATCCTTGCGTCTCCGTAATTGCTGAGCGTAAGAAAGGATGTTGGGCAGTTCCAGAGTGCCGTCGATCTGGCTGTGGGACGACAGAATCTGCTCCAGCAACGTCGAGCCCGCACGCGGCAGTCCAACGATGAAAATCGGGTCCGGCACCGGATGACCACAGCCTGCCAAACGTGCAAACAAATCCAGGCTACACACCTGCTGCTGGGCGGCCAGCTCCCCCGTCATCTTGTCTGCATCGTAGCGACTCTGGTTCTTCTTGAGCTGATTGCCCCGGGCGTAGTGCTGGAAAGATGCCTGATAATCGTCGGCGTCCTCGCAGGCCTTCCCCAGAGCGAAGGCAACATAGACCCGATCCATAAAGGAGAGGTTGTTGTCACCAGCCAGAGCCGCCATCGCCGCCCTATCTGCCGCGCTGAAACGATAAGTCTTCAGGTTGGCGAGGGAATGCCATGCCTCGGCGTGCTTCGGGTTACTGGAAAGGGCGGCATGATAGGAAGCAACGGCCTCGTCGAACTGCCCGCAGGTCTTCAGGGTATGCCCGCGAGAGGTCAGGGTGGTGGCGTCTCCGGGTAGTGTGCGCAGTATTTCGTCGAAGGCGGCAAGTGCCGCCACGTAGTCCCCGGTCTGCATGCATTCGATGGCATAGAGTGACTGGAACTGGGGGTTTTCGGGGGCGCTGGCAAGCAGGCCTTGGGCCTGTACGAACGCCGCCGCGAACTTCTGCCTTTTCCGCAGCGTGCGGATATAGTCAATCCTGACCTGGACGTTGTCCGCCGCGAACTCAACGGCGCTTTCCAGCAGAAATTCCGCCTCCTCCAGGGCTCCCAGGCGCGAGCCAATATCGGCCAGTAAGCGCATAGCCTCCACGTGGTGAGGCACCTTCTGCAGGAACGTGCGACAAATCTCCTCGGCCCTGACCAGCTTGCCCTGGGCGATTAGATCCGTCACCGCGACAACCGGCTTGGGCAGCACCAGCAAATGGTCCAGTTGCGCCTGAACACGCTGCAGCTGCTCGCGGGCGCCACGTCGGTGAAGAATGTCCAGCTGCGCCCGATAGCTTGCTTCTAGTGCCGGGTTGGCCTGGCAGGCCCGACTGTAGGCCAGCAGGGCCCGGTCATCCCTGCCCTGTGCCCGGTTCAGGTGGCCCTCTTCCTGATGGGCGCGGCCGAAGTCCGGGGCCAGGTGCTTCAGGCGTTCAAGCCTTGCAGCCGCCAGTTCGAACTGTTCGAGATAACGGTGGCAGACCGCGGCCATGTATAGCGCCTCAGTGTTGTCTGACTCGGCAGCCAGCACACCAGCCAGATCGTCGAGGGCAGGGCCGAATGCCTGCGCCAGCATTTTCTGCTGGATGGGTGCCAGGTCCAACCCGCGGTCGGTCATGCTCATCAATCACTCCGCCCGATAACAAAAGCGCCCCGGAGGGGCGCCAGATTTACCGCGTCAGTGTTTGCACTCATGCCACTAGAAATCGTAGCTCAACCTGATGCCGGCGGTCCTTGGTCGCGCCAAGGTAACGCGTTCCCGATCGTAGACGAAGTTGTTGGCCATCAGCGACCAGCGTGTAACCGGCGCCCGACACATTGCGGACCATGGCGCTGCCGAACGGCCCGTCTACTGCCTGCCGCAAACGGTAGATATGTGATTTCAGTGCCGCGCTGTCCGGTAGATCTTCGCCCCACAGCATATGGTTGAGGTCTTCGTGCGGCACGACCTCGGGCCAGCGCTTCATCAACAGCTCAAGTAGTGCATAGCCTTTACGGTCGAGCTTGATGTCCCGGCCCTGGCGCTGAACCTGGCGTGTACCGGTATCCAGCGACAGCTCGCCGACCTGCAGCGCATGCTCATAACTGCGCTGGGAGCGCTTCAACACGGCGCGGATGCGCTGGTGCAGCTCGGGTAGGGAAAACGGTTTTACCAGGTAGTCGTCGGCGCCCGCCTCAAAGCCCAACAGGCGGTCTTCTACCGCGTCACGAGCAGTGAGCATAATCACTGGCAGGGGGTTGCGGTCCCGCTCGCGCAGCCCGGTGCAGAGGGTAAAACCGTCCATGCCGGGCAGGCCGATATCGAGCACCAGCAGGTCGTAGTGATTCTCCTGGATAAGCGCGAGTGCCGCCTTGCCATTTTCTATGGCGTCAACCTCAAAGCCCTTGAGTTCAAGGTAATCGACAATACTGGCAAGAATATCGCGGTTGTCTTCGACGATGAGTAGCCGGTCAGCCATCTATGCCTCTCATGGAAAAACGCCGATTTGCAGGTTTACTGAAACCCGGAGCAAGGTCAAGCTGCGGCGCATCGGTGCCGGCCGCGGTTTACTCCACCGTCACCGACTTCGCCAGGTTGCGCGGCTTGTCCACATCGGTGCCTTTCTGCACAGCGACATGATAGGCCAGCAGCTGCAACGCGACGGTATACACTATAGGTTTAAGGAGCTCTGGGCAGCTCGGCAGTGCAATGACGTGCACGCGGGACTCCTCGGCAAAATGCGCCGCGTTGTCGGCAAAGACATACAGTTCAGCGCCGCGCGACCGAACCTCCTCGAGGTTCGACTTCAGCTTTTCCATCAGGGCATCACCCGGCGCCACCGCAATAACGGGCATATCGGCGTCTACCAACGCCAGCGGGCCATGCTTGAGTTCACCGGCAGGATAGGCTTCCGCGTGTATGTAGGAAATCTCCTTCAGTTTGAGCGCACCTTCCAACGCAATCGGGTACTGAATTCCGCGCCCCAAAAACAGCGCGTGGTGCTTCATAATCAGCGCCGAAGCCATTCGCTTAATCACCGGATCAAGGTGCAGCGTTTGTTCCACATAATCGGGCAGCGTATGCAGGGCCGAGACCATGTCTGCGGCGGCTTCCGCAGACAGCGCGTGACGCCTTCCCAACACCAGAGTCAACATCAGGAATGCTGCCAGCTGAGTAGTGAACGCCTTGGTAGACGCAACGCCAATTTCGGTACCGGCGCGGGTGAGAAAAACCAGATCCGATTCACGCACCAGGGAACTGTGATCCACGTTGGATATCACCAGGCTTCCCAGGTAGGCAGCTTCGGTTGCGTCACGCAACGCTGCCAGAGTATCGGCGGTTTCGCCGGACTGGGACACGGTGACCAACAAAGTTCCTGGCAACGGAACCCTCTTGCGATAGCGGAATTCCGAGGCCACCTCTACAGCGCAGGGTATCCCTGCAAGCTCTTCCAACCAGTAACGCGCGACCATACCGGCATGGTAACTGGTACCGCAGGCCACAATCTGTATGGCTTTTACCTTATCAAAGAGCGCAGCGGCTTCGCTGCCGAACACGCCATCATCGATTTCCCGGGTACCCGCAACCGGGATCGTATTGGCCAGCGCATGCGGCTGCTCATAAATTTCCTTGAGCATATAGTGTTCGTAGTCGCCCAGCGCAGTGCTTTCTTCCAGCGCAGAGATCTGCGTCATGCGGCGCTCAACAACCTCGCCCTGCAAGGTGCTGATCTCCAGGGACGTGGGTGTAATACGCACCACGTCGCCTTCTTCGAGGTACACAAAGCGGTCGGTGACCTGACGCAGTGCCAACTGGTCGGAGGCGAGGAAGTATTCACCAATGCCCACGCCCACCACCAGCGGGCTGCCCTCACGCGTACCCACCACTTCGTCGGGGTGCTGGGAATCTACCGCGGCCAAGGCGTAAGCTCCCTGCAGCCGGGGCACCACCATTCTGAACGCCTCGAGTAGGCTCAACCCCGCATGGAGCTGCTGATGTAGCAGGTGCACGATGACTTCTGTGTCGGTGGCAGACTGGAAGCTATAACCGACCGCTTGCAACTCTTGGCGCAGCGTTTCGTAGTTTTCAATAATCCCGTTGTGCACCACTGCCACGCGCTCACCGGAAATATGCGGGTGAGCGTTGACCGCCGAAGGCACGCCATGGGTTGCCCAGCGCGTGTGTGCAATACCCACGCAGCCGTACTTCGGGTCCATGGCCTGCGCATTTTCCAGCTCGGCCACTTTCCCTTGGCGTTTGTGCAGCAGCAGATTGTGCTCATTATCGACCAGCGCCATACCGGCGGAGTCGTAGCCCCGATACTCCAGACGCCGCAAGCCCTCGAGCAGTATTTCCGATACTTCCCGCCGCGCTGCCGCCGCTACAATTCCGCACATGACTTAGTCCTTTGTCGCTTTAGCCGGCCGTTTCCAGCCGGAAATGTTCCGCTGCTTGCCCCGCGCGACAGCCAACTCCGCCGCAGGCACCTCTCGGGTAATTGTCGAACCGGCGGCAACAAAGCCTTCAGGCCCAATCTCCAAGGGAGCCACCAATGTCGCGTTAGACCCTACAAACGCACCATTGCCGATCCGGGTAATGTGCTTGTTGACACCATCGTAATTGCAGGTAATGGTGCCAGCGCCGATGTTCGCGCCGTCACCCATTTCGCAATCGCCGATATAGGACAAATGGTTGACCTTGCTACCCACCCCGATACGCGCTTTCTTGGTTTCCACGAAGTTGCCCACACGGGCTTCCGCAGCCAGTTCAGTGCCGGAGCGTAATCTGGCATAGGGCCCTACGCTGCAGCGCTCGCCCACCTTGGCCTTTTGTAAGTGGCTCATAGCGCGCACCTCACTGCCCGCGCCCACTTGGCTGTCCGCAACCACGCAGTTAGGCCCAACGCGCACACCGTCACCGAGCACCACGTCACCGATAAACACGCAGTTCACATCAATAAACACATCGCGCCCACAGCGCAAACTACCCCGCACATCCAGCCGCGCAGGGTCGGCAAGTCGAACCCCCGCCAGCATAAGTGCCTCAGCCCGCTGGCGCTGCACTTCGCGCTCCAGACGGCTAAGCTGTAACTGGTCGTTCACGCCCATCACTTCAAGTGGATTACCCGCACTGACGGTGTGTACAACAAGGCCCTCGGCAACTGCAAGAGAAAGTACATCGGGCAGGTAATACTCCCGCTGCTGGTTACGATTGCCCACCTGCGGCAGGTAGCGTTGCAAGAGATGGGCCGGCGCGGCAAGAATACCCGTATTCACTTCTGTCACGGCAAGCTCAGCAGGGCTAGCGTCTTTGTGTTCTACCACCGCCCGAAAGGCACCGTTGTCATCACGCAGCACGCGGCCATAGCCGCTGGGGTCCGTGAGCGAGGCTGTTAACAGGGCCGGTGCATCATGGGCCGCAGCCACCAAGGCCTGCAATACCGGCCCGGACACCAGCGGCACATCGCCGTAAAGTACCAATACCGTACTGGCTTGGCCGAGCGCAGGCAGCGCCTGCAACACCGCATGGCCGGTCCCGAGTTGTTCAGTTTGCTCTACCCATGACAAGCCGTTGTCGTCCATCACCCTGCGCACTTCATCCCCGCCATGACCCACCACCACGTGGATCGCAGCGGGATTAAGCGTGCGCGCGCTATCGATAACATGCTGCAGCAGCGGTTTTCCGGCCAGTGGGTGCAACACCTTGGGTGTACTGGAACGCATCCGCGATCCTTGGCCGGCAGCCAGAATAACAACTTGCAGAGTCATAGCGGATTCCTTTTGCTGCAACTAGGCAGCTTGCATATGCGTGTGGCGCCCAACAGGAACTCTGCATGTTAACGCGGGAGACACTGCAAACAACTGGATTTTTTACGCTATTGCCGAAAGTGTGATTCAGTACAGCATACAAAAAGGCCCTGTAGAACAGGGCCGGAAGGGAGTGCTCAGCCGCGGCCGGCGCGGTTACGCATTTTACGCAAAACAGCCAACTGCGCAGCCGCCTCGGCCAGCTGTGCCGAGGCGCGGCCGTAATCGAAGTCGCCCGATTGATCGCTGAGTGTTTGCAGCGCTTCACGACGGGCTTCTTCTGCCGCCGCCTCATCAACGTCACCCGCTCGCAGGGCTGTGTCGGCGAGAATAGACACGATACCGGGCTGCACTTCAATAAAGCCGCCGGATACGTAGTACACCTCTTCGTCGCCACCTTGCTTAACAATGCGGATAGGCCCGGGAATCAACGAGGACAACAACGGTGCATGGCCGTATTCAACGCCCATTTCACCGAGCTCGGCGGTCGCTACCAACATTTCCACCAGCCCGGAGAAGATCTCTTCCTCGGCGCTCACGATATCGCAGTGAATTGTCATTGCCATCTACAGCCCCTCTCGCACAAGCCTTACAGCTTGCCCGCTTTTTCAATCGCTTCGTCGATGCCGCCGACCATATAAAAGGCCTGCTCCGGAAGGTGGTCGTACTCACCTGCCAGAATCCCTTTAAAGCCCGCAATGGTATCTTTCAGCGACACATATTTACCCGGTGCACCGGTGAACACTTCCGCAACGTGGAACGGCTGCGACAGGAAGCGTTCAATTTTCCGCGCACGGGCCACGGTTTGCTTGTCCTCTTCAGACAATTCGTCCATGCCGAGAATGGCGATAATGTCTTTCAGTTCCTTGTAACGCTGCAGTACTGTCTGTACGCCACGGGCGACATCATAATGATCCTGGCCAATCACCAATGGGTCAAGCTGACGGCTGGTAGAATCCAGCGGATCAACCGCGGGATAAATACCCTTGGCAGCGATATCGCGTGACAGCACCACGGTGGAGTCCAGGTGAGCGAAGGTGGTTGCCGGTGACGGGTCGGTCAAGTCATCGGCTGGCACGTAAACCGCCTGAATGGAGGTGATCGAACCCGTTTTGGTGGAGGTAATTCGCTCCTGCAATACACCCATCTCCTCGGCCAGTGTGGGCTGGTAGCCCACCGCGGAAGGCATACGGCCCAGCAGTGCAGACACCTCGGTACCCGCGAGGGTGTAGCGATAGATATTGTCGACGAACAACAGTACATCACGGCCTTCGTCACGGAATTTCTCGGCCATAGTCAGGCCGGTCAGTGCAACGCGCAGACGGTTGCCGGGCGGCTCGTTCATCTGGCCGTAGACCATGGCAACCTTGGACTTGGAGAAGTCCTTGACGTTAACAACGCCGGCTTCCTGCATCTCATGGTAGAAGTCGTTACCTTCGCGAGTACGCTCACCCACGCCGGCGAACACTGACAAGCCTGAGTGCTCGGTGGCGATGTTGTTGATCAGCTCCATCATGTTGACGGTCTTGCCCACGCCAGCACCGCCAAACAGGCCGACTTTACCGCCTTTGGCGAACGGGCAAACCAAGTCGATGACCTTGATGCCGGTTTCCAGCAACTCTTCAGAAGCGGCGAGCTCATCATACTCGGGCGCCTTGCGGTGAATGGAGGCCCGCTCTTTTTCGCCGATAGGGCCGCACTCGTCAATCGGGTTGCCGAGCACATCCATGATGCGACCCAAGGTTTCGATACCCACCGGAACCGCGATCGGCGCACCTGTGTTTTCTACCGCGAGGTCACGGCTCATACCTTCGGAAGAGCCCATGGCGATAGTGCGCACCACGCCGTCGCCCAGCTGCTGCTGAACTTCCAAAGTCAGGCCTTTCTCGGTCACCAACAGTGCATCGTAGATCTTGGGTACCTGGTCGCGTGGAAATTCCACGTCGATCACAGCACCGATAATTTGTACGACTCGTCCGCTGCTCATGTTCGGATCCTCTGCATCAAAGTTCAATTCCGGGTGGCACCGCCGGGCTTGCCCGCGGGTACCGAATAGGGTGCTTCCTAGCTGATCGCCGCAGCGCCGCTGACAATTTCCGACAGCTCCTGGGTGATCGATGCCTGACGTGCCTTGTTGTAGATAAGCTGCAGGTCATCAATCAGATCGCCAGCGTTATCCGTAGCATTTCTCATCGCCAGCATTCGTGCTGCCTGCTCGCATGCGCCATTTTCGACCACCGCCTGATATACCTGTGACTCGATATAGCGGGTCAGCAGACTTTCCAGCAGCTCCATGGCGTCGGGTTCGTAAATGTAATCCCAGTGGTGCTTCATTTCCTCGCTGTCTTCCGCCAGTAAAGGCAGAAGTTGCTCTACGCTGGGGCTTTGAGTCATGGTGTTGACGAACTCATTGCTGACCAAAAACAAGCGGTCTATCTGCCCTTCTTCGTAAGAATCCAGCATCGTTTTCACGCTGCCGATCAAATCAGCAAGAGTGGGCGCTTCGCCAATATCGCGCACCGCCGCAGTAACGTTGCCGCCATAGCTCTTGAAAAAAGCCGCCGCTTTGGCGCCAATCAGGCACAGGTCGACGCCGACACCCTGGTCAGCCCACGCCTTCATAGACTTGACGGTTGCCTTGAACAGGTTAATGTTCAAGCCACCGCACAGGCCGCGATCCGTGGAGACCACCACAAAACCGACCCGCTTAACTTCGCGTTCGATCATGTAGGCGTGGCGATACTCCGGAGCAGAGTTCGCGATATGCCCAACCACAGACCGCATACGACGCGCGTAGGGCTTGCCCAGAGCCATACGCTCCTGGGCTTTGCGCATCTTGCTTGCAGCAACCATTTCCATGGCGCTGGTGATCTTTTGCGTACTCCGGATACTGTTGATCTTGGTCCGGATTTCTTTTCCGACTGCCATCTGCTGTCCTCGGCGTTACCAGGTTTGCGTGGCCTTAAACTTCTCGATCGCCGTTTTAAAGCTCGACTCGATCTCGTCGTTGTAGTCGCCGGTGTCGACAATCTTCTTCATCAAGTCACCGTGCTCACTGTGCATATAGGACAGCAAGGCCGCTTCAAAATCGCGGATCTTGTCGACCTCTACGTCACGCAAATGACCTTCGTTGGCGGCGTACAGCACAATACCCATATCGGCGATAGAGCGCGGCGCATACTGGCCCTGCTTCATCAGCTCCGTTACACGCTCACCCTGGTCGAGCTGGGCTCTGGTGGCCTCATCAAGGTCAGACGCAAACTGGGAAAACGCCGCCAGTTCACGATACTGAGCGAGTGCCGTACGAATACCACCCGAAAGTTTTTTGATGATTTTGGTCTGCGCAGCACCACCAACACGTGACACCGAGATACCCGCGTTCATCGCCGGCCGTACACCCGCATTGAACATATCGGCTTCAAGGAAGATCTGACCGTCGGTAATAGAGATCACGTTGGTCGGTACGAAGGCAGACACGTCGCCAGCCTGAGTTTCGATCACGGGCAGTGCCGTCAGCGACCCGGTTTTGCCCTTCACTTCGCCGTTGGTCATCTTCTCAACGTAGTCGGCGTTCACGCGCGCAGCACGCTCCAGCAAACGGGAGTGCAAATAGAACACGTCACCCGGGTACGCTTCACGGCCCGGCGGACGGCGCAGCAGCAGGGATATCTGGCGATAAGCCCAGGCCTGCTTGGTCAAGTCGTCATAGATGATCAAGGCGTCTTCACCGCGGTCACGGTAGTACTCGCCCATGGTGCAGCCCGCGAAGGGTGCCAGAAACTGCATGGCTGCAGGGTCGGAAGCTGTCGCTGCAACCACAATGGTGTGATCCATGGCGCCATGTTCTTCGAGCTTGCGTACGACAGACGCCACCGAGGAAGCTTTCTGGCCGATAGCCACGTAGACACATTTAATACCCGTGCCTTTCTGGTTGATAATCGCGTCGACCGCGATAGCGGTCTTACCCACTTGGCGGTCGCCAATGATCAGCTCACGCTGGCCACGACCGATCGGCACCATCGCATCGATGGCTTTGAGGCCAATCTGGACAGGCTGATCAACTGACTGCCGGGCAATAACGCCGGGCGCGACTTTCTCCAACGCGTCGGTAAGCTTCGCGTTAATAGGTCCCTTGCCATCAATGGGGTTACCCAGCGCATCAACTACGCGGCCCAGCAGCTCGGGGCCAACAGGCACTTCCAGAATGCGACCCGTGCAGCGGCAGGATTGCCCTTCTGCCAGCGTCTTATAACCACCCAGGACTACCGCGCCAACAGAATCGCGCTCCAGGTTCAGCGCCATCCCGAAGATGCCGCCTTCAAACTCGATCATCTCACCATACATCACGTCGGTGAGCCCATAGATACGGATAATACCGTCGGTGACTGAAACCACCGTGCCTTCGTTACGCGCCTCGGATGACACATCAAGCTGGTCAATGCGCTGCTTGATCATCTCGCTAATTTCTGACGGATTCAGTTGCTGCATGCTCTGTTCCTCAATCCTACAAATTCATTGCTGCGGCCAGCTTGTTCAGCCTGCCGCGTACGGAACCATCGATCACCAGATCACCGGCCCTGATCAACACACCACCCAACAGATCGGGATCCGTTGAGGTGTGCACGTGTACTTCCCGCTCCAGACGCTTGCTCAGCGCCGAGGCCAGCTTTGCCGTCATGTCATCCGCTAAATCAAACGCAGACACCACCTCTACATCCACTGATTTTTCAAACTTAGCCTTGTATCCCGCAAACAGGGCAGTGATCTGTGGCAACAGACGCAGACGCTTGTTTTGTGCCAACACGGACAGGAAGTTACGTACATCCTTATCCAGCGCGTCACCACACACGTCTGCCAGCAACGCTGCCAGCTCCTCACCATCCCGCTCCGGGTCTTGCAAGATTGCCTGTATACGGCCGTCGCCAGTTACCGCGGCGGCAACCTGCAGCTGCGTTGACCAATCAGCCAAGTGCTGGCTGTCACGCGCGTACTCAAAGGCGGCCTTGGCGTAGGGGCGAGCCAGCGTAGTCAGTTCGGCCATAACGTCCTCACCTAGAGCTCTGCAGCCAGTTTATTGAGCAGATCCGCATGGGCATCTTTGTCAATAGTGGCGCCCAGTACTTTTTCAGCACCCGCCAAAGACAACACCGCCACCTGTGCACGCAAAGCTTCGCGCGCGCGGTTCGTTTCTTGCTCGATTGCAGATTGTGCCGCCGTTTTAACGCGATCGGCTTCCGTTACCGCCGCAGTTTTGGCTTCTTCTACAATCTGGCCGGCTCGTTTATTCGCAGAATCGACAATACCTGCCGCCTCATGCTTGGCTTCCTTCAGCCGCTCCAGAGCTTTTTCCTGCGCCAGTTCCAGATCGTGGCTGGCACGATCGGCAGCGGCCAAGCCGTCCGCTATTTTCTTTTCGCGTTCATGCATAGCCGCAATAATTGGCGGCCAGACGAACTTCATGCAGAACCAGACGAAGCCGAAGAAGGCGATGACCTGTCCGATAAGCGTAAGGTTGATATTCACGCCATACTCCTCACAGATATGATGGGGCAGCCAGCACAGCCACCCCGCTCACGGTTTCGTTGTTGGTCGTGCTCAAGCCATACCTGGTGCGACAACGAAGATAAGGTACATAGCCAGACCAACGCCGATGATTGGAATCGCGTCTACCAGGCCGGCGCCCAAGAAGAAGGTCACCTGCAGTTTTGGGGCCAGTTCAGGCTGACGCGCCGAACCTTCAATCAATTTTCCGCCCAACATACCGATACCAATTGCGGCACCCAGACCACCGAGGCTGATCATAATTGCAGCAGCAATAAGAACTAATTCCATGATTTTCTCCTAGCGTTGATAACTAAAGTTAAAGGTAAATCAGTGGTCTTCGTGGGCCATGCTAAGATACACGATCGTCAGCACCATGAAGATAAAAGCCTGCAGAGTGATTACCAGAATATGGAAAATCGCCCAACCTATTTGCAGGATACCTGCGGGCACCATCCACACCAGACCGGCGCCGTAAAGTGCTGCAATCAGAATAAAAATCATTTCACCGGCATACATGTTGCCGAAGAGTCGCAGGGCAAGCGAGAAAGGCTTCGCCAACAAACCGACAATCTCCATGAACAGGTTCACAGGGATGAATAAAGGATGGTTAAAGGGGTTCAGCGCCAGTTCCTTGGCAAACCCAAAACCCTTAACTTTGATAGAGTAAAAAAGAATGAGAATGAGGACACCGATAGCGAGGCCAAACGTGATGTTCGGGTCCGTAGACGGGACGATTTTTTGGTACTCAACACCCAGCGCCATCATCAAAGAAGGCACAATATCCACCGGCACCAAATCCATCAGGTTCATCAGGAAAATCCAGACGAAGATAGTCAGCGATAAAGGCGCGATGAGTGGGTTACGGCCGTGGAAAGTGTCGCGCACCGTGTTATCGACAAACTGCACTATCATTTCAACCGCATTGACCAAACCACTAGGCACTCCAGAGGAGGCTTTTTTTGCAACGCCGTAAAAAATCCAGCTGAACAGGATACCAAGGCCAATCGACCACGCCATGGAATCGACGTGGATAGCGGTGAACCCCATGTCGGCGGCTTCTGCGCCACCGTGAGCCATCACCCAGGCACCGCCGTCGCCCACAATAGAGCCGTCGTAGCGCGTGTAACCCACTGGCAACTTGCCATAGGTCAGGTTGGTCAGGTGGTGGACAATGTACTCTGAAACCGTCTGGTTCTCGCCTGCCATCGATCACAACTCTTGGTTCGGTGTTGCGGTGTATTTCTACCAGCGGGATGTCGACACCAGCCAGCTTCCTGTCACTTGTACTACCAACATCGCCACATAGCCTGCGAATACTGCAACTGGTTCTACCGGGCGCAGCAAAGCGAACACGGCGGCAAACCCTGCCGCGCTCAAAAGGAACTTACCCGTTGCGCCCCCCAGTGCCGAGCGCGCTATCTCAGCTGCTGCTAGCGCGCCGCGCGCCCGGAACAGCTTCGCTGTAAACCACGCTTGCGGTATCACCGCGATAGCACCTCCGCAAAATGCCGACAGTGCGATCGTTTCATTCAGCGCCAGCCATAGCAGCAGGCAAGAAGGAACGAGCGTGGCCAATTGCGCCAGGGTGACACGATGAACCGGGGGGGCGGGAATGCTGTTCGCGCTCACGCAAACATCCTGCCAATCCCCTTGCCATCTGCCACACGCTTGTTCCTCGTTTTAGGCGCCCGCATTATAGGAGGATTAAGTATTGGGTACAACTGTAATAGGCGCTTTGCAAGGCCAAAAGTTTCCTGACGTTGGCAACATATTGGCCGTAGTTTGCCCGGTTTTGACGCCATTGTCGGATTTAACACCGCATCTGGTAGTGGCTGGAAATCCATCTACTATATCCTGTGGTACCCGGCTTGTGCGGTGGGATGTTGCACACTAACGAATGTGGCTCAGGATACCGTCAAGTTCATCGAGACTATTGTAATTAAGAACCAACTTGCCTTTGCCTTTGGCGCCGTGCTGGATTTGCACCCGGGCACCGAGCTTCTGTGAAAGGTCGTCCTGTAATTGGCGGATATTGGGATCCAAGCTCAGTTCTGCCGGTTCTGGAACAGCCTGGCGCGCCAGCAAACCACGCACCAGTGCTTCGGTTTGACGCACGGACAGGCCCTTGCCGACGACAGTTCGCGCCGCCTGTGATTGTGTCATCCCTTCAAGGCCGAGAAGAGCGCGGGCGTGCCCCATTTCAAGGTCACCGCGTTCCAAAAGCAAACGCACATCGTTTTGCAAACTCATCAGGCGCAGCAGGTTAGTGACCGTAGAACGCGATTTTCCCACCGCATCCGCAACTTCCTGCTGGGTCAGCTGAAATTCCTGCTGCAGGCGTTGCAGAGCAATAGCCTCTTCAATAGGGTTCAAATCTTCGCGTTGAATATTCTCGATCAACGCCATGGCAATCGCGGATTCATCACTCACGTCACGAATAACGGCGGGAACGTGATCGAGGCCAGCAAGCTGTGCGGCGCGCCAACGGCGCTCACCGGCGATAATTTCATATTTACGATCGGCCAAAGGGCGGACAACGATGGGTTGCATAATGCCCTGGGCACGAATACTGTCGGCCAATTCCTGGAGAGATTCAGGATCGATATCTCGACGTGGTTGATACTTTCCGCGTTGCACCAAATCCACTGGGATTTCTTTCAGGATCTGTTGTTGATGAGCACCTTCACTAACGGCATCGCTCGGCGTGCTGTCACGAGTCTGTGCACCCGCACCCAGTAGCGCATCCAGGCCGCGCCCCAATCCCCGTTTTCTGGCTGACATCCTGCGCTCTCCTAGTGCTCTGGTACGGCGCTTAACGCGCCAGAGTGTCTCTTTTCCTCACGCCGGATAAGCTCCCCTGCCAGCGCCATATAAGCCCTTGCACCGCTGGAATGACGGTCATAGTACATGACGGGCAAGCCGTGGCTGGGTGCTTCTGCAAGACGCACATTGCGTGGTATCACCGTACGATAAACCGCCTCGCCGAAATGTTGGTGCAGCTCACTCGACACTTGATTGGTCAGACTATTACGCGGGTCGTACAAAGTCCGCAGGATACCCTCAATTTGCAGGCGAGGATTGACCGAATCAGCAACTCTATTGATGGTATTCACCAAGGCGGATAGGCCCTCAAGTGCAAAATATTCGCATTGCATGGCGATGAGCACACCGTGTGCTGCAACGAGGCCATTCAAGGTCAACATGTTGAGAGAGGGCGGGCAGTCAATTAAAATATAGTCGTATTTACTATCCACTTCACGCAGTGCTGAACTAAGCCGACGTTCACGGTGGTCGACCCCTATAAGCTCCACTTCAGCCGCGGTGAGGTCATCGTTTGCTGGCAACACATCAAAACCGCCTTCGGGCACGCGCTGGGTGATCAGAGGCACTGGGGCACGGTTTACCAGTACATGATATATGCTGCGTTCTACCGCATGCTTGTCTACTCCGCTGCCCATCGTGGCGTTACCTTGAGGATCCAGGTCGACCAACAACACGCGTTGATTCATCGCAGCCAGAGAGGCTGCCAGGTTCACGGAGGTGGTTGTTTTACCGACTCCGCCCTTCTGGTTTGCAATTGCGAGAACTCGTGCCAAGGTTAACTCCCGGTTTATAGTCTGGTGCCGTTACAGAGTATCAGCCTTCGGCAAGGCAAGTTCTACCAAGTGCCGCTGCTCGTCAAGCCCGGGCACCTGCAGCGAGCGAATATGCAGAACATGACACTGTTGCGCAATCTGCGCCAGTTCATCATCCGGGCGTGCACCTTTCATAGCAAGTAAAACACCGTCCGGCGCCAGCAAATGCCGCGTTCTCTCTAGCATATCAGCCAGTGAAGCAAAGGCTCTGGAGAGAACAGCATCATACGTTTTTTGTGGTTTAAACAACTCTACGCGTTTGTGATGAACGGTCACATTCTCTAAAGCCAACGCGGTTTTGACCTGAAATAAAAACCGCGTTTTTTTACCGTTGCTGTCTAGTAGATGAAATTCACGCTGCGGCAACATGATGGCCAGCGGAATTCCGGGTAAGCCGGCACCGGTGCCCACATCAATGCAATACTTACCGTCAAGCCAGGGAACAAGGGCCAGACTGTCAAGCAGATGGCGACTTACCATAGCAGCCGGGTCGCGCACCGCCGTCAGGTTATAGGCCTTGTTCCACTTGATCAACAACGCGAGATACTGCAGCAATTGTTCGCGCTGTTGTGTGCTGGCAACGATGCCTAGCGCATCCAACCCGGCAGACAAGTGACGGTCGAGCACTGCGTTCAAGTCAGGCGCTTATGCGGTCGCTGCTGCGCTCAAGCGCGCCGCGTTTCTTTAAATAAATGAGCAGAAGCGACACTGCTGCTGCAGTTACCCCTGGGATTCTGCTGGCTCTGGCTAGGGTGGCTGGCCGCGCCTCATTCAGTTTCTGACGAACTTCGTGGGACAAACCATCAACCGCATCGTAATTCAGGGAGTCGGGGAGTGGAGTATCTTCATGCCGCCGCAGGCGAGCGATTTCATCTTGCTGACGGTCGATATAACCCGCGTACTTCGCTTGAATTTCAACTTGTTCAGCGGCTTGATGGTCAGCTAAGGGCTGTCCTTTCAAGCCGGCAATATCACCGTAGGTAATACCCGGGCGTTTAAGTAGATCCGCCAAGTTATATTCGCGGGCCAGCGGTGCAGCTAGCTTGGGGGCAAGTACCGCGGCCTCAGGAGTACCTGGATGTAACCAGGTACTCGCCAGCCTCTGGGTTTCTGTCGCTATGGCCTCCTGTTTACGCGCAAACCTTTCCCAACGCAGGTCATCAACAAGTCCTAACGTGCGCGCAGTTTCTGTTAAACGCAGATCGGCATTATCTTCTCTCAGCAGCAAACGGTACTCTGCCCGGGAGGTAAACATGCGATAGGGTTCCAATGTACCCATGGTGATCAGGTCGTCCACTAACACACCGATGTAGGCTTCATCGCGGCGTGGGCACCAGGGCGCCTTGCCTTGCACAGCCAAGGCTGCATTAAGCCCTGCAAGTAAACCTTGAGCAGCGGCTTCTTCATAACCGGTTGTACCATTGATCTGGCCAGCGAAGTACAAACCTGGCAAGGAGCGTGTTTCCAATGAATACTGAAGGTCGCGTGGGTCGAAGTAATCGTACTCAATCGCATAGCCCGGGCGCGTGATGTGAGCATTCTCGAAGCCACTAATCGACTGCACCAGCGCGTATTGCACATCGAAAGGCAAGCTGGTGGATATACCGTTGGGATACAACTCGCTAGTGGTCAGGCCTTCGGGTTCAATAAAGATCTGGTGCGATGATTTGTCAGAAAAACGGTGAATTTTGTCTTCAATACTGGGGCAATAACGCGGCCCGATACCCTCAATTACCCCGGAATACATCGGTGAGCGGTCCAGGCCGCCTCGAATAATATCGTGAGTGCGCTCGTTGGTATGGGTTATCCAGCAGCAGCGCTGCTCCGGGCGGTCAGCCAGGCTACCCATGAAAGACATGGCAGGTGCATCACTATCACCCCATTGCTCTTCCAGCGCGCTGAAATCGACACTACGAGCATCAATGCGTGGCGGCGTGCCTGTTTTCAAGCGATCAACGCGAAAGGGCATTTCGCGCAACCGCTGGGCCAAAGCAATCGAGGGTGCATCACCCGCACGGCCACCCGAGCTGTTTTCCAGGCCAATATGGATCTTGCCACCGAGAAACGTACCCGTGGTCAGCACCACAGTGGTGGCACGGAATACCAAACCCATTTGGGTCACAACGCCGGCAATACGGCTGTCTTCAATCAACAGGTCATCGACCGGTTGTTGGAAAATGGCCAGCCCCGGCTGTGCTTCAATAATTTCACGTATAGCGTTGCGGTAGAGCACTCGGTCTGCCTGAGCTCGTGTTGCTCGAACCGCTGGGCCTTTACGCGCATTCAAAACTCTAAACTGGATTCCTGCGCGGTCTGTTGCGCGGGCCATTGCGCCACCTAAAGCATCCACTTCGCGCACCAAATGGCTTTTGCCAATACCGCCAATAGCGGGGTTACAAGACATCTGCCCCAGTGTGTCCACACTGTGCGTCAGTAACAGAGTTTTACAGCCCATGCGCGCGGCGGCCAGGCAGGCTTCGGTGCCGGCGTGGCCGCCTCCGATGACGATGACATCAAACTTTTGTTGGTATTCCACGCGCACGTGCCTCCTGCCCGTTGATTATCAACCGGGGCCGGCGATTATACGGCCAGACTATTATTTGTTCAAAAGATGTTCTGTGTTTTTACTGCTCATTGCAACAGAACGATGGAGTACGTTTTTATTCAACGGATAAGTCTTAAGTAGTTAATATAATGTTTATAGAATAAAATTATAGAACTAATACTGTTATTGAATAGCAGACACCTTTC
>ERZ887849.458-NODE-458-length-43645-cov-18.168341_pt1 | contig 43645 bp, 37 predicted proteins | sample MGYA00521267_ERZ887849 | MGnify/ENA primary metagenome ERZ887849 (study PRJEB32303, sample SAMEA104408601) | aquatic metagenome | biome: Brackish water; feature: Pelagic; material: water | place: Baltic Sea | collected 2014-06-06T16:11:00 | depth 2,863 m ... | reverse complement strand
AATGCTTCAACAGGAGTGTTGTCAGGTTTTGCTGCAGGAGATCAAATTACAATAGAATACACTACCCCAGCAACAGGATGTCAGAATTCAAGCACGCAAGTTGTGAACGTGACTCCTCTGGACGACGCTTCATTTACAAGTACTGATTTCTGTGAATCGACCGTAAATACAATTTCTGGAGTTGCTACCCCTGGTGGAACATTCTCGATTCAATCTCAAACAGGTTCTGGTGGAGCTACGATTAATGCGTCTACTGGAATTTTGTCTGGTTTTGTTGCTGGAGATCAAGTAACAATTTTGTACACAACAAACGGAACATGTCCGAATACGAGCACACAAGTTGTCAATGTTACAACTTCCGATGACGCAAGTTTCACAACTGTTGATTTCTGTGAATCAGCCGTAAACGTTATTTCCGCGATTGCGACTCCAGGTGGAACTTTCAGTATCCAATCTCAGACGGGGTCTGCAACCATCAATGCAACTACAGGTGAATTGTCTGGCTTTGCAGCTGGTGATCAAATAACGATAGAATACACGACAGCCGCAGGAGCTTGTCAAAATTCAAGTACGCAAATTGTTAATGTGATACCAAGTGATAATGGTGCTTTCAATTTAACACCAACTTGTGATGGAGCAACAGCCATTGTATCGGGCCTTGGAGGTGGAACTTTTACTTTCACATCAGCGCCGACGGATTTAGCAACACTTGATGGAATTACAGGAACCATTTCAAGTGGAACTCCTGGAGCAACTTACTCTGTGGATTATACAACGAATGGCACTTGTCCAGTGACGACAACGCAAACTGTGATTGTTCTTGACCAAGACGATGCTAGTTTTACGCTCGTTCCAACATGTGACGGTGCCACAGCATTAGTGACCGGAACAACGGGTGGGACATTTAGCTTTGCTGTAGCGCCATCTGATGCTGCTACGATTGATGCTACCACAGGTACAGTTTCAGGAGGTACATACAACGCGTTGTATGAGGTGGAATATACCACGAACGGTTCATGTCCAAACGCTTCTATAGAAACAGTCATAGTGGACGATTGTACTCCGACCGACATGATTATCCCGACGGCATTTACACCTGGTGCAGATGGAGCAAATGATACTTGGGAGATTGTCGATTTAGATCTTGTTTATCCAGATAATACAGTAAGAGTTTACAACCGTTGGGGAAGTTTAGTATTTGAACACAGCTCAAATGCTGCAAACCCATACAGCTCAAATCAATGGGATGGAACGTTTAAAGGTGCACAATTACCTGTGGCTTCGTACTATTTCATTATTGAATCCAACGATGGTAGTGGTAATAAATATGAAGGCACAGTGACTATCGTGCAATAAACAGATTTGTGATGCGTTTAATAAAGTCATGAAATTGGTACAAGAAGACACCATAGAAACCCTTGTGGCTGCCGTAAATAGGCACTTCAAAACTTCGCATGACGCTTTAGTAAATGAAGAGGGTCGTAAAATTTTAGTGTCTCATTTCGGTACGATTTCACAGGAATTATTAGGCTCGTTGTCCAATGGAGTTGAGGAGTTGTTAATTTCGAAAGGTGATCGCAAAATTGTGATTAAAAGAATGTTTTCTATTCTTTTGGAAGGGTTGCAGAATATTCGCTTGCATGGTGAAGCCGATAGTACTGGAAGACAGTTGGCTTTTCTGGTGATTTCTGAGAATGAAGAAGACTACAAAATTCTCTTAGCAAATATGATTCCTCGTGAAGAAGAGGGGAGATTGACTAGATACCTTGATGAGATAAATGCATATTCCCCAGAGATTTTGAAGGAGCAGTACATCGCTATTTTGTCGAATGAATTCATGAGTGCGAAAGGTGGGGCAGGCTTAGGCTTGATTACCACAAGAATGAAGTCAGGACCTTTGGATTGGCTTTTCGAATCACTGAATAAGGAATTGTCCCTTTTTGTTTTAGAAGTAACTCTAGACCGTATCAAGAAGTAAGTGTTACACGTCGCATTTAACGATATATACGTACATCCATTACCTGAAAATCACAGGTTTCCTATGGAGAAGTACGAACTGCTCGTCCAACAGCTCTTGCATGAAGGAACTATAACCGATGATCAGATTTTTTCCCCGAGTAGAATTATAGAATCAGAAGTGTTGCGAGTGCATGATCAGACATACTTTCACAGCTTAAAAAACTTACAGATAGCGCCAAGAGCGCAGCGCGTTTCGGGTTTTGTGCATTCGGAACGGTTGATTGAACGGGAACAAATGATTATGGGGGGAACATTAGAGTGCGCCCAACGCGTTTATAAGGGTGGTGCTGCTATGAATATTGCTGGTGGGACACACCATGCGTTTACCAACAAAGGAGAGGGGTTTTGCTTATTGAATGATCAAGCAATTGCTGCGAGTTGGCTTCTAGAAGAAACGCCTATTGAGTCCGTGTTAATTATCGATTTAGATGTGCATCAAGGGAACGGAACGGCTGAAATATTCAAGGATGAATCTCGCGTTTTTACTTTCAGTATGCATGGTGAAGGCAATTATCCTCTGAAAAAAGAACAATCCGACTTGGACGTAGCACTTCCAGATGGTTGCGATGATAAAACATATCTCTATCAATTAGAAAAATCTCTGGAATCAATACTGCATAAGTTCAAACCACAGTTTATCTTCTATCAATGTGGTGTCGATGTAGTTCAAACCGATAAATTAGGCAGGCTCAACCTCACTAAAGACGGTTGCAAAAGACGAGATGAAATTGTTTTTGAGTTCACGCGCGAATTGAATCTTCCATTGGTAGCAACTATGGGAGGAGGCTATAGCCCTCAGATTAAAGATATCATCGAAGCACATGCAAATACGTATCGCGTAGCTCAGCACATTCTTTTTTAATTTTTTTAGAACAACTTTAAGAAATAAGAAGTATTTTTGTTTAGATCAATTCTAAATAGTGAAACAAATAGAATTTATACAAGCCCAAAATTCACTTCTCATTGAAGTAGAAACTTGCTGTAGCATTTCCGAATGTGGGAAAAAGAAAAAGTGCTGCAAGAAGTACAAAAAGAAGGCCGTTCACTGTAAGAAATGTCCTAAAATCTAAGGTTCATCCCTCAATTTTCGTAACTCATTGCAATTTGTATACATTTACAACGTGCGTTTATTTATTTTCATCTCATTAGCAATCATACTTGGTGCTTGTGCTTCAAAACAAGCGGAAAAAGCCAATGGTGAAATAGATCCTGCACTCTACATTTATTCCGAAAATCTTGGTTGGAAGCATAAAGTAAGGACCAAAGTGAAGTATCACGATGAAGTCCTTTTCGGCAAAGTGAAACTCCGTGGAGGAATGTCCAGTAAGTACTTTAAACATTCGTATACCATGGAATTGAAATTGGATCGTTCTATTGGCGGTTTACCAGCCGATGATGATTGGATTTTGAATGCGAATTACATTGACAAAACATTCCAACGACATAAACTTTCCTATGATCTTTTCAGGGAAATGAGTTCTGCCAATAGAGCGCCGAAATCGGCTTATCTTCCTTTGTACCTAAATGATAATTATGAGGGTTTGTATGTTGCCATGCAAAAGGTAAATGGTTCTTGGCTGAATTTTGATAAAGAGGCTCCTGGGAAAGCCTGCCTTTTCAAAGATGCGTTTATTTTCGTGGAAGAGGTTTTGGATAACGTTCAGGAGCCTGATAACTATTACCAGCAGAAATTCCCAGATCTTGCTACTGTTGATTATAAAAGTGAACTCGATGAATTGCGTCACTTCATTTTTAACGCCTCAGATCAAGAATTCGATACGCGTGTCGGAGATTTATTTGATTTACGAAATGTGATTGATTGGCAATTGCTCCTAATGCTCACGAACAACCATGATGGGCTTTACAAGAACTTTTACATCTATCGCTTGCCTCATGAATCCAAGTTTTCCTTTATCCCTTGGGACTACGACCATTCCTTTGGGCGGGATGGTGATTATACTCTAAATCTCATTGAAAATGAACTTGGCTGGGAAAAAATGCCGCTGTTTAAACGACTCATGAGTAGTGAAACACTAAATTATCCTGAAAAATTGAAAAAGCAATGGTTGGAACTGCGTCAATCTATCTTCACGGAAGCACACATTTTTAATTTGATTGACGAAAATACCAACATGCTGAAGCCCTTCTTGACAGCGAATACCGAAAAATGGCCGAATGAGTCTGAATGGTACTTAGACGCCAATAATTACGATCAAGAAATAGCAATTCTCAAGAAATTTGTCCCCATGCGATTGAAGCAATTGGATGAATTTTTTAATACTTTAGAGTAATGGCAAAAAAGAAAAAAAATATCGTTTATTCCACCAATCCCGATTTCAATTTTGATTTCGACGAGGATGAAGCTCAAGATACCTTACCTGTAAATGAACAGAAGTTGTACGTGTCCATCGATCGAAAACAGCGCGGCGGAAAAGAAGTTACCTTGATTGAAGGATTTGTCGGTGATCCTGATGATTTAAAAGATCTCGGTAAAATGCTTAAAAGTAAATGCGGCGTTGGTGGATCAGCAAAAGATGGCGAGATCATCGTGCAGGGAAACCACAGAGATAAAGTGGTGAATTTACTTCAGGCTGAAGGGTATCAGGTAAAGAAGAAAGGCGGATAAAAAGAATGCCTGATCTTAAATTTGAACTTCTATAAAGAAGTGATTTAAAATCAGGCAACCTAAACCAAAAACAAACGAAAACTGAGATAGTTTTCTTTTCTACTCACCTAACCGTATCCAAGATACAGTGTTTTTCTTCATCTTTTTTGGAGAAATGGTAAACTGTAATGATTATTGATTTAACCATGTAAATCAAACTGTTTTCTGGAAATTATATTTGCGTGCCCGTACTAATTTGACTAGTTTAGAGATAAATACGCCACTACCATGAAACCTTTCTACCTTTTCTTATTCGCGATTTCTTGTTTGTCAAATTTGAACGCACAAACATGGTCCAGCGGAGTCGGTCAGCTTTTTCAACAAAATTGTGTTCAGTGCCATCATACGGGTGGGATTGCTCCATTCTCTCTTGAGACCTACGCAGATGTCTTGCCGTATCTTTCAGCCGTGGAGAGTTCGGTGGCTTCAGATGAAATGCCGCCATGGACACCGGATCCGAACTATAAAAGTTTTGCTCATCAGAGAGTGATGAGTACCAACGATAAAAACAGTATTCTCGACTGGATCAACAATGGTGCGCCAGAAGGAAATGTACAACAAGCCCCATCGATTCCTCTATTTCAAATGGGGACACAGTTGAATGGCGTGGATTTAACATTAACCATCCCGCAGCATACGGTAGGATCGCCTACAGATGAATACATCAACTTTGAATTGGCTTCCAACTTACCGCAAGCGATGTATGCAAATGCCGTAGAAGTTTTGCCAGGGAACCTTGAAGCTGTGCATCACGTTTTGATTTTTCAGGATTCAACGAACAATCCAATCGACCCAACTTCTATGGGAGGAACGGGCTCCCCAGCCTCTAAGTTAATTTATGCTTATACACCTGGAGCGCAGCCATATTTTGCTCCTCCTGGAACTGGTTTTAGACTTCCAGCCAATACGCGAATTATCATGCAGGTACACTATGCTCACGGCTCCATGGGGCAAACAGATCAGACAACGGTTAATTTTAAGTTGACAAGCGGTTCGACTCGTGAGATTTTTGTCGAACCTGTTTTAAACCATAACAACATTACTAACGGGCCACTTTTTATTCCAGCTAATCAAGTCGAGATATTTAATCAACAGTACACAATTCAAGGAAATGCGACCTTGCTCTACGTTTTTCCGCACATGCATTTAATCGGAAGTTCTATTAAATCGTGGGCAAATCTTCCTGTAACAAATGATACGGTACGACTGGTTGATATTCCTGAATGGGATTTCCATTGGCAAGATAATTTCATTTTTCCGAATGCTGTTGTACTGCCATTTGGTTCAACAATTCGATCGGAAGCTGTCTATGATAACACTACAAATAACCCCGAAAATCCGTCCAATCCACCTCAGGATGTCAGCGTTGGAGAAGGGACGCAGGACGAGATGATGTACGTGTTTTTTGCCTATTTACCTTACCAGTCTGGAGACGAATACATTATCGTCGATGATAGAATTAGCATGAAAGGTGCAACCAATTTATGTTTCGGTCAATCGGTACTTTTAGAGGCGATTGCTGGAATCGGTTACACGTACCAGTGGTATTTGGATGGAAATGCGATCCCAGGTGCGATTAATTCAAGCTATACTGCGAGTGCTGCTGGAGATTACACAGTTCAAATTGGCTTAGGTCCTAATTCCATTCTCTCTGAGCCCGTGACAGTAACGATGGGAAGCGCACCGTCAACATCAATTGTGACGCCAACATCCACTCATATTTCGCTGGGCAGCTCAATTATTTTGGAAGCAACAACTGGAACGAACTATCTGTATCAATGGTATCAAGATGGAACTCCGATTCAAGGAGCAAACGATTCGACCTACGAGGCAACCGCGAATGGTTCTTATTTTGTGACAGTTTATGACGATTGCTTTGCGGTTTCAGATACTGTTATTCTCACTGCTGAAGCTTCACTTTTTGAGATGGCGACACAAAATTTTGTCCTATATCCGAATCCTGCTGATGATAAAATCACGCTCATTCAAAATCAATCGAATCAATTGGACTATCAGATCTTGGATATTGCTGGAAATACGTTCTCCAAAGGGGTGATTTCAATCTCAAGTTCCGAGCTGGATGTGACAGAACTTTCAAGTGGAGTTTACTTTATAGAAATTCAGAATAGAAACAGTGGAGAAAGCGTCGCGATCAAGTTTATTAAGAACTAAAACCGTCGTTGATAAATTGTTGAAATTATCTTTTCGGAAAATTAGAATCAGTAGAGTTGCGTTAAATAATTACGCTTATCTTTGTCACGATGGAAAGGCAAGTAATTCTCAATGCGAAACATGTTGAACTTACAATAAATCGTCTTTGTTATCAACTCATAGAGACTCACAACGATTTTTCAAATTCTGTTTTAATCGGCCTACAACCGCGAGGTATCAATGTAGTAACACGCTTAAAAGAGCGACTGGAGACCATTCTTGGTCATGAAGTGATTTGCGGGAATTTGGACATTACATTTTATCGCGATGACTTTCGAAGAAGAGAAATTCCGCTGATTCCAAGTGCTACAAATATTGATTTTGATATTGAAAACAAAAACGTAGTTCTAATTGATGACGTGCTTTACACGGGGCGTACCATTCGATCGGGACTTGACGCATTGCTCGCATTTGGTCGACCTTCGAAAGTAGAATTATTAACGATGATAGACCGTCGCTTCAAACGGGATTTGCCCATTCAAGCAGATTATGTTGGTAAAACGGTTGATACGCTTATTTCAGAGCGGGTTTCTGTAGAATGGAAAGAATTGGAAGGAGAAGATAAAGTGGTACTATTTACACCGGATAACAATGGATAATTTAAGCGTTGATCATCTAACTGGGATTAAGAATCTGACAAAAAATGACATTCAACTCATTTTTAAAACTGCAGATGCTTTTAAAGAAGTGATCAACCGTCCCATTAAAAAAGTTCCGTCATTGCGTGATATTACGATCGCAAATCTATTTTTCGAGAATTCAACAAGAACACGACTCTCCTTCGAATTGGCAGAAAAGAGACTTTCAGCCGATACGGTTAATTTCTCAGCAGCAAGCAGCTCTGTCAAGAAAGGGGAGACACTCATTGATACAGTGAACAACATTTTATCGATGAAAGTCGATATGGTAGTGATGCGCCACCCAAATCCTGGAGCCGCAAAGTTTCTCTCAGAACGAGTTGATGCGAGAGTCATCAATGCAGGAGATGGAACACATGAACACCCGACACAAGCACTTCTGGATGCCTATTCTATCCAAGAACGACTTGGAGATGTTGCGGGTAAGAAAGTGGTAATTGTTGGCGATATTTTGCATTCGAGAGTTGCACTTTCGAATATATACTGCTTGCAAAAATTAGGCGCTGAAGTCATGGTTTGCGGACCAACAACATTAATTCCTAAATACATTCACGAGCTTGGAGTCAAAGTTGAGCATAATTTAAAGCGTGCTCTAGAATGGTGCGATGTTGCGAATATGCTTCGAATTCAATTGGAAAGGCAAGAGATTAAGTATTTCCCGTCACTTCGAGAATACACAATGCAATACGGTTTAACGAAGGAAATCTTGGATCAACTACCAAAAAAAATTGTTGTAATGCACCCTGGTCCAATCAACCGAGGAGTCGAAATTACAAGTGACGTTGCAGATTCTGATCAAGCGATCATACTCGATCAAGTTGAAAATGGTGTGGCCGTTAGAATGTCGGTGATCTATTTGTTGGCGTCAAAAATAAAGCGGCAATAAAAAATTGTTACATTTGAAAGAAACAACCTAAAATGGACTTTTCGGTAACTCAAGAAAATAGTACAGCAATTGTACAAGTCAACGTAGAGCGATTAAACGCATCCAACGCTTCAGGGTTAAAAGCCGAGTTAACGCTAATCAATAAAAACAGCATTAACAATATTGTCATAGACATGTCGAAAACCAAATATTGCGACTCGTCTGGCCTAAGTTCCATTCTATTTGCGAATAGACTTTGCAAAGATACCAACGGGAAATTCGTGTTGAGTGGATTGCAAGAGAACGTTCAAAAATTAATTCAAATCGCACAACTTGATAAGGTGTTGAATATCGTTGAATCGAAAGAAGAAGCGATGGCAATAATAGCCTAGTGGAATTTTCGGTAACAATATTAGGCAGCGGTTCCGCCGTTCCGACTTCCAGAAGAAATCCATCCGCACAATACATTCAATGTCGTAATCGTCACTTTTTAATTGATTGTGGGGAAGGTTCTCAAATGCAAATTCGAAAGTTGGGAATCAATTTTCAACGCATAACAGATGTCTTTATTTCCCATTTGCATGGTGATCACTATTTCGGACTCGTTGGACTGTTAAGTACTATGCACTTGATGGGAAGGGTAAAGCCAATTCGAATCTACGGGCCAGACGGACTGCAGAAAATCATAGAATTACAACTCGAAGTCTCCAAAGGAAAATTGTCTTTTGAAAGAATCTATTCCACCATTCTTGACGGAGAAAATAAATTGCTTTTCGAAGATGATAAAGTGGAAGTGTCCTGTTTTCCGCTGAGACATAAAATTCCGACAAGTGGATTTCTAATCAAAGAGAAAGATAGAGAACGCAAATTACTTGGTGAGAAGGCGCGCCAAGACGGTGTTAGGATTGAGTTTTTTCATAAGCTGAAGGCAGGGCAGGACGTAGAACAAGATGGTCAATTGATTCGTTCGAGTGATTACACCATCACAGCTCCCAAACCTTGTTCTTATGCCTATTGTTCCGATACTGCGTATCAAAAAAGCACAGCGGACTTCGTGAAAGAGGCGGATGTTTTGTATCACGAAGCAACCTTCACTGAGATGTTGAAAGATCGCGCAAAAGCAACAAGGCATTCTACGGCAAAAGATGCTGCCAAAGTGGCGTCAGAAGCAAATGTCAAACAGTTATTATTGGGGCATTTGAGTGCGCGCTATGATGACGGTGAAACGCATGTTTTAGAGGCAAAGGAGATTTTCGAAAATGTACGTTATGTTGAAGACGGAGAAGTAATAGTAATACGATGAGAATAGTTACGCAACTACTGGTGATTTTGGTTTTAGCTTCGTGTGCGAGCAGTCCGAAACAGGAATTCAATTTTGAATATACCAAGCCAGATGTTGTCAATTCCAAAGGTAAAATCACAGGCGTCAATTTGGAAATGCCCAGTGAAGTTATCGATCAAGCGAAATTAGACAGTATTGGATCTATAAACGCTGAATGGGTAGCGCTAATTCCCTACGGATTTACAGAAAAGGGAGACTCCAAAGTTCAATACGGATACAATTATCAGTGGTGGGGTGAAACAGAGGAAGGTAGTATTGCTATTGCGAATTACGCGAAGGCTGCCCACCAAAAAGTAATGATAAAACCGCATGTCTGGGTTGTTGGCGATGGTTGGCCGGGAGAATTCGATTTAGCTACTGAAGAGGAGTGGTTGGAATGGGAGTCGACCTATAGAACTTACATTCTCAAATTTGCGAAAATATCTGATTCGGTGAATGCAGATTTGTTTTGTATTGGAACTGAATACCGAAATGCAGCAGTCAAACGCGAAAAATTCTGGCGAAAATTAATTGAAGAAGTTCGAGAAATTTATTCAGGAGATGTCACTTACGCAGCCAATTGGGATAATTATGAAAAAGTCCAATTTTGGGATGCGTTAGATTATATTGGTATTGATGGTTATTTCCCTGTTTCTAAAAAGCAAACGCCGACCTACGAAGAATGGGAAGCGGGGTGGAGAGAAGTAAGCGATAAACTGCGCCTATTTAGCGAAAAACACGATCGTCAAATTATTTTTACGGAGTACGGATTCAAAAGCGCGGATTATGCTACTGCCGGCTATGAGCCGAACGGAGCAACCATAGAGGTAAATCTCCAAAATCAATTCAACGGATACAAAGCTTTTTTTGAGACAGTTTGGAAAGAAGATTTTATCGCTGGAGGCTTTTTATGGAAATGGCTCTTTTTTCCAAACGATCAGAACTCAGGAGAAAATAACAAACGGTACACACCCCAAGGAAAACCTGCATTTGAGATCATAAAAGAGGTCTACGGCGACAAATAAATCGAACAAAATCATCGAATTGTTAATAATCGCCAGTTTTCCACCTTTGAAAGTGGATAAGTAGTAATAAATCAAGGCGTTCTCAGCGAATATCTTCCTTATTTTTAGTGGTTGTCGAAAATCATTTGAAAATGGCGGAAAATCAATATACGGAGGAGAACATTCGGTCACTCGACTGGAAGGAACATATTCGGTTGCGACCGGGTATGTATATCGGGAAGTTGGGCGATGGTTCCTCAGCCGATGATGGTATCTATATTCTCGTGAAAGAAGTTGTCGATAATTGCATCGATGAGTTTGTCATGGGGAATGGAAGACGCATTGAAATTAAAATTACTGAGGGGAAAGTTGCTGTTCGTGATTACGGACGTGGAATTCCTCTTGGAAAAGTAAAAGATGTCGTTTCAAAAATGAATACCGGCGGAAAGTACGATTCGAAAGCCTTTAAAAAATCGGTGGGTCTGAATGGTGTTGGTACCAAAGCTGTCAATGCACTTTCCAGTCACTTCATGGTATACTCCGTTCGAGATGGAGAGAAAGTAGAGGTTTCATTTTCTCAAGGGAACGTTTTGGAAGAGTCCAAAGTCCAAAAAACCGATGAAGAAAATGGAACATACGTAGAATTCATTCCCGATGATACTGTTTTTAAGAAATATGCTTTTAAGACAGCGTACATTGAGAAAATGATTTGGAATTATTGTTACCTGAATCGTGGGTTAACAATCAAATTCAACGGACAGAGCTTTATTTCCAAAAACGGATTGAAGGATTTGTTGGAAAACAATATGGATGGTGACCCTTTGTACCCAATCATACATCTCGAAGGAGAAGATATTGAAGTTGCTTTTACCCACGGGAAAACGTACGGAGAAGATTATTATTCTTTCGTAAATGGTCAACATACGACGCAAGGGGGGACGCACCAAAGTGCTTTTCGTGAATCTGTTGCTAAAGTGATTAAAGATTTTTACGGTAAAAATTACGAAGCTTCCGATATCAGACAATCCATCGTTGCTGCAGTTGCGGTGAAAGTCATGGAGCCTGTTTTCGAATCGCAAACCAAAACAAAATTGGGGTCGTTAGAGATTGAACCAGACGGAAAGTCAATGCGAGCCTTTATCAACGACTTCCTAAAGGAAAAACTCGACAATTTCTTACACAGAAATCCAGATGTAGTTGAAATTCTTGAAAGGAAAATCAGACAGAGTGAAAAAGAGCGAAAAGAGCTCTCTGGAATTCGGAAAATTGCTCGTGATCGTGCGAAAAAAGCGAATCTTCACAATAAAAAATTACGTGATTGTCGTATCCATTTAACGGATATGAAGGACGATCGACGAAAAGATACTACTTTGTTTATTACCGAGGGAGATTCTGCAAGTGGCTCTATCACCAAGTCTCGTGATGTCAATACGCAAGCGGTTTTCTCGTTAAAGGGAAAGCCACTAAATAGTTACGGACTGACGAAAAAAGTAGTTTACGAAAACGAAGAATTCAATCTAATTCAAGCCGCTCTTAACATTGAGGACGACATGGATGATTTGCGTTACAGTAAAATTGTCATCGCTACGGATGCCGATGTCGATGGAATGCACATTCGAATGTTATTGTTGACCTTCTTTTTGCAATTCTTTCCAGATTTGGTAAAAAGAAATCATGTCTACGTGCTGCAAACTCCATTGTTCAGAGTTCGAAATAAGAAAAAAACTATTTATTGCTATTCTGAAGAAGAGCGCAGAAACGCGATGGCTGAATTGGGAAGAAATCCCGAAATCACTCGATTTAAAGGATTGGGTGAGATCTCACCAGATGAGTTTAAGCACTTTATCGGTGAAGATATTCGCTTAGAGCCTGTGATGCTATCGAAAGAGGCTTCTATCGATTCCATCCTCTCTTATTACATGGGAAAAAATACGCAAGAACGACAAGAATTTATCATCGACAATTTACGCGTTGAAGAAGCGGTGGAAGAAGTTGATCCAGAAGAATTAGAAAAAGCATCATAAAATTATGGCTGACGAAGACGACAAGTTAGACAACGACGATTTGAATCCAGACGAAAATGACGCGCTTGAAAATGGCTCAGATGACGGTTCGGCATTTGGAGATAAAGTAGTTGACGAGAATATTATTCCGGTTGGTGGACTCTATGAAAATTGGTTCCTCGATTACGCTTCTTATGTAATTTTAGAAAGAGCCGTTCCATCTTTATACGATGGATTTAAACCTGTTCAGCGACGCATCATGCACTCAATGAAGGAGATGGATGATGGGCGTTACAACAAGGTCGCGAATATCATTGGAAATACCATGAAGTACCATCCGCATGGGGACGCTTCCATTGGTGATGCACTCGTGAATTTGGGTCAAAAGGACTTGCTTATAGATTGTCAAGGTAACTGGGGAAATACCTTAACTGGAGATGGTGCAGCTGCTCCCCGTTACATCGAAGCTCGAATTTCGAAATTTGCAGCACATGTCGTGTTTAACGCGAAAACGACTAATTGGCTCAAAAGTTATGACGGTCGTAACGACGAGCCAGATCAACTTCCTGTAAAATTTCCATTGTTATTGGCTCAAGGTGCTGAAGGAATCGCAGTGGGAATGGCATGTAAAATTATGCCCCACAACTTTATTGAGCTCATCGATCAATCGATTAATCATTTACGAGGGAAAGGCGTGAAGATTTATCCAGATTTTCCAAACGGAGGGATGATCGACGTTTCCAATTACAATGACGGATTGCGAGGGGGAAAGATTCGACTTCGTGCAAAAATTAGAAAAGAAAATAACAAAACATTAGTCGTTCACGAAATTCCTTATGGAACTACATCTTCTCTGATCGATTCGATTTTGAAAGCCAACGACAAAGGCAAAATAAAGATTAAGAAGATTGAGGATAACACCGCAGCAACCGCCGAAGTAATTATCCACTTGGCTCCAGGTGTTTCACCCGACAAAACGTTAGATGCCCTTTATGCCTTCACGGATTGTGAAGTATCGATCTCCCCAAACTCCTCTGTAATTGATGGCGATAAGCCCAGATTTATGGGGGCTTCGGAAATCTTGAAAGTCAACACAGATACAACGGTTGATCTTTTGAAAAAAGAACTAGAGATTCGATTGAACGAACTCGAACGCCAGTGGCATTTCTCCACATTAGAAAAGATTTTCATCAATGAGGAAATGTATATCGATTTCAAAAAATACGGCGATCGAGAAGGGTTATATGCGTATTTGTACAAGTCCTTCAAACCTTTTGCAAAGCAGTTGATTCGCGAAATTCTTGACGAAGATTTGCATCGTTTGACGCAAATTCCGATGATTCGTATTACCCGTTTTGATGCCGATAAAGCTGATGATAATATCGCGAAAATCGAGGCGGAAATGGAAGCAGTGAAGGAAAAACTCGCCAATCTGATTGATTATGCCGTTGATTACTTCAAGGATTTGAAGAAGCGTTTTGGAGAAGGCAAGGAGCGAAAAACAGAGCTGAAAACATTCGACACGATTAATGCGACGAAGGTGATTATTGCTAATCGTAAATTCTACGTCGATTATGAGGAAGGATTTATTGGTTATGGACTGAAAAACGCCGAATATATTTCCGACTGTTCAGACATCGATGATATTATCGTCTTCTTCTCAACAGGAAAAATGATGGTGACCAAAGTCGCTGATAAAAAGTTCGTTGGGAAAGACATTATCTACGCAAACGTATGGAAAAAGGGTGATAAACGAACTGTCTATCACATGATTTACCAGGATGGTAAAGGTGGGCCTTCTATGATGAAGCGTTTCAACGTCAATTCGATCACTCGGGACAATGAATACGACTTAACCAAAGGTACCAAAGGATCGAAAATGCTTTATTTCAACGTGCATCCGAATGGAGAGCGTGAAGTGGTGACAGTAATTCTTCGACCGCGACCGCATTTGAAACGACTGAAGTTTGATATCGACTTGGGTGATCTTCTTATCAAAGGAAGAGGTGCTTCAGGAAACCGCGTGACGAAGGAAATAGTTTCTAAAATTGTACAGAAAGAAGTTGGAGGTTCGACACTTGCAGCGAGAAAAATATCCTATGATGAAGTAGTCGGTCGTTTGAACGATGAAGGAAGAGGCAAGTTTCTCGGTCAATTTAAGGGCGACGATAAAATTTTAACGCTTTATAAAACTGGTGAGTATCGTCTTTCTGGTTTCGATCTTGCGACGCACTTTGATGAAGATATGATTCACATAGAGAAGTGGAATCCAGATCATCCAATTTCAGCAGTATATTACGATGCCGAAAAGGAAATGCATTTTGGGAAGAAATTCCTTTGTGAAGTCACGACCGATAAGAAGACCTCATTCATTTCAGAGTCAGAAGGTTCAGAGTTGGATGCCGTTTCGACTGCGTTCAAACCTCGTTTTAGAGTGATTTACAACAAGCTTCTTAAGGCAACAAAAAACCTTCCGGATACCATTATTGAGTTTGAAGATTTCATCGATGTCAAAGGAATGAAAGCTCAAGGAAATCAAATCACGAAGCTTAAAGTAAAGGAAATTGTTCTTGATCACGATATCGAAGGAGACGAGCCTTGGCCAAAAGCCGAGAATGATAAGAAACCATCCAATGATAGCTCCGAGGTGGAAGAAGAGGAAGAAGAGTTTGAAGGAGAAGAGGATGAAAAACCTAAAAAAATAGAGTGGGATATTTCTAAAAAAGAGGAGGACGATCCCGATCAGGCAAAACTGTTTTAATTAAAAATGGCGGAACGATTACTTTCGCCATTTTTTTATTAGAATGTGCTTGTGGTTTTCATTTCCTCCACTTCATAAAAAATGAGACATAATCCACATTGACATTCTCCCTTCAAAAATTTATCTTTGCTATGCTCGGATGATTTCTCTCCACGAATGAGGAAAGGATAAGACGTTCTCCGCGATGAACGAATTTTCAAATACAAACAGTAATGGATCTAACCATAGAAAAAATGACGTCAGAAGAATTAATCCAATTAGAAGATAAGCACGGTGCGCATAACTATCACCCACTTGAAGTTGTACTTAAAAAGGGAGAAGGTGTGCACGTCTGGGATGTAGAAGGTAAAAAATATTATGATTTTCTTTCTGCATATTCTGCCGTTAACCAAGGACATTGTCATCCGAAAATTGTTGGAGCGATGATGGAGCAAGCGAAAACGTTGACATTAACATCACGCGCTTTTTATAATGACGCACTCGGACCGTATGAGAAATTTGTGACTGAGTATTTTGGTTTCGATAAAGTGTTACCAATGAACACAGGAGCTGAGGCCGTTGAAACAGCCATTAAAGTTTGTCGCAAGTGGGCATACGAAGTGAAAGGTATTTCAGAGGATAGCGCACAAATTATTGTTTGTGAAAATAATTTCCATGGAAGAACTACAACAATCGTTTCTTTTTCAAATGACCCAGTAGCAAGTAAAAACTTCGGACCATTTACACCTGGATTTATCAGAATTCCATACAACGATACTGATGCGCTTGAAAAAGCATTGAAGGAGAATCAAAATGTTGCGGGCTTTCTGGTGGAACCGATTCAAGGAGAAGCAGGAGTTGACGTTCCTTCGGAAGGTTATTTGAAAAAAGCACAGGAACTCTGTAAGGCAAATAACGTACTTTTCATCGCTGATGAGGTACAAACAGGAATTGCTAGAACAGGTTCTCTACTTGCGGTTTGTGGTGATTGTAATTGTGGCAATACATGTCAAAAAGATCCAGCTTCTTATGTTCAACCGGATATTTTGATTCTTGGGAAAGCCCTTTCTGGAGGTGCTTACCCAGTATCAGCAGTCTTAGCAAATGACCCAATCATGGGAGTTATCAAGCCTGGTCAACATGGTTCAACTTTCGGGGGGAATCCAGTGGCGGCAAAGGTGGCGGTAGCAGCTTTGGAAGTTGTTCGCGATGAAAATCTCGCAGAAAACGCCAACAGACTCGGAAAAATCTTCCGCACAGAAATGCAAAGAATTATCGACAATACTGACTTGGTCGTTAAAGTGAGAGGAAAAGGTTTGTTGAATGCTATTATTGTTAACGACACTGAGGAAAGTGAAACGGCTTGGAACCTTTGTGTCGCGCTGAAAGAAAATGGCTTATTAGCAAAACCAACGCATGGAAATATTATCCGATTTGCACCACCTTTGGTTATGACGGAACAACAATTAATGGAATGCGTTGCAATCATTGAAAAAACAATCAATTCGTTTGAAAAATAATTAAACGGAATATAAATTTTTAGAAGTCCCGACATTTGATGTTGGGACTTTTTTTGTTTGGAGAAACTATTTTCAGGATTGTTATTGTAGTCTACTATAAGCTTTAAGTAGATGAATTTCGGGATTTCTATTGGTAAAACACCTATTTTTTCGCTAGTCTGAGTATATTTGATACGAATTAAAATCAGAAGAAATTGGTACAAAAAATCAAATTTGGAACAGACGGATGGCGTGCAATAATCGCCGATGATTATACAGTTGAGAATGTTGCGCGTGTAACGATCGCTGCAGCTAAATGGTTGAAAGAGAATTTCGAAACGCCATCGGTTGTAATTGGTCACGATTGCCGATATGCAGGTGCACTTTTCGTTGATACAGCGGTTAAAGTATTCATCAACGAAGGAATTTCCGTTAAAATGTCCGTTGGTTTTGTATCAACTCCAATGATTTCCTTGGCGGCTGTTAAGTTGGGATGTTCACTAGGCGTCGTAATTACAGCGAGCCATAACCCACCATCGTACAATGGATTCAAATTAAAATCCCATCACGGAGGTCCACTTTCACCGGGTAAAGTTCAGGAAATCGAAGACATCATTCCTGATACTAACACGGTAGATTTGAATTCCATTTCGTTAGACAGTCCGCTAGTTCAGGTGGTTGATTTAGAAACAATGTACGTGAATCATGCTATTGCGAATTTCGACATTGCTGCGATTGAGAAATCCGGATTGGTTTTGGCGTATGACGCCATGTATGGAGCGGGACAAAATGCTTTGCGTAGAATTCTTCCAAATACGCACTTTTTACATTGTGAGTACAACCCGTCATTTCACGGTCAGGCACCAGAACCTATAGCGAAAAACTTACAGGAATTAGAGGCATTTATCAAAGAACGCGGTGATATTGATTGTGCGTTGGCAACGGATGGTGATGCCGATAGAATTGGTTTGTATAACGGAAAAGGGGAATTTATTGATTCGCATCATATCATTCTTTTGTTAGTTCATTATTTAAAAAAGTACAAGCAATTGGACGGCGAAGTGATTACGGCTTTTTCAACGACTCCGCGTGTTGGTGTTATGGCAAAACACTACGGTTTGGATTTCGAAGTAGTTAAAATCGGTTTCAAATACATTGCAGACATCATGGTGGAAAGAGATGTTCTTGTAGGTGGAGAAGAGTCAGGTGGAATCGCAACGAAAGGACATATTCCAGAGCGCGATGGAATTTGGATGGGATTAATTATCTGGGAGTTCATGGCGAAATCAGGAAAATCTCTAGACGATTTGATCAACGAGGTTTATGAAATCGTAGGGCCATTTAAATTTGAGCGAAACGACCTTCATATTACGGAAGAATTGAAGTTAGCTACGATTAAAAAGTGCGAAGAAGGCAGTTATGAGCATTTTGGGAGGTATCATGTAAGAAATGTAGAAACCATTGATGGATTTAAGTTTTTCTTTGACGATGATCGTTGGTTGATGATTCGCCCTTCAGGAACTGAACCTGTTTTGAGAACATACGCTGAAGCGCCAACAATGGATGAAGTGCGCGAAATACTTCGAATCACCGAAGAAATTATTTGTGGTTAGATGAGCTCTTCGTTTGGAACAATATTTAAGGTAACGACCTTTGGAGAGTCCCATGGAGCTGCAATTGGTGGTGTGATAGATGGTGTTCCAACCAATATTACAATAGATTTGGATCGAGTTCAGTGGGAATTGGACCGCCGTAAGCCAGGCCAGTCTTCTATTGTAACGCAACGTAAGGAGTCGGATGTTGTTCAGTTCATGTCTGGTTTTTTCGACGGGAAAACTACGGGAACGCCCATTGGCTTTATAATCCAAAACGATGATCAGAAATCCAAGGACTATGACCACATAAAAGACGTGTATCGTCCTTCTCATGCAGACTATACGTATGACAAGAAATACGGGAACCGCGATTATCGTGGCGGCGGAAGGTCTTCTGCAAGAGAAACAGCTTGTAGAGTTGTTGCTGGAGCCATAGCAAAGCAGATCCTTGAAACAATTGGTGTCGATCTCTTCGCCTATGTAGATCAAGTTGGGGCGATTAAAATAACGGGTGAAGTTGATGTGAATGAAATCGACAATAATCCTGTAAGATGCGCGAACGCTGCTGATGCTCTTAAAATGGAAGAATATATAAAGTCCATTCGAAAAGAGGGCGACACAGTAGGCGGAAGTATTGTTTGTGAAATTCATCATGTTCCACCAGGATTGGGACAACCTGTTTTTGACAAGCTTCACGCTGAACTAGGTAAAGCGATGCTTTCCATCAATGCAGTGAAAGGTTTTGAATACGGAAGTGGCTTTGCGTGTGTGGAAATGAAAGGCTCGCAACACAATGATTTGTTCAATCAGGATGGTAGTACGAAAACCAATCATTCTGGCGGAATACAAGGCGGGATTTCTAACGGTATGGCGATCAATATGCGAATAGCATTTAAACCAGTAGCCACTTTAATCCAAGACCAAGAAACGCTGAATCAGCAAGATGAAATTGTTGTCATGCAAGGGAAAGGAAGACATGATCCATGTGTAGTTCCTCGGGCGGTCCCAATTGTTGAAGCGATGGCCGCAATAACGATTTTAGATTTCTACCTAAGAAACAAGACGACGCATTTGTAGCGTGCTGCTAATTCCGATTTATTTACCTGCCTTCTTTTTGACATAGATGAAATCGTATTCAATGGAATAGAGCGAGTCGTCTCCAACAACAAAACGAGGTGTAAATTATTTACTTAATTCTGTTGAATCACCTAAGTAGGTGCGTTCTCTCATGTATAACGTGTCGCCTTTCTTTTTGTATCGAGCATTTTCGGTGTAGGAATAGCTCATGGTATAATTGGGCGTATAATATGTCCACTCTGCCGTCGGAATGAGCTTAAGTTTCATCGGAGCCTGCGTCACTACATTCTTTCCAGTTGGTTCGGCAATATATTTACCTGATATGCAACTAGAAAGGGAAAAAGTGATGGCTATAATGCCGAAGGAAGCTAATCTCAAAATCATTTGAATCAATTTTAGTCTGAATTTACGAAGTTTTTTGGAAAGAGTTACGCCTTTGCACCAAAGGACTCACAGGAAAAGTCTTTCCGCTGATCGAAACTTTTTATCTTTGCTCAAAACAGCACAATGCTTCATCGAATTCAGACATATTACCTAATCATTGTTATTATCGTTCAGTCGATTTCAGCGATTGGTATGGAATTTTTTCGTTTCAAAACCGAAACACAAGAATTTGTGATAACTTCTATGGGAATAACTGAGTTTGATGAAAATGGGGCTATCGTTGATTCGTCAATTGTTCCATTGTTCATAGGTTTTGTAGCAATGGCTTTATTGGCTTTCCTCTGCATTCGATCCTATAAAGATACCGAGCGTCAATTCAAATTGGGAAGGACCATTTTTTACCTTTATTTTGTTGGGGTACTTACCATGTACTTGATGTCCATTTTTGGTGATGCATTCATTGGACTAAAAGATTCCAAGCGAGAGGTTGGAATGGCATACTGGTTATTTATCGCAGGATTCCCATTTTCGTTTTTAGCGAACACAAGCATAAAAAGAGATAAGAAAATTCTCGATTCACTCAAGCGACTTTAAGCATGAATTATTTATCAGTTGAAGAGATTACGAAGTCTTACGGCGAACGTGTCCTTTTTGAAAAATTGACTTTTGGAATTGATCAAGGTCAAAAAACGGCAATTGTCGCGAAGAATGGCACAGGAAAAACAACCCTACTAAAATGTCTAATTGGACAAGAAACAGCAGATGAAGGAAGAGTCGTTTTCCGAAAGGGACTGAGGATAGCGTTTATGCAACAATCGGAAGATCTTAATCCAACCAACACGATTTTCGAAGAAGTTTTTGCGCATGACTTACCAGAGCTTAAGGCTGTCAAGGAGTATAATAAGGCCATGCGCTTGAATGACGAGGAAGGTATAAAAAAGACTTTTGAAGCGATTACCGAACTAAATGCTTGGGACATCGAAACTAGGGTTAATCAGATTTTATCCGTTTTAAAACTCGAAAATCCGGATCAATTGATCGATACGCTTTCTGGAGGACAGAAAAAACGGGTTGCCTTGGCAAAAGTATTGATCGCAGAACCTGATTTCCTGATTTTAGATGAACCAACAAACCATTTGGATTTGGATATGATCGAGTGGTTAGAAGACTATCTTTCGAAGTCGAACGCCACAATTTTAATGGTAACGCACGATCGCTATTTCCTGGAAGTAGTTTGTGATACTATTTTCGAGTTGGATAACAAAACATTGTATCGTTACAAAGGAAACTTCTCTTATTTCCTTGAAAAGAAGGCAGAACGGGAAGATCAATTTGAATCGACCGTAGAAAAAGCTAAAAATCAGTTTCGGAAAGAGTTGGAGTGGATGCGGCGCCAACCAAAAGCTAGAGGAACGAAGCAAAAGGCTCGAATTGAGGCCTTTCACGATACCAAAGCAGTAGCCAAACAACGTCTTGATAAAGATGAACTAGAGATTCCAGTGAAAATGGAACGCCTCGGAACGAAGATTCTCGAATTGCATAAAATCGGAAAAGCGTTTGGATCAAAGAAGATAATAAATGACCTGACTTACGTGTTTAAGCGTCAAGAACGCCTCGGAATAGTAGGAAATAATGGTACAGGAAAATCTACGTTCCTGAATATGATACTGGGTCTAGAGCCAGCCGATAAGGGTAAGATTGTGACGGGAGAAACAGTAGTTTTTGGTTATTATAACCAGAATCTCCCCAAATACGAAGACGATAAAAAAGTTATCGATATTATCCGCGATGTGGCCGAGTTCATTCCATTGGAAAAAGGGCGACAAATGTCGGCAGCGCAATTTCTGGAGAAGTTTTTATTTCCGAGAGATATGCATTTTAACTTTGTTCACAAGCTTAGCGGCGGAGAAAAGCGTCGTTTGCACTTGATGACAGTGCTGATGAAAAATCCCAATTTCCTGATCCTAGATGAGCCTACAAACGACCTCGACATCTTTGTAATGGCTGTTTTGGAAGATTATTTAAGAAGTTTTCAAGGCTGTTTGATAGTTGTTTCACATGATAGATACTTCATGGACAAAATGGTTGATCATATTTTCGTATTCACGGGAGAAGGAGAAGTCAAAGATATCATCGGAAATTATACGGATTTCAGAAAAAAACAGCAAGAAGAACAACGCGAAGAAAAGCGTACCATCCCAACTGAAGAAACCGTGGAAGTGGCGCCTGTCCAACAGAGTCGTGAAAAGAAGAAGTTAAGTTATAAGGAAAGAACCGAATTTGAAGGTCTTGAAAATGCTTTGGAGCAACTAGAGGAGGAAAAATCTCAATTAACTGAAATTCTATCCAACCCCGATTCATCGCAAGAGTCCTTGATAGAGGCAGGGGAGAAGCTAACGAAAGTTGTTAAGGAATTGGAATCCAAAACAGATCGATGGTTGGAGTTATCTGAATACGAATCCTGAAGCCTTGCAATGATTAATTACGACGGTAAAAAATTTCGTGCAATTTTAAATTCAGAGAATGGCGAAGTCTCAGAAGATTTGATTTTTGAGTACCGTCAGATTGGGGATTTACTTTCTTGTCATTACTCAGGGACTCAAATTCGAAAAGGATTTCTTCTTGGAATTGTGAGTCCTTCAGGCGTTATTGAAATGACTTACCAACAAGTGAACTTTCAAAATGAATTGCGAACAGGGAAATGCATTTCTACTCCTGAAGTGATGGAGAACGGAAGGATTTGTTTGCATGAAGTTTGGGAATGGACCAATGGTGACCTTTCGTCGGGTTATTCTCTTTTAGAGGAAATCGGCTAGGTATGCAGGAGATTGAGTAGAAAACGGGGGATGGCGGAATAGGAATTGAGAAGTGCTTTTTGCTTGAATGTGAGGTACAACAGTTCTACAATTGTACATTTCTAGATATGTCGAAACGTTATTCACAATCATTTGATATTCAGTGATTTAATCATTAGTTGTAATTATTGATAACTCCAAAAACCTTCTTAATAAATATCCCTCCGCTAAAACAATGAAGACAAATTAATGGGCTTATTAATTAAGTTCAAGCGCAAAGTGAAACGAATTTTCTTTCCGTATTCATCGAATATATTACTCGACCCATAAGAAAGTGCGAGATCATCGGACATCCAAAGTGGGAAGTAAATCCCAAAAATATCTCCCATTCGAATACCTAAGCCAGCGTTCATGAGCAAGTCACTCATTCCTGCGCCTGTGTCATAAGATCCTGCATCAAAGAAAGCACCAAGTAATCCTGTTTTCAATGGAAGTTGAACATATAAATTACCAGCGACAATTGTTCCTGTTGTAGAACCGAAACTGCTGGTGCTTTTGAAGCCTCCCATGTTTTCCACGCGCTGATTTGACCAAAGGCCTGTCGTTTCATTTCGACCGAAGAAGTAGTCGTCCGTAAACAAATCCTGAGAGCCAGAAGCACCCGCTAAAGACATGGTATAAGCATCAATATTACTCGAGCTATTGTACTCATTAATATAGTTCGAACCGTAGAAAGCTCGTAACTCTACCCATCTTTTTTGTTTGTTTCGAAGGTAGCGGAATTTGTATTTTGCCTCAGCGCTGAACCTCGCCATTGTTTCCGAAGAGTTCACATCAGTAATGAATTCGTCTCGTAGTTTTGCCGAGAAGTAATGATCTGGTTTATTGAACGTAAAGGCGTATTCCGAATAGTATCCTGCACGGGTAAGTGTCGACGGTCCAAACACGTCTTGACGGTACATACTCTGAATTCTTAAGGTTTGACTGAAAGGTTTTTTATCACCTCGTTTACCAATTTTCGCCTCCCAATATGGTGAAACTGTTAAGTAATACGCCTCGTTATTTCGAAGGGTATCATTTTTAAAGGATTTCACGGACAGTCCGAAACGAGAAAGCTTAAGGTTCCATTTGTTTTTCGGCATGAAATCATAGTTTAATTCCGCTATTCCCGAAATGAAATTCCTTCCGAAGGAATAGAATGGCGAAACCAAATAACCAAACTTATTGAAAGGCACACCTTTATTGTGAACCGTTACCCCAACCATAAGTTTATCGTAGGTGTTCCCAGCTAACATTGGTGTCCAAAAAACGTTTGTGTATTCAGGTTCATTGTCTCCAGCTAAAAACTCCCATTTCATTGGCTCGAAACGGTTGATCAAATGATCTTTGTTCCAAATATTGTTTTGTCGATTCATCTCAGGAATATCAACGCCATTATCAATTCTAACTTCAGTTGCGTTTGGTGCATCTAAGGTGATTGTCGATTTTTTCTGCCCTGGTTCTATCCATTCTGTAGCAATGGATTTTCCATCAATAATTGCGTTCACTTCAATTGGCCCGTCCACCTGACCCTTGTTCTTAATGGTAACAGTGAGTTGTCCTTCAGGCTCGTTGTGTTTCACCCGTTTGATTTTGTAATCGATGTGATCGGTCGTTTGAATCAAGTCCTCAAAAATCCAACTCAAATCTTTCCCAGATGTTATCTCCAAAGAACGGCGCATGTCTTCTGGTTGCGGATGTTTGAACTCCCACTCGGCGTAATATGCTCGCATACACTTATCGAAAAGTTCTTCACCTAAATAGTCTTTCAAATAGAAAAATACAAGTCCTGTTTTCTGATACATGACCACACCATAATTAATAGAGGTGAAGTCGGCAGAATGCGTTTCAATTGGCTGGTCTTCCCCCAAAGCAGCCAACATGCGATAAGAAATATCACTCAAATCATGATGATCAAGATCGTTCATGTGAAATTGACCATTCAAAACCATGTCTGACATGGCAGTATTTCCCGGGTATTTTGTTTGGATGTAACGAACTTCATTCAAGGTATTCATTCCTTCATCCATCCAACCATGAACACGCTCGTTCGATCCTAATTGCCCGTAGAACCAGTTGTGTCCAACTTCATGAACGATCACGACTTCCAGTTCATGAGCAGAGCTTGCTCCACCGATAACAGTGACATTCGGATATTCCATTCCACCTCCAGCACTAATAGTTCCATCGACTGCGGTAACGTTGTTGTAGGGATAATCTCCATTCCAAAGTGAGTAGTAATAAATCGCATCGTTTAAGTATTCGCTTGCTTTGATCCAGAGATCCGCATTTTTCTTCGTGTACATGGCCCAAGATGTAACTTTTCTTTTCGATCCCGGAAGTTCAACTTCGCTTTTCAAGACATTGAATCTCTTATCTGCGAACCACGCAAAGTCATGGACATTTTCTTGTGTATAAACGATGGATTTCATCTTCATAGAAGAAGAGGGGAAGCTAGAATCCTCTTTTGGGACTTCGAATTCCTTGTAATTAGTGCCAGAGGCGATTGATTTCGCTGTTGCTTCTGCTCGTTTGTCCAAGAATTGTGTTTCAGAATATGTGCGTAAATCACCGGTCGCACCAACAACATAGTTCTCAGGTAGGGTGATGGCAACTTCAAAAGAACCATATTCAGAATAGAACTCGCCTTGGTTTAGGTAAGGCATCGCGTTCCAACCACGTTGATCATAAACAGCTGGTTTTGGATACCACTGTGTAATTTGGTAGGATTCACCGATGTGCCCCAATCGGGAAATACGCCCTGAAGGAATTTTAACTTTGAATGGCGTTGAAACTTTTATGGAGTTTCCAGATTGTAATGGTTTGTCGAGAATTAGATAGCAAATATCAACATTCTCACTGTCATATTCCCACTTTACTTTTGATCCGTCTACTTTAAAATCAAGTGAGTCGATGTTTCCTTTGTCCGATTCTTCCCCATATTGAAGTACATCGTTTTTACTACTGTAAAGCTGTTGCGCTAGAGCTGTTTCACCATTACGATAAGCATTCGGCCACAAGTGAATGTATATGGTATCGAGCGCGTTGGGTGAGTTATTGGTATATTCAAACTCCTCTGTCGCGCTCAAAGTATGATCGACGTCATTAAGTGTAACTTGAATCTTATAATGAACTTCTTGCTGCCAGTAATCTTGAGAATTTGCTGTTAGCGAAATCAGTGTGAAAAGTGCGATAAGACGAATCATGATTGAAATTTTGTAAGGCAAATATACGGATTCGAAATACCTTTGAAAAAAGATTTTATGACGAGTGGTAGAATGAAAAAAGGTCGACTTTCGCCGACCTCAATTTTTTAATGCATTTGTTCGTTTTCAACATCCTCTTCTGGTGGGAAAAGTTTTTCATCATTTGGTTTTTTCTGCAATTTATCCAGCATGTCTTCTAGTTGCGAAACCGTTAAACTGTATGCAATAATTTTCTTGTTTTTGTCTAAAACCCAAACTTTAGGAGTTGAGAAGATGTCGTATTGCGTTTGATAGTTCAATGATTCAATAGTCGTTTCTTGAAGCAATTTTAACAAGCGTGCTTGATTATTGGATTGGTCTGTCGCAGCATCATACATTGTCGCCGTTACAGCAACGTTGATAAACTCAAGACCATGTTTTTTGATGAACTTTTTCCATTTTTCAAAATCATCACCAGAAGCTTTACCTACAGCGAAAACCTCAATATTGCGATCTTTCCACTTCTCTGCATAAAGCGTTTGAAGTTTTGGCGTGATTTTCTTGCAGTGCCCGCAATCTGGATCCCAAAAGTAGAGAATAGTGTAGTCACTATCTAAGCTCATGAAATCGTGGTAATTTACGTCTGTTGTATCTCGTAATTTAATGTTCGGTGGAATTTCTCCCATAACAAGGTTGATATGCGTATTTACCTTTTCACAAAGCTTAGCACGACTTGCTTCTGTCACCCAAGTTGCAAGAGGCGTTCCATCTGGTCCATTATCACAATAATATTTCTTACCGAGACGAATGAAAACAGTATTCATCCCCATAATTTTACTTTTTTCAAATCGCGAAGTCAAGGTTGATACTGTGTACTGAAACATTTCAGATTTTGGATCAAGGCGATCAATAAAATCGAACGCATACTTAGTGATGGTGTCCCAGTGCTGCGCAATCATATTCTTACTGAAATAAAATGTCATTTTATTATCAAAAATGCGCGTTCTTACCAGTCGCTCATCGTTCAAGTCAACATTGTCCCAGTAATGTTCACGAAAGTAATTGAATCTGAAGTTTGAATCGATAAGATTCCCTGCTTCATCCACTGCTGCTTCAGGTATTTCAATTTCTGTCGACATTTTGATTATTTTCCCAACCAGTTTGTCTTTGTGCAATTCAGCAAGTTCGTTTTGACGCACTTTTACTACATTCTTGATAGAATCCATTTGGACCGTCAAGGCTTTGTATTGATCCGATTCGGAATCTAATTTTTCGCGCTTTTCACCCAACATTGCCTCTTTTTGCTTTTCTGAAGACATGAACTGCGCGTAGTTGTAGAAAATAATATTTTCCTCAGATTTTTTCGCGACGGCATTCGAAATAAAGTTGGGGCCTTTCGCTTCAATGTAAGTCTCCTTCTCTCCGTTGTAAACGAAATCTAGAATATTTTGACCTGGAATATACAAGGCTAGAATTCCAGCTTTTTGTTTTGAACCGTCGAAAGATACAATGCCGTTTTTCATTTCAGCAGTGTCAGAATAATAGAGATTTCCTCCCGAGTAACGAACGAGATTTACAGTGGTGTCTGGTTGATCTTGAATTTTGAAACGAATTTTTTGTGCATTCACAGAATACGCTCCAACCACCATCAACAACACTAAAATACTTTTCATAATCTTCATAATTCTTAAAAATAAACTATTGACGCTTTAAAATTAGTTACCCTGGTTTGATTAACAATTCTTTAACGTCTAATATTCATTATAGATGCCTTTGCGAGCTGTTAAAAAACTTGAAATTGTAAAGGATAAATACGCTATGAGAAGCGCACTGATACTCCACATAGTCATTTCTTCTCCTATATAAATCCCGCCAGATTCGAACATCTCATCAAGGAATACTTTGATAATCAGGAAAGAGGTGAATCCTACCGCGATTACAATTCCGAAGATGATCATAAAGTAGACGAAAAATTTACCCACTATGTTGTTTGGATGATATCCGATTCTCATTAAAGTTCGCACCTCATACATATTTCGAGTGATAAGCAATTGCATATATTGAAGAAGAACCAGCCCAGACACGAACACAGCAATCACCGATACTCCCAACACAACTAAAACCAAAGTTCCTACGATGCTTTTTAGTCGGCTAACAGCCATTTGCGACTCTCGGGATTCCAGCCCATTTTCCGTCATATATTCTTCTACTTTCCCGAATTGACCTTCTTTTCCTGAGATCATCAATTGCGTGATCTTTTGCTCGGTCCCGTCCGAATAATTATCGTTGCCATGTTTCATGAAAGTTTCAGGAACCAGAATTGCTGATACCGAACTAGTAAATCCGATAATGTGTGCGTAATGCCATTCAGATTTCGTTCTTTCTTTATTTCGAATTGAAATTTTAAACCGAATTTTTTTGGCTAGATCTTCTGAAACTTGAGGGATTCCTTGCGCACTTGCAAAAGTGTTAAGCATAACAATAAAGTCTCGTGGCATAATAATCGGTAATGACTCATCGCCTTCTTGCCATTTCCAATCCTTAGATTTCACATCCAAAAATGCAGGGTCAACCGTTTGTATAAAGACATCTGTTCCAAATTTCATTGGAAGTTTATCATCCTTCGTTTCGAAATAAACATCAAAATTATTGGAAACGACGGGTTTCACCTCTTCGATAAAAGAGAGTTTTTCGAGTTCTTCGACAGCTTCCTTACTAAAGTCAGTACTAGACATGCCAAGGATATTGGCATCTGTAACACGCTTTTGAACGATGATGGTATTGGGACCAAGAATTTCTGAACCTTCACCAAATTCGCTCACCTTGATGAGGTAGTGAATGGATGTTACCAAAAAAGTAATTCCAAAGAAAGCACCGATCATAGCAATAATCAGCTGCTTTTTGTCTTGATTTCTGAAGAGCAATTTATTCAACATGATTAAAGTTTTAGTTCGTAATCGTATGCATAATCATGAGCATCACCAAGTGATGTCAGTACAAAACCAGCTTTTTGATCCAAAGTGCGATCATGAATCATTTTTAGACAGCGTTCTGTATTCTCGATGTCCAAATGAGAAAAAGGCTCATCCATAATTAACCATTCAAAAGGCTGCGCAAGCGCGCGAATAATAGCGACGCGTTGTTGTTGTCCCATCGAGAGAAGCCCACATTTTTGAGTCCATTTGTCCTCAATCTCAAGTTGCTGCATCATTTGTTTCAACTCTACCTCGGTGAAGGTATCTGTTAAACTATTTTTCAGAAATAAGTTTTCTCTCACAGAAATGTCTGGAAAGAGTTGTAAATCTTGAAAAACGACAGCCACTTTTTTTTGTCGAATTAGTGTCCAGTCGTCGGCATTAAAATTACGAATGTCCTCTCCTTCATATAAAAGCGTTCCAGTATAGTCGCGCCGCAGTCCATAAATCAAGGTGGTAAAGGTGGACTTTCCTTTTCCGCTGGAGGCATTCAATAAAATGCGTTTACCATGGTTCAATTCGGCACGGTGTCCCCAAATACTTTGCTCTCCGTGTTGAATTGACGAGAGCGGGTCTGGCATGATATGATCAAGAATAATGTTCATAGAATGGTTTAACTAGGTTTTTTCAAGAATCGTTCCACAATTATGGATGCTCCTTTACTAAATCAAAATTGGGAAAAAAATATTGGAGTAACCAATTCTGAACCAATGGTTTTCAGTATCAACTATTTTTCTTAACATGAGAAATGATTTGTTGAACGACTTCCTCAGAATTGGTGTAATCAATCCCTACATACTCCGGATTTCTGCGAAGCCATGTCAATTGTCTTTTTGCGTAGCGTCTCGAATTTTGTTTGATCAACTCAACTGCCCGATCTTTTGTGATTTCCCCATCCAGATAGGCAAACAATTCTTTATAACCTACGGTGTTCATTGATGTTAAGTTGCGGTACTTTTGAACGGAGATCACTTCGTCTTCAAGCCCTTTTTTCATCATAGTTTCGACGCGTTGGTTGATGCGTGCGTAGAGTTTTTCTCTATCGTGATTCAGAACAAAGTAATGTATTTGAAAGGGTCTCGATTTTGAAGTTTTCTGGCGTAATGAAGAGAACGGTGCACCCGTTATTCGAATGGCTTCGATAGCACGTTGTATTCGCATGGCATTTTCACGATCCACCTCTTGGAAGTAAATCGGGTCTTTTTCTTGCAATTCAATTAATAATGGTGCTAGACCGTCTAGCTCATATTCTAAAATCACTTGTTTTTTTACTTCTGCATTTGTAGGAATATTATCGAGACCAACACAAAGAGCATCTACAAACATTCCAGAGCCGCCCGTCAGAATGGCAAAGTCGTTACTTTGATATATTTCATCAAGAACTTGAAGCCCCATTGTTTCAAACTGAGCAGAAGTGATTTCGTTTTCGAGATAGTGGGAGTCAATGAAGTAATGCGGGACTCCGTCTTGTTCTTCTTTACTTGGTTTCGCCGTTCCGATGCTGATTTCCTTATAAAATTGACGCGAATCTGCTGATAATACAGACGTGTCGAAATGTTTGGCAACTTCCACGGAAACTGCTGTTTTTCCACTGGCTGTTGGGCCTGCTATGACGATGAGATGTTTGATGAATCAAAGATAAAGAATAATGATGATGGTAGGATTGTTCTGTTTCATTTCGGAACATATAAAAATAGGCTTCAGAAATGGATGCTTTCGGGATGAAAGTAAATCTGAAGCCGTCAGTAGGTTGCAGCCCATTCCAAATACCGCGACATTACCGAACGAATGTAATTGTAGGTTGTTGTCCCGCGCATCATTCCGTTCCGAACTACATCGTCTTGATAAAACTCTTGTTTGGATAAATTTAAGAGCATTTTCTCGACATTACCATCCCATTTCAATGGATTTAAGCCATATTTTTTAGCCAATCTTTGTGCATCTTGAATATGTCCACGACCTGCATTGTACGAGCCCAAAGCGAATTTCTTTCTTTCTAGAGGATCTGGAATATCTTTCCAAAACTTTTCATCCGCCATTAACTTTTTCGCACCTCCCATTATTTGCACGGATGGTGGTGAATCTGGGTAGACACCGTAATAAGGACCTGTATTCGGCATGAACTGCATCATTCCATAAGCCCCACCGAAAGATTGGATTTGCGGATTAAACTTTGATTCCTGATAGGCAACCGAGGCAATAAGGCGCCAATCCCATCCGCTCATTTCCGCAGCTTTCTTAAACATGGCATCGTATTCTGAAATGGAGTTTCCGTTGAGAAGTACATTCGAGTTTCTTTGATTGGCTGCGATATGGCGCATCTCAAAGTACTTGCGGTAAATATAATTGTAGGTTGGTTTTTCTTTGAACTGCTTCAACCATTCATCCATTTTTGCTTTGAGCAAAGGACTCGATTTTCGCAAGCCGAATGCCATTTTTTGCTTCACAGAAAGATCGAGATCTGTGTAAAGGTTTTCAAAAAACTGTTCATTGACTTTGGCAATGTTGTTTTCTGTTATCGTATAATCGATAAGCCCTGAGGAAACCATTTCGATTAATTCTTCTCCTCCTATTGTACCTTGAACGCCTTCAATAAATATCGTATCACCGATTTCTTCTTGTAAGTGAAGAAGTCGTTGGTAGTAGCTTGAGTTTCTCCAAACACGGACTTCTTTCTGAGCAAGATTGTTGGGGTCTGTAATGATTTCTTTTTTCCAGTCCTCTTCTTCCATGTCTTTCCAGCCGTCTGGCTTTCGCTGTACCAATACCTGTTGCGTTTGTATAAAAGGTTCAGAGAAATTGATTAATCTTCCGCGTTCTTTCGTTACGGTGTAATTACAAGCAATAATGTCGCCTTCACCACTATTCAACATGGGAACTAAACTATCCAGGTTTTTGATGATTTTCACTTCCAAATCAACGCCAATACTTTCTGCAAATTCATTAAGAAGCTCGTATTCGAATCCCATTTTTTTGCCTTTGTAGATAAAATAGGAGGTGGCACTGTTTTCAGCAAGAACGATCAACTTGCCTCTTTTAATGATATCGGGAAGATCGATATCTGCATGTGGACGGCTGAATGACTCTACAGTTGATTCCTTATCAGATTCTTGCATTACACATGAACTCACCGTAGCGAGTAAAACTAGGTGTAAAATTGAGAGTAAAATCTTTTTGTTTAATAGGTTCATTCAACTTGTTCTGAATGAAAAATACGCTAATTAACTGAGAAGATTGATTTGAAAGTCCTTTGAATTATCAACAACCCCTCTTAATTTTTCTTAAAGTAGTTCTCATAGAATGGATGTGCGTCTTGTATGAATAATCGAAAAGCTTGTTCAATTTCTTTTTCTTTCATTCGGAAAACAGCTGGAGCTTGATGAAGATTATTCTTAAAAGAAATTCTTCGAGATAAACCGCTGCAAGCTTTTTCTATGCCATCAAAGGATTGATATTGATAAAGCCAATCGAACTCTTTCATTTTACTGAGCATGAATTTGAATTCTGGGGAAAATTCATTTGAAAATTGTGGCTCAAACGAATAAAACGCATCCACAAACTCACGAAGAGGCTTAGTGTGAAACTGATTCCAGTTTTTTGCTAAAAGATGGTCGAAAAATATATCCACAGCGATTCCCGAAATTTTTGGGAGGTGCGGGTATAGCTCGTGCAATAGATCACGGACGGCAGGGTGTGTGTCGATAAAATTGTCAATGGTTCGATGAAGAACAACTCCCTTTTGAACGGTTTTATGGTACATGGAGAAATCTTTTCCTTTGATGTAGTCGCCCTGAAGGTTTGCGTACATCAAGGCTGGGTCGTTGTTGGAAAAGTATAAATGTCCGAGAAAGTTCATTCTTCAATATGCAAAAAAAATCCCGACACTCAGGTCGGGATTTTTTAATATTCATCTTCGTTAAAAAGAAAATCTTCTCTAGAAGGGTAGTCGGGCCATATCTCTTCGATACTTTCGTAGATTTCGCCTTCATCCTCCAACGCTTGCAAGTTTTCCACTACTTCAAGAGGAGCACCTGTTCTAATCGCAAAGTCGATCAATTCATCTTTCGCCGCCGGCCAGGGTGCATCTTCAAGATACGATGCTAATTCTAATGTCCAGTACATACCTCCTTAAATTTTGTTGTTGCCGCAAAAGTAATTTTAATTCCGTTAAAAGCAAATGATTGGTTGAAAACTTTAATTGAATGGGACCTAATTTAGGTTTACATTCTTGGCTTCCAAGGAATTTCTTGAGCGTTCAATTCTTTTGTCAAAGCTCGTCCCAAAACAAAAAGATAGTCGCTTAGGCGATTTAAATATCGAAGTAAAATGGGGTCTACTGGAGACGCCGCATTTAAGTCTACCACGATTCTTTCACCTCTTCTGCATACGCATCTAGCGATATGAGTATAGGACACTCTGGTATCTCCTCCGGGAAGGATAAAACTTTTCATTGGCTCCAGTGCTGATTCCATGTCGTCTATCCAATTTTCAATATTTAAAACGTCTTTTTCAATCACTTCTGGAAGTTTCATTTTAGCCCCCTTTTCATCTACGGCAAGTAAGGATCCCATGGTAAACAACCTATCTTGAATTTCAAGCAAACGTTTTTTGTGTTTTTCCTCAATTTCTTGATCTCTTATTAAGCCTATATATGAGTTGAGTTCATCTACAGTTCCATACGCCTCAATTCGCAACGAACTTTTAGGTAATCTCGTGCCTCCAATAAGTTGTGTCGTTCCGGTATCTCCTTTCTTCGTGTAAACTTTCATTTTGCTTCTTCGTATTTTTCTCGTCGATTTCTAAGTTCTTTAATTCGAGCGTTTTTACCTTGTAATCTTATGTTTTGTGCCGATTCTGTATAAAATTCATGCCCTTCACTTAAGTAGTGCAATTGGAAATCGATCCATTCTAAATCTGTGAATTTTGAACCGTAATCTGCCATTTCTTTTCGCAATTTTCTCGCAATATAATGATAATCAGGTCTGCCAAGATAATCGTGGTCAGCATCGCACATAATTTGTTCCAACAGTGTTACCGGAGGAATGGAGTGCTTCGTGCACATGATTACCTTTTTTATAATATTGATTTGGAATTCAGTGTACCCGAAATTTGGCAGTGTCGCTGCGGCAATGTTTGCACCAATTTCTTCGTTGTCCTTGTAGCGCTGGATGAACCCTGCATCATGAAAAAGAGCTGCCGTTCTTAATAAAAAAGTCTCTTCGGTGTTCAGCCCTTCCAATTTTGCATATCGAATTGCCGCTTTTTCGACATTCAATGTATGCGGCAAGTCGTGATACGAAATGTTTTCTGGAAGCAAAGATTTCAGTCTGTTTAAAATGTGCTTGCGCATTTGAGCGAAATCCATTGATGGCAAATCACAAATATTACGGAGTAGGCTATTGGCAAAAACGCCTTCTTTGTGCAGTGCATAGCTTTCAACAATGTTATCGAGGTAGAACATATCGACAGAGCCGCCTCTTTTGTGAATTTCAATTGGGCCACGTTCTGTGAAATTAAAGTACTTCCTGACTTGCTTTTCTATAGTGTCGGTAATCGTGATATTTCCTTTTTTTGTTGCAGCTTCGGCTCTTGAAGCAATATTCACTGTATCACCCCAAACATCAAAGCTAAATTTGGTAGAGCCTATAATTCCAGAAACGAGCGGTCCCATGTGAAGTCCAATTCTGATTTCCCAGTACTCTTTTTTCATAGCTTTTGCCAATTGCCGTTCCTTTCGCATAAATTCACGAATTTCTAAGGCTGCCAAACAAGCGCGAACTGCTGGCTTGGGTTTGTTTTCGGTGACTCCGGATAACGCCATATAGGCATCACCAATCGTTTTGATCTTCTCGAGGTTGTATTTAGCAATGATCTTGTCAAACTCGGTAAAATACTTTTCTAACCGTTTCAGTAATTTAAGCGGTTTTTGTTTTTTTGCTTTTTGTGAGAAGTCTACAAAGTCAGTAAAAAGAACAACGCCATTTTCTACTCGTTTTGGGGAGAATTTATTGTTGTTACCTAACTCATTCAGTATCGTTTCAGGAAAGATATTTTTTAGTAATTGCCCTATTCGTTGATCTTTAAAGAACATCGTTTTAAAAACATCAATCTTGGACCTTACAAGATGGGGACTGAATGGGAATGTAATGTAATCGACAGCGCCTTCATTAATTCCTCGAATTAATTGAACACCTTGTTGTTCTTCTTTAGTAATTAGAATGATATAGTTGTTCTTGAAAAGACTGTTATCTCGGATGGACTGAAGTTGCGCTATACCGTTTGAGATTTGATCCATTCCAACGAGAAAGATTCCAATTTCTCGCTTTTCGATAATAGGAAACGCTTCTTTGAAGGTGTTCGCCGTAATGACGTTATTTCCTCCTCCTGAGAGTATTTCTTTCAACCCAGCTTTTAATTTTGGGTCGGAATCTATAATCAATATGTTAATAAATCGTTCCATTAAAGGTCGATATCACTCATGCTTTTTGGGGCTTTTTTTAAACCTAAAATCTTTTGAATCACTTCGTCTATTGAAACGTCTGGGCAACTTGCTCCTGAGGTGATAATAATCGTTGTATGATCCTTGTGAGGAAGAAACGTAGAATGTTCGATTATATTTTTCTGATGGATATCAAACGTATGAATTTCATTTTCGCCTTTAATTTCTGATTGATCTTTAATGAAATAGGTTGTAAATTGATCTTCCAGAAGTTCGACTAGATGTGATGTATTACTGCTATTGTAGCCACCTACGACAATTGCGAGGTCAGCTTTTTGATCCAAAAGGGCTAAAGTAGCGGATTGGTTATCGTTTGTGGCGTAGCAAAGTGTATCTCGTGTATCCGCAAAGTGTGCTTTCAGATCGGCTTCGCCATATTTTGCTAGCATACAGTTCTTTAAGTAATCAGCGATTTCTTGCGTTTCCATTGCGAGCATAGTCGTTTGGTTTACAACACCGATTCGGTCCAAGTGAATGTCAGGATTGAAATTAGCCGAAACTTTTCCGTCGAAAGCTGCCAATAGGTCCTCTGATGAAATTTTCCCAGCAATGAAATCACCTAAGATTTTAGTTTCTTTTAAATCCTTTACGATTAAAGACGGAGCTGTTTCTTTGCTGTGAGAAAAAGTGGCTTTTGTTTCTTCGTGTTTATGCTTGCCGTGAATAATTATTGTGTGATCGTCGCTTCCCAGCTTTGTCGATCGGTTCCAGACTTTCTCAACAAATGGACAGGTTGTATTGTATGATTGAACATCGATTCCTTTATCCTCTAAAATCTTTTGCGTTTCTACGGTCGTTCCGAATGCAGGAATGATCACAATATCTTCGCTGTGCACATCATCCCAAGCAATAAGTTGATTGCCTTCCGTGTCCTGAATAAACTGCACACCCTGTTCTAACAAATCATGATTTACGGTAGGGTTGTGGATCATTTGACTGAGCAAGTAAATTTTCTTGTCAGGGTTTTCGTTGATCGCCTTGTAAGATTTCTCGATTGCATTTTCCACACCGTAACAAAAGCCGAAGTGACGACTGATGATGAATGTTACATTTCCAAAATCAATTGAAGTCGGAGAAAAGTCTTGTTTTCTCGGATCTTCTAGCTTTCTTTTCGCCTTAACTTTACCTATAATAGGCGAATTGTAATGCTCGGGTATGTCGAATTTTTTCATCTAGGATTAAAGTTAAGAAAATCGACTGTGAAGGAATTATGATTAAGGTATTTTCTTTTTTTTTTTTGGAATAAAAAAATCGGCGGGGTCACCGCCGATTCTTGTCGTTAAAGGATCAATTACAATACGACATTCTTGTCTTTATCGTGTTTTACTTCGTACGAGAAAACAAATTCTTTACTACCCTTTGGTTTGATGTTTACAGACCATTCAACAATGCCTGTTCGTTGATTCATTTCACCTTTGGACAATTCAGTGGTAGTGATTTCAATTTCTGGATTCGTTGTCACAGGAATTTGATCCTGAATCACCAACTCGATAGCATTTGACTTCAAGTTTTTCACTTCAATAGCGTAAACATAAGACCGTTCTTTTTTCGTTCCGACCACGCGATCCTTGCATTCTTGTTCTAACAAGGTACGCTTCACAATGATGTTAGGGTCCTTTCCGAGACTTAAATTCATGGTATCATCCATAGAAGATGGATCTAAATAAGTTTCTCCCATGTAAGTCCCATCGAAATAGATATTTGCTTTGGCAGGGACTAATTGCAATTCATCCATCTTGGTGAGTTGTGCTACGAGGTAAGCGGACTTGTCAAATTTTGGTACAGTGTAGTACTTATACTTTGCATCAATGTCAACGTTTTTAACCAACACCATGTGCTGTTCATTGTTCGACTTGATGGTGTAGGGAAGATCGATTATAAACTCAGCAGAGATGACATTATCTACCACCTGAACAAATTTATTCGCAAACTCTGCTGGTGTCGCGTTGCTCAATGTTGTGCTTTGAGGAGCATCGAAACCGTAAGAATCAGCTCTTTCTTCGAGAGCAGATTTCTTTCTCTCTTTGTCATCAGATTCGTAAGCTGCAGAACCCGTAACAGAACCTCTTCCATAATAATTTTGGAAATCAACGTACCACGGATGCAATTCAGGTTTGGTTTTGTTTTGATAAGGATTGTTCGTTGAAATCGTTAAAGGAACCTCATTCCAATCAATCCCTGTATTTTGATATACTGATGCTTTATAGTTTAAATTCACATTGTTGTTTGCAATTTCACTTCTCAAATCATACATCGGCGTCCATCCAGCATTTCCAACTAAGTACGAAACGTCAATTTTACCAGAAACGGTAGCGTCCGACTTCATGGTAATAACAATTCTGTGAATCGGGCCTTTCGGCTCGTCGATATTGTTGTTACTCTGAAAGTTTCTTAAGTCTGAAAGTCTCTTATTCATTCGTTGGCGAACTTCTTCCACTCTGGATTTTTTTCGACCAAGATCACGTTGTTTTACATTGATTTCCATCATTTTCTGCGAATAATATTCAATCGCTGTTTGCAAAAGCTGAATGGAATCATTTACTTTTCCTTGACCGCGAATAGCTCCATTGTTTTGAAGGATGTTCTTGGTGGCCACGAGGATGTCTAATTCGTCTTGATACGCTTGAATTTGGAAATTCACATCACTGATGGAATCTTCTAAAGCCGTTATTTGTTGGCGTGTTTTTAGTGGTAAGCCTGTAAGCGGCGTCGTTTTTGGTTGCGGATAGAAAGTTGTGTACTTTGTATCTAAAATGATCACACTTCCAGTGGCTTTAACTTGTAAGCTTTTGGCGTCAATTCTTGGACTTATTCCCTCAATAATGACTTCGGTTACCCCTTTGCCAACGGAGTAAGTAGCGTTCCGAAAAATTTGGGCGCCTTGGGAATAGACGGTGACTTGAGAAATTTTTGATCCAATGATTTTTTCATCATTAGCATTCGCGTAAACTGTGATAAACAGTAAACAAATCAAACTTGCAATTTTCTTCATGATTTTTCTAGGTTAATTCTACAAAATGCCCAAAATTAGGCAGTTAACGCTGATATACTTTCTCTTTCGAGTAGCTGTACAAGGCACCTTTAGATTGGTTCAAAGGCAGGATGTAATTTTTCTGATCGTCGAATTCAATCGCGACCAAAGCCAAGAAATGCGTCGAGATGCTACCTACAGAATTGTGCAGTAGTGTCGTGTTAAAGTATTGCTTTTATTTCTTCAATAATTCTATTCGCTAATGCATTTGCGGCGTCCAAAGATTTACTTTCAGAATAAATTCGGATGATCGGTTCGGTATTACTTTTACGAAGGTGTACCCATTCTTTTCCGATGTAAATTTTAACTCCATCAGTTGTGTCCACTTCTTCGTTTTGATACTTTTCTGCCATTGTTGCTAGAACTGCATCAACGTTAATTTCAGGTGTAAGTTGAATTTTATTCTTCGAAATGGTGTATTTGGGATAGCTGTCTCTCAATTCGGAAACTTTCATCTTTTTCTCAGCTAACAATGAAAGGAAAAGCGCAATTCCAACCAAGGAATCTCGTCCATAATGCAATTCTGGATAGATGATTCCACCGTTTCCTTCACCGCCGATGACAGCATTTTCCTCTTTCATTTTCGTTACCACATTCACTTCTCCAACCGCAGATGTATGGTAGGTCAATCCTCTTGATTCCGTGATATCGCGGAGTGCGCGAGTAGAAGAGAGGTTTGAAACGGTACTTCCAGGTTTTTTACTCAAAACATAATCTGCGCAAGCAACCAATGTGTATTCTTCTCCAAACATGGAACCGTCCTCACAAACAAGTGCCAGACGATCAACGTCAGGGTCTACAGTAATTCCTAAATCTGCTTTTGTTTCTTTGATTTTATCCGACAGATCAGTTAAATGCTCCGGCAGTGGTTCTGGATTGTGCGGAAAATGTCCTGTCGGTTCGCAATATAATTTTGTAATGTTTTTAACGCCTAAAGCTTCGAGCATAGCAGGAACGAAAATCCCACCAGTTGAGTTCACCGCGTCCACCACAACGGAAATGTTGGCTGCCTCAATTGCCGTTTTGTTTACCAAAGTCAGCGCTAAAATCGCGTCGATATGTTTCTGTAAGTACGAATCGTCTTCAGTTACGCGACCTAAATCATCGACCTCTGCAAAATTAAAAGCTTCCTGTTCAGCAATTGAAAGCACCTGATTTCCATCTTCTCCTGAGATAAATTCTCCTTTCTCATTAAGAAGTTTGAGAGCGTTCCATTGTTTTGGGTTGTGACTTGCTGTTAGAATAATTCCACCCTGTGCATTTTCCAACGGAACTGCAACTTCGACTGTTGGGGTTGTAGACAAACCGAGATTTACGACATCAATTCCCAAACCTACCAAAGTAGAAACAACCAAATTCGAAATCATTTCTCCAGAAATTCTAGCATCGCGGCCAATAACAACTTTCAATTTCGTGCTGTTATTGCGTTGTTGCAACCACGTTCCATACGCTGCGGCGAATTTCACTGCGTCGATTGGTGTTAAACCATTATCTACTTCGCCACCGATTGTTCCCCGAATTCCGGAGATTGATTTGATTAATGTCATTGTTTAAAACGATTTTTTGAGTTCAATCATTTTCATGCAAGCAATTGCACATTCGATTCCCTTGTTTCCGTGTTTGCCACCAGATCGGTCGATTGATTGTTGCATCGTATTGTCGGTTAGAAGACAAAATGCTACAGGAGTGTTGTATTTCAGGTTTACGTCTTTGATTCCTTGAGTAGCACCATCACAAACGAAATCGAAATGTTTGGTTTCTCCTTGAATTACTGTCCCAATGGCAACGACACCATCAACGTCTGTGAATTCGCAAAAGTATTGGCACCCTAGAGGCAGTTCAAAAGCTCCTGGCACAAAGCGAACGTGGATGTTTTCTTCTTGTACGCCGTTGTCCAGAAGTGCTTCTTTAGCTCCCTTTAATAAGTTGAGAGTGATTGTTTCGTTCCATTCAGAAACAACAATGCCGATCTTAAAATCGGCACCGTTTGGAATAAATTCCTTATTGTATTCTGACAGATTGCGGTTCGCAGTCGCCATATTACTTCACTTTAATGTTACTTGATCTTGCAAGGTATTTTTCGATTTCGTTTTGAGAAGCGAAAGTCGGATATTCCTTAATGATTCTTTTGTAGTACTCAGTTGCTTTTTTGAAATCTTTCAATTCTTCTGCACAAACCGCTGCTTTTTTCAAAAACATTGGAGATGTAAAATCATTGTCGATCATATTCGCTGCTTCGATGTATTGAGTTGATGCTTCTGAATATTTACCCATTTCAGATTTACAATCCGCTTGCAGACCGATACAAAGAACGCTTACATACGTATCTTCCGTTTCAACTTCTTCCAATTGTTCCAAAGCCTTTTTGAATTCACCTGTATTCATCAACTGACGTGCATAAAGGAACTGAGATACTTCACCACCGATGTGACCGTCGTATTTTTTTACAGCAGATTTAAACTCAGCAATTGCGGCTTCCGTAGAATCTGATTTTGCATAGTTCAATCCTTCCCAGTAAGCATCTTTTGATTTTTCTGTAGTTGGCTTCACCACAAACTGATGATAAGCAAGGTATCCAATTACCAAAAGAAGCGCACCTCCTATCGAAAAAACGATGAGTCGAAGCTTTTTGTTCGTTTTGAATTGGTCTTTAATTTCTTGGCCTGTAATATCTTCTAACATTGTAAAATTTTAAGCGGAGCAAAAATAGTTTTTTTTTTGGATAAAGAGTCAAGGAATACAAGAAGATATTGGCGGATTTCAACTAAATTTGTTGAGATGCATCTTGAAAACTTACAACTCATAAATTTTAAGAATTACGAAGAAGCCGAAATCCAATTGTCTTCGGGGATTAATTGCTTTGTTGGGAATAACGGTGCAGGAAAAACGAATGTCCTCGACGCTGTGCATTATCTCAGCATTTGTAAGTCGTATATGAATGTCATTGACAGACAAAATATTCGATTTGATCAACCCTTTTTTTCTATTCAAGGTGTTTGGCACAAAGAAGATGCTCAAGTCAACATTCACTGCGCGGTAAAACTAGGTTCGAAGAAGATTTTCAGGAGGAATAAAAAAGAGTATGAGAAGTTAGCGGATCATATTGGACAATTTCCTGCGGTGATGATTTCTCCATACGATCGCGATCTAATATCAGAAGGGAGCGATTTGAGACGCAAGTGGATGGATGGGATTATTTCACAGTTTGACCGCAAGTATTTAGAGTCGATACAACGTTATGGGCGTGTATTGGAGCAACGAAATGCGTTGCTTAAAAATATGTCGGAACATCGACTTTTTGATCGTGAATCCATCGAAGTTTGGAACATCCAATTGGTGGATTTGGGACATGCGATTTTTGAAAAAAGAAAAGCATTTCTGGACGAGTTTATTCCCGTTTTTCAAAAGCACTACAACGCTATTGGGCTTGAGCAAGAGGAAGTGGAGTTAGAATATAAATCACAATTACACGAGCATTCGTTGGATAAATTATTGGAGATTTACGAACGAAAAGATGCACAAACTCGCTACTCAAACGCAGGGACACATCGCGATGATCTCGTTTTTAAAATTAAAGATCACCCAGTAAAGAAATTTGGATCTCAAGGACAACAAAAGTCTTTCATCATCGCGTTACGTTTGGCGCAATACGAATGGCTTAAGTCACATTTAAATACACTTCCAGTTCTTCTCCTGGATGATATCTTCGATAAATTAGATCATTCCAGAGTGGAGAAGCTTATGCAACTTGTTAGTGATCAGTTTTTTGGACAAGTACTCGTTACGGACACGGATTTAGAACGAGTGGAGAAGATTTTCGCGGACAGTCACTTGAAATCCAAATTATTTCGTGTGGAAAATGGTCAAATTCAGGAAATTGGTGTTAAATTGAGCGTTAATGAGTGATTTAAAAAGAACATCAAATGAAGCGCCTTTGAAAGATGTTTTGGATCGTTGGTTGAAAGCCTATGGTCTGGAAGGAAAAATGAAGGAGTTGGATATTGTAGAGGCATGGCCCGAATTGATGGGGACTGCCGTAGCAAACCGTACGGAAGAAATAAAAATTCGCAACGGCAAGCTTTTCTTGAAAATGGGATCTTCAGTAATGCGCGATGAACTTCAAAACGGCAAAACTGTAATTATTGAGCGAATCAATAAAGAGGCGGGTTTCGAGATGATTAATGACGTTTGGTTCGGTTGAGATAATTTCCTAATCCAATAAGTCGCCTTCCTTCAAATCAGGTTCTTTTTCTGTAGTTTCCCGAATTAATTCATAAGGTGATTTGTCCTTGAGAAACTGATTTAACAGTAGAAATACGGCGCCAACTCCCAAAAGCGTGTAAGCGGTTATTTTAAAAGTTATTTTTTCTGGATAATCGATTAATTCCCAACTGTAATCGCTCTGTAAACGCAACAATAAAGCTCCTGCAAAAACTGCCGAACCATAAATGAGCGTTAAGTATTTTGGATGCGAGTAACTTGCGAAAATGCTCAGAGTAGCGGGAATTATTAACATTTCTGCAATTGCCAAAATGATGGTGTGAAAAAGTAGCAACTGGTACAAACTATCCAAACTCTCTAGCTGAATTAGCATGGTATAATGGGCAATTCCTGCAAGTGCCATAGCAATTCCGATTTTCAGAATATTTGAAATATAGGAATAAGACCAGATCAAAAAAAGCAAGACACCAGTGATCATAACCGTGTATGAGTTAACGTCCAATGTAAAGTAGGGGTCAACAGCGCCATTGAAAGCCTCGTTCACCTCCATGGATTTTACCGTAATGAATCCACCCACTATTTCGAAGGAGGTCCAGAACACACTGGTCGCAATGATGCTGAGGATGATTAGAAGAACTCCTTTTCCTTTAGGCGCAGACAGAACTCTTTTTACCTCTGGAATTTTTGAGTTGGTAAAGAAAAAGGAAAAGAGTGTAGAAATGGTTAACAGACCTGCAATTATGCTAAATGCGATTGAATGACTCCATTTTAATGCCAACATAGGAAGCAGTAAAACCCCTAAAAAAGCGCCTGCATTTATCAACATGTAAAAAGTGGTATTGGCGAAATGAAATGGACTGATGGATCTACTTACAAAGG
>ERZ887849.457-NODE-457-length-43669-cov-18.523868_pt1 | contig 43669 bp, 39 predicted proteins | sample MGYA00521267_ERZ887849 | MGnify/ENA primary metagenome ERZ887849 (study PRJEB32303, sample SAMEA104408601) | aquatic metagenome | biome: Brackish water; feature: Pelagic; material: water | place: Baltic Sea | collected 2014-06-06T16:11:00 | depth 2,863 m ... | reverse complement strand
TTGGCGTGCCGAGCGCCCAGCTGCGCATATGATCAATGGCAGCATTGGCTGCCGAGGCGGCTGATGATGCGCCTCTGGCTTCGATGATAGCGGCGCCGCGTTGCTGCACGGTGGGTATAAAGTCATCGTCATACCAATCCATATCGATCTGTGCGATGGCTGACTCACCACTGACTAAAGCGTGATGCAGATCTGGGTATTGGGTTGCAGAGTGATTTCCCCAGATGGTCATTTGCTGAATGTCGTTGACGGTTTGCCCCGTCTTCTGCGCAAGCTGCGTTTTTGCGCGGTTATGATCCAGTCGCGTCATGGCAGTAAATTGTCTGGGATCGATGCTGGGCGCATTGCGCTGCGTAATTAAGGCATTGGTGTTGGCTGGGTTCCCCACTACAAGGACTTTGATGCCTCTGCTCGCCGCTTGATCAATGGCTTTGCCTTGTACGCCAAAGATAGCAGCGTTGGCTTCAAGTAGGTCTTTTCGTTCCATGCCCGGACCACGGGGGCGTGCACCCACGAGTAAGGCATAGTCGCTATCTTGAAAGGCAACGTTTGGTTCATCGGTGCAAATCACGCCTGCGAGTAGGCGGAAAGCACAGTCGTCTAGCTCCATCTTGACGCCATTGAGAGCGGTCATCGCCGGCGTGATATCCAGTAGCTGCAGAATCACAGGTTGCTCTTCTCCCAGCATGGAACCCGACGCGATGCGAAACAGCAGGGCGTATCCAATTTGGCCTGCGGCTCCAGTGACAGTCACGCGAACGGGTGCTTTCATAGTGTTGCTCCTTGGTATGCGGGAGATTTAAAACCAGCGATGGTTACCGGACACGGATTTTCCTTTCTGATCGTCTAAAACTCAAGCTTCTTTCTCAATCGAGCGCTCAATCGAGCGCTCATCGGCGCCGGCGCTTGCGAGGCGTTACCGCTTTTCATGGGGGTAAATCGCACCGAGGCGTCAGAAAGTGAGCAGGTAGTGGGTGCAATGGGGTAGCAGTCTGAGCCGATCGGTGCTGGTCATTGTCGAGCATGTGATGAAGTATTTTGCGTCTCAGAGCGCTGTCTCCTATCATCCCCACTCGACCAACAACAAAAGCCCGAACGGTTTCGCTGCGAATGCGAAAACCGCCATCGGCCCAACGGGGACAGTCATTATCAGCGACCTAGCGCACAAAGATCCTCGAAAAAGCCAGCTGGAGTTCAATAAGCTTCGAAAGCGATTACGTCGACAGATGGGAAAGGCTATTGCGGACTATACCTTGATCGAGCAGGGCGACCGAGTAATGGTCTGTATTTCGGGCGGCAAGGACTCGCACGTCATGCTCGAGCTGCTGATTGCACTGCGAGAGAGTGCGCCAATAGATTTTGACATTGTTGCAGTGACACTCGATCAGAAGCAGCCCGATTATCCGGAGGAGGTGTTGCCTGCGTATTTGGAGACGCTGGGCATCCCTTTTTATATTCTTGAGCGCGACACCTATAGCGTCGTTAAATCGGTGATTCCCGAGGGTAAAACAACCTGTGGTCTTTGTTCTCGTCTGCGTCGGGGCACGCTCTACGGTTTCGCAGAGGAGATTGGTGCGACCAAGATCGCGCTCGGCCATCATCGCGATGATATTGTTGAGACATTATTCCTCAATTTGTTTTTCGGTGGAAAACTAAAAGCAATGCCCGTCAAGCTGCGAAGCGACGATGGGCGTAATGTGGTGATTCGGCCTTTGGCCTATTGTCGTGAGTCGGATCTGGCTCGTTATGCCGCGGCGCAAGCATTCCCTATCATCCCCTGCAACCTGTGTGGCACACAGGAGAATTTGCAGCGTCAGGAAATCAAACAGATGCTACAGCAATGGGAAAAGCAGTACCCCGGCCGAACTGAGACGATATTTCGCTCGCTGAGTAATGCAGCGCCCTCGCATCTGCTGGATCGGACGCTGTTTGATTTCTCTGGGTTGAGCGTAGAGCGCGATGACAGTTTAGGCTTGCCCGACATCCGGGTTGTGAATCTGTCATGACGCTATTGGCCGCCGCAGAGGTTTCCATTGAGCGAGGCGAACGTCGCTTGCTGCAAGCTGTCAATCTGTCGGTAGAGTCGGGGCAAGTATGGCAAGTGTTGGGTGCCAACGGTGTTGGCAAGAGCAGCTTGTTAAGAGCGCTAGCGGGGTTGGCCCGATTCGGGGTTGAGGGGTCGATCTCTCGATTCGAGCCGTTGCTTTACTTGGCACACGCACCTGCGATTAAGCGTGCACTGAGCCCTCTTGAAAATCTGCGCTGTCATCCCGCATGCGATATCACTTCCACACCCGCACAAATCGAAGCGGCGCTGGCAGCCCTTCAGCTGGGTGGGTTTGAAAATCAACCCGTTGGGTCGCTATCAGCGGGACAGCAACGTCGGGTCGCTTTGGCCCGGCTACTGCTGACTGATGCGCGACTGTGGTTGTTGGATGAGCCGTTTACGGCGCTTGATGGGTCAGGCTGTGACTGGCTGGAGGATTGTATTCGTCGTCATATCAGTGCTGGGGGTGCCGTCATTTTTACAAGCCACCAACCCAGCCGTTTCAGCGAGCTTCAGCAAGATTTGGACTTGGCGCATTATGCTGTCTGCTGATCGCCCTAGTCTCTCTTTACCAACGGCCTTCGGCCGCCAATTCCGTCGACATGGCAAGGCATTGATGGCGAGTCTTGCGGATGTGGCCAATCCACTGCTTTTTTTCTTTATGGTGGTGACGCTATTTCCGCTTGGCTTGGGCCCAGATCCGATGCAACTGGCGTCGATGGCGCCGGGGATTTTGTGGGTTGTGGCGCTACTGGCGAGCCTCATGGTGAGTGCGAGGATGTTTGCATCCGACTTCGAAGACGGCAGTCTTGAGCAGATGGCGCTGGCGCCCCACCCGCTGTCGGTGCTCGCGCTAGGTGAGGTAGCGGCACATTGGCTCGCCACGGGATGCTTATTGGCATTGGTTTCGCCTCTGTTTGCCATGATGTTGGGTTTGCCGTCTCAAGGTCTGGGCGTGCTCATGGTGAGTTTATTACTGGGTTCGCTGTGTCTAACGCTGATTGGTGCAGTGGGAAGCGCGCTGACCGTCAGTATTCGCAGGGGGGGGTTGCTTCTCTCACTATTAATTATTCCGCTCAATGTGCCGGTGCTTATCTTTGGTACAGCCGCCGTTACCGAAGCGGTAATGGGCAGAGATCCGTCAACTTGGCTGGCGCTCATGGGTGCGTTGGCGGCGGGCATGCTGGCGCTGGCGCCACTGGCTGTTGGCGCTGCGTTGCGTATTTCACTTGATAGTTGAGTGTCGCTGCAGGCGAACGGCGTCAGAATATGAATTAGGCCTCAAGGCGAGGGTTTAGGCGCTATAATGCCAAGCATGTGGTCGTTTATTCACAAGTTGGGGTCTCCCCCTTGGTTTTTTGGATTCAGTGGCACTATGGTGCGCTGGCTATTGCCAGTGACGCTGGTGTTGCTCGTCTTGGGGGCTTGTTGGGGATTGCTGGTCGCCCCCCCAGACTTTCGTCAGGGTAATTCCTATCGCATTATTTATATCCACGTGCCTGCAGCTGTTGTGGCACTGGCGGGCTATTACGTGATGGCCATCGCTGGCGCGATCAGTTTGATTTGGCGGATTAAAATGGCCGATGTGGCTATGCGGGCGGCTGCCCCCGTGGGCGCTGTACTGACCGGTGTCGCATTGGTGACCGGCGCGATTTGGGGCAAGCCGACATGGGGCGCCTGGTGGGTATGGGATGCGCGGATTACGTCTATGCTGATCCTATTCTTCCTTTATCTCGGCGTGGTCGCATTGTTTGAAGCCTATGAGAACAAGGCTGCTGCGGCAAAGGCTTGTGCGGTACTGACTTTGGTCGGCACCGTCAATATTCCCATCATCTATAAGTCAGTGGATTGGTGGTACTCGCTGCATCAACCTGCATCGCTCAAGTTCACGGGCGAGTCGGCTATTGATGCCAGTATGTTGTATCCCTTATTGGTCATGATCGCTGCATTTTATTTGCTCTTTGCGGTGTCGATGCTGCTGAATATGCGGGCAGAGTTGCTCTGGCATCATCGCAATGCGAATTGGTTACGGCAACGATTGGATGTGTCCTGATGTATTTTGAATCCCTTGCTGCGGCATGGCATATGGATGGTCATGGTGGCTATGTTTGGTTGGCTTACGCACTGACCGCGATGGCTTTAGTGTTGATGGTTTGGTTGCCGCTGGCACGCTTTCGTCGGCACTTGCGATGGGTCATCGCGGACCAGCGACGGCAAATCGATGACAATCGGCTATAAATACGGGTAACACTCTGCCTTCTCAGCGAGAAGGCTCATTGAAAGGCGCGGGCACTATGACATATCAATCCATTAAGGCAGTCACTGCTAAGCGATCCGCCACCGGGTGGAGGGACTGAAATGCACCCTGCGCGAAAACAACGCCTCATTTTGGTGAGCCTTGTGGTGATGCTCTCGAGCACCGCCATTGGTTTGGCGGCTTACGCACTGAGAGATAACATCAATTTGTTCTATCCGCCGGCTGAAGTCGTGGCGGGCAAGGCGCCGGTCGATCGCACTATCCGGCTGGGGGGAATGGTGGTGGAGGGCAGTATTGAACGTAGCGCCGATGAGCTCGACACCACCTTTTGGGTGACGGATTACAAAGCGTCGGTCGCTATTCGCTTCAGTGGTATCTTGCCAGACTTATTCGCGGAGGGTGAGGGTATCGTCGCTGAGGGTCAGCTCGACGAAAAGGGTGTGTTGATTGCGACGCAGGTACTGGCGAAGCATGATGAAAATTATATGCCTCCTGAGGTTGCCGCGGCGCTCGAAGGGAATACGCCACGCTCCGCCGCGCCGTACCAGCCATGATCCCAGAAATAGGACACCTCGCCCTCATTATCGCCTTCGTCTTCGCGATGGGCCTCGCAGTGATACCGATGTGGGGAGCGATGCGCGGGAATAGTGCTGCGATGAATCTCGCGCCCACTCTGGCACTGGGCGTCCTGGTGTTTGTGTCGATTGCCTTTGGCATGCTCGCTATCAGTTTCCTCAACGATGACTTTTCAGTCGCTGTCGTCGCAGCAAACTCAAACAGCTTGCTGCCGGCCATCTTTAAGTTTTCTGCTTTGTGGGGTAACCACGAAGGCTCCCTTTTATTGTGGGTGCTCATACTATCTGGATGGATGGCGGCGGTGTCATGGTTCAGTCAGGGGCTGCCAAGCGTGATGGTTGCTCGTGTCTTGAGCGTGATGGGCATGATCGCGATCGGGTTTCTTGCTTTCTCCCTCCTCACCTCGAATCCCTTCGAGCGCTTGCTGCCTAACATACCCCTCGACGGCAATGACTTAAATCCGCTGCTTCAGGACCCTGGACTCATTATTCATCCGCCGTTGTTATACATGGGCTACGTTGGATTATCGGTGCCTTTCGCTTTTGCGATCGCGGCATTGTTGGGGGGCAGATTGGATGCCTCGTGGGCGAGATGGTCGCGTCCATGGACCAATGTAGCCTGGGGATTTTTGTCACTGGGGATCATGCTGGGAAGCTGGTGGGCTTATTACGAATTAGGATGGGGTGGCTGGTGGTTCTGGGATCCGGTTGAGAACGCCTCCTTCATGCCTTGGTTAATGGGCACGGCTTTGGTGCACAGCCTCGCTGTCACTGAGAAACGAGGGGTGTTTCGGGCGTGGACAGTATTGCTCGCCATTTTCGCTTTTTCATTGTCATTGCTGGGGACATTTTTGGTGCGCTCGGGGGTCCTAACCAGCGTCCATGCCTTTGCCTCTGATCCAGAGCGCGGGCTATTTATTTTGATATTTCTCGCACTGGTCATTGGCGGTTCGTTGCTATTGTATGCCCTCAGAGCCCCCACGGTGGCGAGCCGCATTAATTACACGGTGGTGTCACGAGAATCGCTACTGATGGTCAACAACCTCGTTTTCACGGTATCCACCATCATTGTGCTGCTCGGCACACTTTTCCCGTTGGTGATGGATGCGTTTTCGTTGGGCAAATACTCTGTGGGCCCCCCTTATTTCAACGCGGTGTTCGTCCCTTTAATGGCATTGGTCATGCCCTTTATGGCCATTGGGCCTCTGTCGCGATGGCGTGAGGATTCCGCTGCTCGCTGGCTGCACGAGTTGCTCGTTCCGGGAGCAGCGGTGGTGGTGTTTGCGCTGGCGGTGCCGCTACTTTTTGGAGGGCCTTTTAATGTTTGGATCGCCATGGCTGTGCTGCTCTCGGGATGGGTGGTGATGGGCGTATTGAAAGACTTGTGGCGTCGTCTAGGGGCGGGCTCTGGCTATGGGTTGAGGTGGCAGGCGTTAACCCCGAGTTTCCTGGGGATGGCGATGGCGCATTTGGGTTTTGCGGCGGTGGTAATGGGCGCGGTAGTGGTGACCCAGTTAAACGAAGAGCGTGATCTGCTTATGGAAGTGGGAGACGTTGAATTACTCGGCGGGTATCGGTTTGAGTTGACGGGTCTATCCCGTCAGGCGGGACCCAACTATATGGCAGATCAGGCAGTTTTTGAGGTGACTCAGGGAGATAAGATTATTGCGACATTGGTTCCCGAAAAGCGCCGTTACTTTGCGAGCGGGCAAATGATGACGGAGGCCGCCATTGACGCGAGCATTTGGCGCGACCTTTACATCGCGCTAGGTGAACCGATCGAAGCCGGTGCCTGGGCGGTGCGACTACAGTTTAAACCCATGGTGCGCTGGTTATGGCTGGGGGGTGCATTCATCGGCTTTGGTGCGCTTGTGACAGTCGCAGACAGACGCTACCGCAGGCAGTCAGCGCGGCATACAGCCACGGTAGCGGAGGCGACCGGGCTTGCGAGTTAAGCGATTCATTCCATTAGCCGCCTTTGCACTGCTGGCGTTATTGCTTTTCAAGGGACTGTCTATTGATCCAACGGCCCTGCCGGCAGCCCGCCTAGGTCAGCCTTTTCCTGACTTTAGTCAGCCAGAGCTTATGACCGAGGAAATCATTGGCGCGTCGGCGCTGCGACCTCGGCCTGCGCTGGTCAATGTGTGGGCGACGTGGTGCTATTCTTGCCGTGTTGAGCATCCGTATCTGCTGACACTGGCGGAGCAGGGTGTCCCTATTTACGGGCTTAACTATAAAGATGACTCAGAGAAGGCACGGCAATGGCTTGCTGAGCTTGGAGATCCTTATCGTCTGAATATCGCTGACGGCGACGGGACTGTGGGTCTTGATCTGGGCGTATACGGCGCCCCTGAAACGTATGTCTTAGGGCCGGATGGCGTCATTTTGCATCGGCATGTGGGCGTACTTGACGAGGCGGTGTTCGAGCGAGACATCAGCCAGTGGTTTACAACCTCTGCAAGGGTGGCTCAAGCAGGTTCGGTGGAGGGCGGTGAATAATGGGCCGTTTGCTTTGCGCGCTGATTCTGATGTCCTCTTCGGCGTGGGCGGTCATTGAAACGTATGAATTCTCGTCCCCTGACTTGGCCTCCCGATACCACCTATTAAGTCAGGAGTTGCGCTGTCCCAAATGTCAGAATCAAAATATCGCAGACTCTAATGCGCCCATTGCTCGCGATTTGCGAGTGGTGCTGTATGAGCAGTTAGAGGCCGGTCAAAGCGATGCACAAATTCTCGATTTTATGGTCGCGCGCTACGGTCAATTCGTTCGCTATCGCCCTGAGGTTGATCGCCAGACGGCCCTCTTGTGGTGGTCACCTGTGCTACTTTTGGTGCTGGGTGGTTTCGGGCTGGCGGGTCACTTTCGCAAAAAAAGTTATCATCCTGAGCCCGAGCTGACAGCTGCCGAGCGTGAGCACGTCAATCGATTGCTTGAGGACCGGCTCCCTTGATCGATTATTTTTGGATCGCAGCAGCGGCGCTGTTACTCGGCGCGATAGTGTGGGTAACAATGTTGCCCCGGTATTGGCAACGAGACTACCCCGCAGAAACGAATGAAGACTGGCTGCGTCTCAGGCAACGCGAGTTAGCGGAGGAGTCAGCGCAGTTGCAGCAGGATGCCGCACTGCGGCTCATCGAGGATGGCATCGTCGATGAGTTGCCGAGCTCAATGGATTCTGTCATCCCGTCTAAAGCCGCGCAGTGGGCGGGTATCGTGATCTTAACGCTATCTGTAGTGCTGCTTTACCAGCGATTAGGAGGCTGGGAGGATGTCAATATTGCCCGAGCGTTATCAGATGTTGAGCGCGCTCAGCCGGCCGATATTATCGCCCTGATATCGCGGATTGAGACCCGCGCAGAGGCGAGGCCCGCTAATGCAGATTATGCGCTGTTGCTGGGAGAGTATTACTTGTCGGGCAATGATCCGGCGGCGGCGTTCGAGTACTTTGATCGGCTCGTGGTGATGGGTGCGACGGCGCCTGAAATTTTAGGTAAGGCTGCTCAAGCAGAATTTCTCGCCAATGATCGCCAACTCAGTGCCACAGCGCGCGCACGGGCAGAGCAGGCGCTGGCGGTGAATACTGCGGAACCGGCAGCGCTGGCGACGTTGGGTATGGCTGCGTTTGAGGAGGCCGACTTTCGCGCCGCGGTTAAGTATTGGGAGCGCCTGCAAGCGCTGGAACCACCCGGTTCTCCGGGCTACACGATGTTGGCACAGATTATCGAACGCGCGCGAGTGGCGTTAGGTGAGGCACCCTCATTGCTGGCTGACGATTCACCTGAAGCGCCATCCGCTGCGCCAGCTGGTTCGCTGGGTGTCGATGTGATGGTCAGGCCGTCTGAGGGCGCGCCTGTGCCGCCTGCAGGGTCGGTGGTGTTCGTGCTGGCACGCGCAGCAGGTGCTGAGCAGGGTATGCCTATCGCGGTCAGTCGCGTTCAAGCAGAGCGTTGGCCGATGGCGGTAAGACTAGATGATCGACAATCGATGGCAGGCCAGCTGATATCTGAGGTCGAGGCCGTATCGATAGAGGTTCAGGTGTCGATTGATGGCCAGCCTGGCCGTGACAACGCACTGTATTGGGGTCGGGTTGATGCCGTGACAGTGGGGGTTGCCGAGCCGGTTGTCATCACCTTAGGGGACCAATAGCGGGCTAATTCAGCATCAGCCATAGTGTTGTTGCTCGGAAGCATATACACTACATCTTGTGTTTTTAGCTCGCTTCGATGTATCACGTGTCGACAGCGAACCTGACAGGTATCCGGATAAATAAATGCGCCTGAAATCCATCAAGTTGGCCGGTTTTAAATCCTTCGTTGACCTCACTACCGTGCAATTTCCGGGCAATATGTGTGCGGTTGTCGGCCCCAACGGTTGTGGCAAGTCCAACATCATCGATGCGGTGAGATGGGTGATGGGCGAAAGCTCTGCAAAGACGTTGCGTGGCGAGTCCATGACAGACGTTATCTTCAACGGAACGACGAGTCGCCAGCCGGTTAGTCAGGCGTCTATTGAGCTGATTTTTGACAACACAGAGGGCAAAGTTGCAGGCGAATTTGCGGCCTATAACGAAATTTCTGTGCGACGTGTGGTCACCCGAGAGGCTCAGTCGGAATATTACTTAAACGGCGCAAAGTGCCGCCGACGCGATATTACGGATTTATTTTTGGGCACCGGATTGGGGCCGCGCAGCTATGCAATTATCGAGCAGGGTGTCGTGTCACGGCTCATCGAATCCAAGCCAGAGGAACTGCGGGTTTTCATCGAAGAAGCAGCGGGGATTTCGAAATACAAAGAACGTCGCAAAGAGACCGAGAATCGGATGCGCCGCACTGGAGAAAATCTAGAGCGGTTGACTGATCTGCGCGATGAACTGCAAAGAAATCTCGCGCACCTGGATCGACAGGCGCGAGCCGCGGAGAAGTACGCCGAGTTAAGGACCGAAGAACGGCAGCTGCAAAGTGATTTGTTTGCCATTCAGTGGCGCAATTTAATGGCGTCCAAAGGCGCTGTGTCGGGACAAATTGCCTCGTTGGAGGTCAAGCGCGAGGCGGCCAAGGCGGAGGTCACTCACACCGCTAGTCAGTCGGAAACGACGCGGGCCGATCAGACAGCAGCGACCGATGCGCTGCATTCAGCTCAAGAGCATTACTACAGCGTCGGCGGTGAGGTGACTCGCATTGAGCAGGCATTGCGATATGCGCAAGAGCGCCGCGGTGAGTTGCAGCGAGACCTCGAACAAACACGCTCCAACCTGCAACAAACCCGGCAACACCTCGAGGGTGATCAGCAACAATTGGTTAAGTGGCAGGAGGAGCTGCAGCGGGCAGAGCCGACTTTGGATGAGCTCAGGGCCGCCTCGAAAGCGGCGACTGAAAATTTGCAAGTAGCTGAGCGTGCCATGCAAGTGTGGTCCCAGTCCTGGGACGGGTTTAACGACCGAGCACAGGGTCCAAGTCAGACGGCTGAAGTGCAACAGAGTCGTATCGTTTATCTCGAACAGGTGCTGATCAAACTGCAAGAGCGTATTCAACAGCAGAAAGTAGAATCGGAGTCGTTGGCGACGGATCAGGGTGACGCAGCAGTGGAGCCGTTGCAGGCTAATATCGACAAGGCTGATCGCGATATCCAGCGCAAAGAGGAAGAGATCGAACAGTTGCAGCAGCAACTGACGGAGTCTCAAGCCGCCATTGAGCAAGCTCGACAGCAGCAGGATGCGGTAAGAGCCAGCATTCAAGAAAACCGCGGACACATAGCGTCGCTATCAGCGTTGCAAGAGGGCGCCTCGGATGATCGTGAGCGCATCGCATTGGCGGACTGGATAGAGACGGAATCTCTGCAGTCATTAGGGACTGTCTATGCTGCCTTGGAGGTCGATGTGGGGTGGGAGGCGTCGATTGAGCAGGTGTTAGGTGAGGCACTGTCAGCGCACGTGCTAACTGCGTCGGACATGGCAAGTTTGCCGAACGTGGCAGCATTGCCAGCGGGTGCCTTTTTGGTAGACCAAGGGTCTTCTGCGGGGGATAGCCCCAGCGGGACCCTAGCGGCGCATGTCAAGGGCCCGGCCGGTATTGTCCAGTGGCTGCACTCGATCAAGGTAGCGGCCGATCTTTCAGAAGCGCGGCAAAGATGTGCCGAGCTGGGGCCGCATGAATCTATTGTGACTCAGGATGGACATTGGTTGGCGAACGGCTGGCACCGACGCAGATCCGATGCGGATGCAGCGGCTGGTATTATTGCCCGTCAAGGGCAATTGGAATCGATTCAGGCAGCGCTCGCTTCAGGTAACGATGAAGCCAGTGCCATAGAGGCCTCACTCAGTGAGCTACTGAGTGCTCGCGGAGCGCTTGAAAAAGCAGTCTCTCAGACTCAGCAGAGTTTGCAGCAGTTGATCAACGAGCGCGCAGAATGGATCTCGGAGCGAAGGGCAGTTGCCACGAAGCTTGAGCAACAAATCCAGCGTCGAAATCAATTACAGGAAGAAATCAACGAGAGCAGTCGGCAATACGAGCAGGAGCAGGCACATCTTGCGCAAGCGAGGCAGACGCTGAGCGCTTCACTCGACCAAATGGATCTTGACCGAGCCGAGCGGGATAAGCTTCAAAAAGAGCGGGTGGCTTTGACCGACGCATTATCCGAGCAGCGAGAGTCTGCCCGGCTGTCTTCGGACGAACTGATGCGCTCCGAACTGCAATGCCAAAACTTGGTAACACAAGTGGCCACATTAAAAGAAAGCCTCTCTAGGATGGAGCTGCAGCGGGAAAGTCTAGAGTCACGAGAGACTGAGCTTTGCGATACGTTACCGGTTGGAGAGGACCCTGATGCCGAAAATAAAGCCAAGTTAGCGGAGCGACTCGATCAGCGAGTCAGTGCTGAGGCGGAGCTTAACGTTCAACGGGCGCGGGTTGGCGATATTGAGGCTAAGTTGCGGGAACTCGATAAGCTGCGGCTTGAGCAGGATCAGGCTGTGCAAGCGCTGCAGGCGGAAATAGAGGGCTATCGTCTGCAGGAGGCCGAGAGCGGTGTGCGGATTGAGTCACTGGTAACTGAAATTGAAAAGCGAGACGGGGTGCCGCAGGAAATTGCAGCCGCGTTACCGGAAGAAGCGAGCGAGTCAGAGTGGCAAGATAAAGTGGTGCGGGCGGAAGCCAGGATCAATCGTCTGGGACCCATTAATCTGGCAGCCATTGACGAGCACGCGCAAGCTTCTGAGCGCAAGCAGTACCTCGATGCGCAAAATCAAGATTTGGAGTCGGCGCTTGAGACGTTGCGAGCAGCGATTCGAAAAATTGATAAAGAAACGCGGCAGCGCTTCAAAGACACCTTTGACCAGATTAATACTGGTTTTGCTGAATTATTTCCGCGGGTATTTGGTGGCGGTACCGCCTGTTTAGAAATGACAGGGGACGATTTGCTCGATACGGGCGTCGCTATTTTTGCTCGGCCTCCGGGCAAGAAGAATTCCACCATACATCTGCTGTCGGGTGGAGAGAAGGCGATGACGGCGATCGCACTGGTCTTCTCGATTTTTCAGTTGAATCCAGCACCTTTTTGCATGCTGGATGAGGTTGATGCCCCTCTCGATGATGCCAACGTTGGACGCTACGCGCGAATGGTCCGCGAAATGTCAGAAAAAGTTCAGTTCGTTTTTATTACCCACAACAAAATTACGATGGAAGCGGCAGATCAGCTAATGGGTGTCACGATGCAGGAGCCCGGAGTGTCCCGTCTCGTCACCGTGGATGTGGAAGAGGCAGCGCAATTGGCGGCGAGTTAGGAGGGACTCTGGATGGAACAGCTTTCAATACGCGACTGGATGATCATCATTGGCGGCACGATGATCGTGGGCGTGCTAATCGATGCTGTTCGGCGATACTGGCGAGAGCGGCGGGCTGAGCTGAAGCTGAGTGCTAGGATCGAGCGCGCTTCACTCGGTGAAGAGCAACCCTTTAATTTGTTAACGGAACTACCAAACGGCGGCGCCCGAATTATCCGCCGAGGCGATCTCGGCGAGGACTTGGGGTCTGATGATTGGGAGCCCCTCGATGATGAGAATCTCGACCGTGCTGATGATTCTGCGAAGGTTGGTAATCCTGATCCAATAGATGTGGCGGTAGCGGCCGAGACCGATGATAGCGATGTGATTGCTTCTCCTCTGCCGATTGATACTGGGGCGAGTCAAGCTCCTACTCAAGGTGCTTTTCAAGGCACTACCGAGAAGTCAGAGCCCCTCGTTGCAGTTGCCGAATCGACGGCGCCGGCCGCGGAGGCGTCGCGGCGTCGCACTGTAAAACCGGTAACGACTGCTGATGAGCCCAGCGTTAGCGGCGAATCGAATGATAGCGGCACGGTTGATTGGTTGGAGTCGATTGAGGCTGGTGAGCCTGAACTACCTGAGCATGGACGTTTACCACGCGGGGCCAATACGCATGTGTTCATATTGTATGTGGTGGCTCGCTTAGAAGATGGATTTGCTGGCGCCACTATTCTTGAAACGTTGCTAGCGAATGATTTGCGCTTTGGTGATATGGATTTTTTCCATCGGCATGAGCGGACATCTGGCCGCGGCGCAATAGAGTTTAGTGTCGCCAATATGATGAAGCCGGGCGTATTTGATATTGATAATATGGAGCCGCTGCAGACGAGAGGGTTGATGTTTTTTGTGACCTTGCCGGGCCCTAGCGACATGCTCAAAGCGTTCGATTATATGTACGAGACCGCTAAGCTGGTGGCGAAGGCGCTCGATGGTGATATTCAAGATGAAACGAGAAGCGTCATTACACGTCAGAGTCTTGAGCATATGCGGCAACAGATTCGAGAGCTAGAACGGCGGCTCCTCGTTCGCAGGACCTAATACGCCATGCCTTCCCCAGCGGAAGAGATCGTAGCGCTGACAGCGCGCCTTAATCGCTGGGGCGCGGCCTACTTTGAGATCGATACGCCACTTGTTCCTGATGCCGATTACGACGCTGCAATGCTAAGGTTGCGGGCGCTCGAGGCCGATTATCCGGAGTTACGAGCGTCTGACTCGCCGACGCAGCGTGTTGGTGGAGAGCCCCTGAGTGCGTTCGCAACGATTGCCCACCGAATGCCGATGCTGTCCTTGGATAATGCTTTTTCGGAGACTGAGTTGGTTGATTTTCACCGACGGGTCGTCGAGCGCTTATCTGTCAGCGAGATCACCTATTGCTGCGAGCCAAAACTGGATGGCGTGGCCGTTAGTATTGTTTATGAGAACGGGTTGCTAACTCAAGCAGCGACACGCGGCGATGGGGTGAGCGGTGAAGATATCACGGCCAACGTTAAGACGATCAGAAACGTTCCGTTGATGTTGTCTGGGGAGGATTTCCCGCCTTACCTTGAGGTTCGCGGTGAAATTATTATCCCGCGATCGGGCTTTGAACAGATGAATGCGCGAGCGCGGTTGGCAGGGCAGAAGGTATTTGTTAACCCTCGGAATGCGGCTGCGGGCAGCTTACGACAGCTCGATTCTAGTGTGACAGCGAAGCGCCCACTCGAGTTCACTGCTTACTCTGTGGGGGTAGTTGAGGGCTCACTGCCCGTGTCGCATGATGGCACTTTACGCAGCTTGGCAGAGTGGGGTATTCCGATCTCTGAGCATATGCAGACGGTTCTTGGTATCGAGGCGTGCGAGGTCTATTACGAGCAAATGGCAGCCCAGCGAGACGATTTGCCTTTCGATATCGATGGGATCGTTTTTAAAGTCAATTCGCTTGAGCAGCAAGACAGATTGGGGTTCATCTCACGAGCACCCCGGTGGGCGGTAGCGCGGAAATTTCCTGCTCAAGAGGTCAGTACGCGGCTGCTGGGTGTGGATTTTCAAGTGGGTAGGACTGGGGCTATTACACCGGTTGCAAGACTCGAACCGATTTTCGTGGCCGGCGTGACCGTGAGCAACGCCACGTTGCACAATATCGATGAAATTGAGCGTCTGGGCGTTGCGATTGGCGATGTCGTGGTGGTGCGGCGTGCGGGGGACGTGATTCCTCAGATCGTCTCGGTAGTGCGAGAGGAGGCCGACCTTGGCGAGAGAGAACCCATTGTCTTTCCGTCGAGGTGTCCAGCTTGTGGTGCTGCTGTAGAGCGTGCAGCAGGAGAGGCTGCCATACGGTGTGTTGGGGGCGTGGCTTGTCAGGCTCAGCTCAAAGGCGTGGTACGGCACTTTGCGTCGCGGAAAGCGATGAATATAGACGGTCTGGGTGACAAGCTTATTGACCAATTGGTGGATGAGGGGTTGCTCACGTCAGTAGCCGATTTATTTCGGTTAACGAAGGACAGCGTCGGTGCGCTGGATCGGATGGGTGAGAAATCGAGTGAGAATCTGTTGTCATCGGTTGCTGCAGCGCGCCGGACGACGTTGCCTAAATTCATTTATTCCTTGGGTATTCGCGAGGTGGGTGAGGCGACTGCTCGGTCGTTGTCGGAGCATTTCATGACATTGGACGCAATGCTGGCAGCGCCCGTCGAAGCGCTGGAGGACGTAGACGACGTGGGCCCCGTGGTCGCTCAGCACATTCGCGCATTTGCAGTTGATGAGCGTAATAGGGTTGTTCTCGACGAGTTGCAGGCCGCAGGCATCAACTGGCCCGATGTTAAGCTCGACGCAAGCGACGGACCACTTGCCGGCACGATTTGGGTGGTGACCGGAAAGTTAGATGTTATGAGCCGAGAAGAGGCGGAGAGTCGATTGCGGGCACTCGGTGCCAAAACGGCCAGCAGTGTGTCGAAAAAAACCACGTCGGTGGTGGCGGGTCCGGGAGCAGGATCCAAGCGTAAGCGGGCGGAATCACTGGCTATACCTATCATCGATGAGTCGGCATTGCTGGACGTACTGGAGGCGCACGAATGAAGAGAATTGATTCAGGTTATCGAGTGGCTGTGATTGCTATTGCGCTATCTCTGACCGCGTGTGTTACCTCACCGCCAGAGCAGGTTGATAACGTTTGCGACATTTTCCGCGAAAAATCAGGCTGGTATGAGGATGCGAAGGAATCCCGGGCGCGCTGGAACGTGCCGATGTCAGTATCGATGGCCTTCATGTACCAAGAGTCTAGATTTGTGGCGACCGCGAAACCGCCGCGCAAAAAGTTGTGGGGTTTTATTCCCGGGCCAAGGCCTTCGGACTCCTACGGTTACTCTCAAGCAAAGGAGGGTACTTGGGACTGGTACCAGAAAAGCACGGGCAATTATGGGGCGGATAGAGATAGTTTTGCTGATGCCATCGACTTTATTGGCTGGTATAACCACGTCTCGCACCAGGAGCTCGGTATCGATAAGCAGGATGCATTTAGATTGTATCTCGCCTATCACGAGGGCCACGGTGGTTATCGAAAGCAAAGCTATCGCAGTAAGGATTGGCTTGTTGACGTAGCGCGGAAGGTGGACCGCCAAGCGCAGCAATATAATAGTCAGCTTCAGGGTTGTGCTGAGGAGTTAGAGCCTAGAGGTTGGTTTGACTGGTGGTAAGTGTTGCTGTCATAGCGTTCTACCGTTGCGATTTTTTGCTGCTTTGATATCAGCGAATGGTCTGGTGATGAATTTGCCTCTGAAGCGAGGGGACTGGAGAAAAGGTGATAGTTAAGAAAGTACTGGTGGTCGATGATGAGTCGGGGATTCGGCAAATGCTCAGACTGGCGCTTGAGACCGCTGATTTCGAGGTTTCTGAAGCCGACAACATTACCGATGCATACCAACATATCACCCAAAACACCCCCGATATTGTCTTACTCGACTGGATGCTGCCCGGGGGGACCGGCATTGAACTCCTGCGCCGTCTTAAAAAAGAGGAGGCGACGCAGGGAGTACCCGTGATCATGCTGACCGCCAAGGCGCATGAAGACAATGTCATTCAGGGGTTGGAGGTAGGCGCTGACGATTACATGACCAAACCTTTCGCACCCAAGGAGTTGCTCGCCAGAATGCGGGCGCTGCTAAGGCGGACGGTTCACGAGGACGTAGATAGTGAGCTGCGAGTAGGTAATTTGGTGATAGAACTGAATAGTCATCGGGTGATCGTTGACGGAAAAGCGTTAGATATGGGACCTACCGAGTTCAAGTTACTGCAGTTTTTTATGTCTAATCCGGATCGCGTTTATTCACGTGCCCAGCTGTTGGATCGTGTCTGGGGTGTCAATATCTACGTGGAGGAGCGAACGGTCGACGTCCATATTCGTCGGCTTCGTAAAGCGCTTCAGGCGGGTGCGCCGCGTTATAGCGATTTGGTACAAACGGTGCGCGGCGTGGGTTATCGCTTCTCAGATCGGGATATCGCATTGACGTGAAAGCAAGCCCCATTTTTTTGCTCGAAATCAAGCGGTTGGCGTTTGCCGCATGCAGCGCAATAGCGTGGGGTGCGGTGACCGGTGACTGGCGGCAGGCGCTCTTCGTCTCCATGGTCGTGCTCCTCCTGCTATGGGGATGGCAGCTTGCAAGGCTGTATCACTGGTTTTCGCATCCAGAGGAGTTTCCGCCTATTGATGGACCTGGGATGGGGGGGCTTCTTCATGATGTTTATGTGTTGCGCAGTCGAGCCATTCAGGCCTCATCGTCACCTCAGCGTTCACAGCCTTACCTGAAAGAATCGCTGGCTTCGATGAGAGAGGCCGCTTTGATTATTAGCGGCTCAGGCAAATTATTGTGGTGCAACGAAGCCGCCGAATATTTACTGGGTGTTCGATTTGCCGATGAAGAGGGAAAGCGACTGACTGACGTAATGTCTAGCCCCGCTCTCGCTGCATATATTGAGGAGAATAACTTTCAAAAGCCACTGCGTATTCAACGAGGTGTTGAGTCGGAGGCCTGCCTACAATTTGAGTTTTCCAAATTTGGCGCGGATGATCGGCTGGTTTTTGTAAAAGACGTCACCGAGCAAGACAAGTTAGAACGCATGCGTCGTGATTTCGTTGGTAACGTGTCTCATGAGTTGAGGACGCCGCTGACTGTGATTAAAGGGTATATCGAGACGCTCCAAACCTTGATGCCCGACTCGGATTCGACTTTGCAGACGTCGTTGCGTGTCATGGATACTCAGTTGGTGCGCATGGAAAATTTGGTGTCTGATTTACTCTGGCTGTCCAGCATTGAAAGTATTGAGGGAGAGCGTAAAGAAGGCCAGATTGACATGGGGGCCTTACTATCAGACTTGATACACGAATTGACCCCCGCTTGGCCTGATAGGACCCTTAGTCTTGAGGTCTCAACCACGCAGCAGATTCTAGGAGACGAGAATGAACTGCGGAGTGCTGTCAGCAATTTGATTGTTAACGCGCTGAAGTATGGGGAGGATAGCCCCGTGGTCGTGAAATGGATTGATTCCGCAGTGGGACCTGCGTTGCTAGTGGAAGATAAGGGTCTGGGTATCGCGGCCAAGCATATCCCCCGTTTGACAGAGCGCTTTTATCGCGTCGACAAAAGCCGCAGTCAGGCAATTGGCGGCACGGGCCTGGGACTGGCGATTGTGAAGCATGTAGCGGTGTCCCATGAAGCCAAGCTTTTCGTGGATAGTGAGCTAGGGCGTGGCAGTTGTTTTCGGCTGGTGTTTCCGTCGGCTCGTGTTGTCACTCGCCCGAGCAGGGCTGGGGTGGAAGATCACCCGCTAGGTCTTTTGCAGTGATCTAAAGACCCTTTTGCAGTGACCTGATAACTCTTCTGCAGTGACCTGATAACATAGGCGCTTACGAATGGCATGTCGCGTCTGCGATAGAGAGCATCAAGTTATGAGCCGGTTTTGGACTAAAACAGTCAGTGATTTGACGCCGTATGTTCCCGGTGAGCAACCATCCTCGCCTACGTTGTTAAAACTGAATACGAATGAGCACGCGTTGCCGCCATCTGACGCAGTGATGGCGGCGGTTCATTCATCTCAGGCCGAGCAATTAAGACGCTATCCGGATCCGACAGCCAAGGGTTTAATAGAGGCTATCGCTGAGACAGAGTCATTAGCCACTGATCAGGTTTTTGTGGGCAACGGATCAGACGAAGTGCTCGCGCATATTTGGTTAAGCTTGCTGGCTGATCGTCCGGTGCAGACTCTGGATACGACTTATGGGTTCTATCCTGTGTGGGCGCAGTTATACCAGTCAACACTCACTGAAGTGCCGGTGCTGGCCAATTTTAGGGTTGATGTAGATGCGCTGATGGCATCACCGCATGCGGTGGTGCTTGCTAACCCCAACGCGCCAACGGGTTTGGCACTGAGTCGCCAAGAGATCGAGCGGCTGCTGGCGGATAATCCTAATCGGCTCCATGTTGTGGACGAAGCGTACTATGGGTTTGGTGCCGAGTCAGTGGCGCCGCTGATTGATCGCTATGACAACCTGATTGTCAGTCGCAGTTTATCTAAGAGTCACGCATTGGCCGGGCTTCGTGTCGGATACGCTTTGGCGCAACGGGAGCTGATCGAGGGCCTTAATCGCGTCAAAGATTCCTTTAATTCCTATCCACTGGATGCGGTAGCACAGGCTGCAGCCAAGGTGGCAATCTTAGATGCCCCCTGGCAGGCCCACTCGGCCGCCGTGATCACTGAGAGTCGCAAAAGGATGGCGGAGGGACTTGAGGCGCTAGGTTTTGAGGTGCTGCCTTCGTCCGCCAATTTTGTCTTCACCCAACACCCCGCTTTATCGGGGCGCATGCTATTTGATGGGCTCAGGCAACAAGATATTTTGGTTCGTCGCTGGGATAGGCCTCGAGTAGAGCAATGGTTGCGGATTACGGTCGGTACACTCGCGCAGACTGCATCTTTATTGGCGGCTTGCGCTTCGCTGTGCCCCTCTGAGGATGACTAACACGCCTCCCGCTACGCCGACGAGCTAGCGTCGCCGCAAGATCAGTGAGCCGATGCTGTAGCCCGCACCAAATGAACACAGTACGCCCAGCTCGCCACTGTTGATATCGGCATTGTGTTTATGAAAGGCAATGATCGAGCCTGCGGATGACGTATTAGCGTACTCATCGAGTATGGTGGGAGATTCACTAGGTGCTGGATCTCGACCGAAGACTTTTTTCGCTATGAGATCATTCATGTTTTGGTTGGCTTGGTGCAGCCATATGCGACTAAGGTCTTTGACATCGAGATTCAGCGCGGCCAATTGATCACTAATCTGAGTCGCTACGGCGGGGCAGACTTCTTTAAATACCTTCCTGCCTTCTTGCATAAACAATTTATCAATCTGACCGATGCCACTTTCATCAGCGCGATTAAGGAAGCCAAAATTATTGCGAATATTATTGGAGTAGATTGTCTGAAGGCGCGAATCAACGATGTCCCAGCCAGCGCCTTCTTTGGCGGTTTCACTACTTTCGATGACGACAGCTGTGGCGACATCACCAAAGATAAAGTGTGAGTCGCGATCCCGGAAGTTAAGGTGTCCGGTGCAGATTTCGGGATTGACCATCAGTACCCGCCGCGCACTACCCGAGCGAACCGCATCGCTGGCTTGTTGTATGCCGAAGGTGGCTGAGGAGCAGGCTACATTCATATCAAAAGCAAATCCTGTCGCACCCAGCGCCGCCTGCACCTCAATGGCGACGGCGGGATAGGCTCTTTGCAGATTGGATGCTGCGACGATGACTGCGTCAATATCAGTGCCGACAAGGCCTGCTTGATCTAGCGCTTCTTGGGCAGCGTGGCAGGCAATTTCACACATCACAGAATGGCTGCTATTCGCTCTCTCAGGAATGGCAGGAACCATGCGATCTGGGTCCAAGATCCCTTTTTTATCAATAACATACCGTGACTTAATGCCGGATGCTTTTTCAATAAAAGCGACAGAAGAATGGGTTTTAGGCGCCATATCTCCGCGTTCAATAGCTTCACAGTGCGCTTCATTGTAGCGGTCAACCCACGTATTGAATGACCCGACAAGTTCCTCGTTGCTGATGCTGTCTGGCGGTGTGAAGAGGCCAGACCCACTAATCACGGCAGAAATTGTCATTGCAAGCCTTAACGGTCTTTGATGGGTTTAAAGTCTCGCTGCGCCTCACCGGTATAGAGCTGTCGAGGTCTGCCAATTCGGTAGGACCCGCCAATCATCTCATTCCAATGAGCGATCCAACCTACGGTGCGACCGATAGCAAAAATAACGGTGAACATAGACGTGGGTATGCCCAGTGCTTTAAGAATAATACCCGAGTAAAAATCGACGTTAGGGTAGAGTTTTTTGGCGACAAAATACTCGTCTTGGAGGGCAATTTCTTCAAGCCGTTTGGCGATTTCTAGATTCTCGTCTTCGATGCCCAGTTCGGCGAGTACCTCGTCAGCGGCCTCTTTCATCACTTTAGCGCGAGGGTCAAAGTTTTTATAAACACGGTGCCCAAAACCCATCAAGCGGAATGGGTCGTCCTTGTCTTTCGCGCGCGCGATAAACTCGTCGATCCGGTCTACCGTGCCAATTTCTTCAAGCATCTTCACCACGGCCTCGTTAGCGCCGCCGTGAGAGGGGCCCCATAGGGCTGCGATGCCAGCTGCAATACACGCAAACGGATTAGCCTGAGAGGAGCCAGCGAGTCTCACGGTTGAAGTTGATGCGTTTTGCTCATGATCTGCGTGTAACAGGAATATGCGATCCATTGCTCGAGCGATCGTTGGCGAGACCTTCGTTGGCTCACAGGGGTTGCCAAACATCATGTGAAGAAAATTTGCCGCGTAGTCAAGATTGTTGTCGGGGTACATGAAAGGCTGGCCAATCGAGAACTTGTAACTCATTGCCGCTAACGTGGGCATTTTTGCAATCAGTCGGAAGGCGGCGACTTCTCGATGCCATGGATCGGAAATGTCGGTGGAGTCGTGATAGAAGGCGGATAGTGCGCCGACGACACCGCACATGATGGCCATCGGATGCGCATCTCGGCGGAAGCCGTTAAAAAAGGTTCTGATCTGCTCATGCACCATCGTGTGGTGCGTCATGATGTCGACAAATTCGGCTTTTTCAGCAGCAGTGGGAAGCTCGCCGTTGAGCAATAGGTAGCAGGTCTCTAAGTAGTCCGAATGCTTAGCAAGTTGCTCTATCGGGTAACCTCGGTGAAGCAAAACCCCCTTTTCGCCATCGATAAAGGTGATTTTTGACTCACACGCCGCGGTGGAGGTAAAGCCGGGGTCGTAAGTGAAGTAGCCGTTCGCTGTCAGTGTGCCGACGTCAACGACATCTGGACCAAGCGTGCCAGAGTGCACCGCTAAATCAATGGTTTGCTGGGATCCATCCTCATGAGTGAGGTTAAGGGTCGCATTCTTTTCTGACATTAGACTATCTACCGCGTCGTGTTGGGAGGTTGCCAAACTAATGCTGACCGCCGGTCATGTCAATTTCGATGTGTTAGTTCTTGACCGGCAGACGCCAACAAATTGTAATCAATTGTCAGCACACCTATACTGCGCCCCGATGAAATTCTGGCACGTTCCAGATCCGCCCGCTTTAACGAGACTAATCTGAGAGCTATTGTGAGACCGACCTCAAAGGACACACGTCCAGTTAATCTGGATTTGGGTACGATCCAGCTACCCGTTACTGCTTATGCCTCTATCGCCCATCGCGTGACCGGTGTGCTGATGTTTTTTGCCAGCTTTTTGCTGTTATGGGCGCTCGACCGCAGTTTGGCGTCTGAGGACTCTTTTGACGCGCTGGTTGCGGTCTTGTCATCGCCAGTCGCTAAACTGTTGATGTGGGGGATCGCCTCCGCGTTGACTTACCATGCGTTAGCCGGTGTGAAGCACCTCGTGATGGACGCGGGCGTAGGAGAGACCATGCGAGGCGGTGTTGTCGGTGCGCGCATCGTTTTTGTTGCGGCACTCGCTGCAGCAGTGTCATGGGGGGTAGCGATATGGTGACCTCGGTAACGAGTTTTAGTCGCACCGGTCTGTCCGATTGGCTTATTCAGAGAGTCACGTCGATTATATTATTGGCATATTTTCTGCTCATCGCCTACCAGTTAATGGGTTCAGTTGACTACACTAGTTGGACAAAGCTCTTCGAGCAGACGTGGATGAAGGTGTTCACGTTAATGGCAGCCCTGTCTTTGGCCGCGCACAGCTGGATTGGTTTGTGGTCTGTCTTCACAGACTACCTGACTGAGCGGATGTTGGGCCCAAAGGGCAATACGATTCGTTTAGTGTGTCAGCTAGCCGCTTCGCTGGCGCTAGTGGGTTACGTAATTTGGGTGGTGGTGATCGTTTGGAGTTAATCCATGGCCGCTAACGGTTGCGCCTATTGCGCCGATGTTCGGGGCGGTGAGGCGGATAAAAAGTGAGTGTTATGAGAACGATTTCTTTTGATGGTGTCATTGTCGGTGGTGGTGGTGCGGGTATGCGCGCAGCGCTCCAGTTAGCGCAGTCCGGCTATAAAACGGCAGTGATTTCCAAGGTGTTCCCGACTCGCTCGCACACCGTGTCGGCTCAGGGCGGCATTACCTGCGCAATTGCCAGTGATGATCCACAGGATGACTGGCGTTGGCATATGTATGACACCGTCAAGGGGTCAGACTACATCGGTGATCAAGAAGCCATTGAATACATGTGCTCCGTGGGTCCAGAGGCTATTTTTGAATTGGAGCACATGGGATTACCATTCTCCCGTACGGAAGAGGGACGTATCTACCAGCGACCTTTCGGCGGGCAATCAAAGAATTATGGAGAGGGGGGGCAGGCGGCTAGAACCTGTGCCGCAGCTGACCGCACGGGTCACGCGTTACTCCACACGCTCTATCAAAACAATATTAAGAACGAGACCGTCTTTTTCAATGAGTGGTTCGCCGTTGATTTAGTGAAAAACCAAGACGGGGCAGTCGTTGGCGTTGTGGCGATCTGTATTGAGACAGGCGAGACTGTCTACGTTAAGTCCAAGGCGACCGTATTTGCGACGGGAGGCGCCGGCCGCATCTATGCCTCCACGACTAACGCCCACATCAATACGGGTGATGGCATGGGGATGGCGCTCCGGGCAGGCGTCCCGGCACAGGATATGGAGATGTGGCAGTTTCACCCGACGGGTATCTACGGAGCCGGCACGCTGGTGACGGAGGGGTGTCGCGGTGAAGGGGGTTACCTCGTTAATAAAGATGGCGAGCGATTCATGGAGCGCTACGCGCCCAATGCCAAAGATCTTGCGGGAAGGGACGTGGTTGCGCGATCCATGGTGCTAGAGATTTTAGAAGGTCGTGGCTGTGGCCCCAATGGCGACCACGTGAAGTTAAAGTTAGATCACCTAGGTGAGGACGTTTTGGAATCGAGGCTCCCCGGTATTTGTGAGCTGAGCCGAACCTTCGCGCACGTTGATCCGGTTAAAGAGCCAATTCCAGTCGTGCCGACCTGTCATTATATGATGGGAGGGATTCCGACTAACGTACACGGTCAGGCACTGACGGTAGACGCAGCTGGCAATGACAGCGTTATACCTGGACTCTACGCGTGTGGAGAGGTTGCCTGCGTGTCCGTGCATGGCGCTAATCGTTTGGGAGGGAATTCGCTACTGGATCTAGTGGTCTTTGGCCGTGCGTCCGGATTATTCATCGAAAAAGCACTGCGGGAAGGCATCGATCTGCGCGATGCAGGCAAAACGGATCTCGAGGCGGCAAGTGCTCGTCTAGATGCGCTGAATGAGCGACAAAAGGGTGAGCAGGTGGCGCCAATGCGTCAAGAGCTTCAAGAAATTATGCAGAACCATTTTGGCGTATTCCGGACGGGTGAGTTCATGCGTGAAGGGATCGCTAAGTTGGCGACACTTCGTGGTCGAATTGAGGAGGTTGTCTTGGCAGATCGCAGTTCGGCCTTTAATACCTCACGCATTGAGTGCCTTGAGTTACAGAATTTATTTGAGACAGCAGAGGCGACCGCTATAGTCGCTGAAGCGCGAGACGAGAGTCGCGGTGCGCACGCCCGAGAGGACTTTACTGAGCGAGATGATGAAAATTGGTTGTGCCACTCGCTTTATCATAGTGAAACAAAACAGGTCTCCAAGCGCAGCGTGAATTTCACCCCGCGTACCGTTGAGACTTTTCAGCCTAAAGCGCGCACTTACTGATTTTTTAGGGAGCCACAGGACATGCTACAGGTCAGTTTATACCGCTATAACCCCGAATCCGATGACGCGCCGCATATGCAGGACTTTTCGGTCGATACTGGCGGTAAAGACTTGATGGTGCTCGACGTGCTCGAGCTCATTAAGGCGGATTATGATGGCAGCGTCACTTATCGCCGGAGTTGTCGAGAGGGCGTTTGTGGGTCGGATGGATTGAATATCAATGGCAAAAATGGCCTTGCCTGCATTACCCCATTGTCTGAGACAGTGAAGGGAGGCAAGCTAGTCATCCGGCCTCTGCCGGGCCTGCCAGTGATCCGCGATCTCGTGGTTGACATGAGCCTGTTTTACGCGCAGTACGAGAAGGTACAGCCCTATTTGCAGAACGCCTCACCCGCGCCTGCGATAGAGCGCTTGCAATCGCCGGAGGAGCGGGCGCAACTCGATGGGCTTTATGAGTGCATTCTGTGTGCCTGCTGTTCAACCAGTTGTCCCTCGTTTTGGTGGAATCCAGACCGGTTTATTGGCCCTGCGGGGTTGTTGCAGGCTTATCGCTTTCTGGCAGATAGCCGAGACACGGCAACTGAGGGGCGATTGGCTAAGTTGGACGACCCGTTCAGCGTTTTTCGTTGTCATGGTATTCAAAACTGCGTCAACGTGTGTCCCAAGGGATTGAATCCTACTAAAGCGATTGGCCATATTCGGACCATGTTGCTGAACAGAGCGACCTAACGGCTCGGTTATTTGTGCCGAAAACCTATAGATTTTATTCATATAGATTGGCGTTGCCCTCGAAACTTTGTATTGAAAGTTATGGGACCCATAACTGATAGTAATTATTTAACGATGGCGGGCGCTAAACGGTAGTTTTTCGGGCACAGCATCGTGTGCTCGCCTCCTCATGCGCATCATTCTCTCCTAAACTCCCTGACGTAACGCGGGGCCTCTGTTGAGAGTGCCTTGCGCTGGTGTCCAATAACACCAAGGGGCGATGGTGACACAGGTGACAAACGGTTTAGGCATGCTGGAGCAGTGGGCGTCTTCCCACATCGCTGGTGGCAATGCAGAGTATGTCGAGGCGCTTTACGAAGCCTATCTGCAGGACCCTAACGCGATTGCGCCCCAATGGCGTGATTACTTTGATCAGCTTCCGCTGGTGCCATCCGAGACACACGCGATGCATGACATTCCTCATACCGTGCTGAGGGAGCGATTCGCGCGTCTATCAAAAATGCGTGTTCGCACGGATGCAACCGTCTCGCAGGATGTGCACGCCACCGAATATGAGCGTAAGCAGGTTCGTGTGGTTCAGTTAATTTCTGCTTATCGACAACGTGGGCATCAGCAGGCAGCGCTTGACCCGTTGGCGCTAGCAGCGCGCCCTCCGGTGCCAGATCTTGATCTGACCTTTCATGAGCTAAGCGATGCCGACCTCGATACCACTTTTCAGGTGGGTACCGCTTATTTGGGTCGCGCAGAAGCGACGCTCGCAGAGATCTGCGAGGCGTTAGAGCGAACGTACTGTGGAACAGTTGGCGCTGAGTTCATGCATATCGTCAACACGGAGGAGCGACACTGGATTATGAGCCGAATGGAGTCGGTTCGCAGTGCGCCCGAGTTTTCAGCAGATCAGCGGTTACAGATTTTACGGCAACTCAATGGCGCTGAGGGGCTGGAGCGCTCTCTGGGCTCGAAGTACCCCGGCACCAAGCGGTTTGGCTTGGAGGGCGGAGAAAGTTTAATTCCAATGATGTCCGAGGCCATTCATCGCATTGGTGGCTATGGTGCGAAAGAAATCTGTATTGGTATGGCGCACCGAGGCCGTCTCAATGTTTTGGTTAACATTCTCGGTAAGAATCCAGTCAACTTATTCGACGAATTCGAAGGAAAAGTGACGTACATCGGATCCGGCGACGTGAAGTATCACCAAGGGTTCTCCTCCAATATGATGACGCCGGGCGGAGAGGTGCATTTGGCGTTGGCCTTTAACCCCTCGCACCTCGAGATCGTGTCGCCCGTTGTAGAGGGCTCGGTTCGCGCGCGGCAGGATCGGCGCGAGGATGCTGTGGGTAAAACCGTAGTGCCAATTGTCTTGCATGGCGACGCCGCATTTGCAGGGCAAGGTGTGGTGATGGAGACGTTTCAAATGTCTCAGACCCGCGCTTATCGCACTGGCGGGACCCTGCACATTATTTTGAATAACCAGATTGGTTTTACAACCAGCGCACCTGATGACATGCGCTCGACGGAGTACTGTACTGATATCGCGAAAATGGTTCAGGCGCCCATATTTCATGTTAACGGCGATGATCCAGAGGCGGTGGTTTTCGTGACACAGTTGGCAGTCGATTATCGTAATCAGTTCAACCGCGACGTGGTGATCGATCTGGTGTGTTATCGACGACGCGGCCATAACGAGGCCGACGAACCGTCCGTCACCCAGCCAGATATGTATGAAAAGATAAAATCGCACCCCAGCACGCGAACCCTTTACGCCGCTCGGTTGATCGCTGATGGTGTGCTGAGCGAGCAACAAGACCGTGATTGGGTGGAGCAGTATCGAGAAGCTCTTGAACGTGATGAACCGCTGGTGAGCTCGTTGGTGTCTGAGCCGAATAAAGCGTTGTTCGTCGATTGGTCGCCTTACCTTGGGCATCGCTGGGATGTGGCGAGCGATACCGCTGTCCCCTTGACTGAGCTCAAAGCACTATCTGAGGCGTGTAACGAAGTGCCTGACGGTGTCGCGGTGCATCGTGTGGTGAAAAAGTTGATGGATGATCGACTCAAGATGGGTGCTGGCGCGCAAGCTATTAATTGGGGCTTCGCTGAGACAATGGCATACGCTTCGCTGTTGCAGGAGGGTTATCCCGTTCGCTTGACGGGGCAGGATGTGGGTCGTGGTACGTTTAGTCATCGCCACGCGGTTGTGCATAACCAACGTAATAGTGAAACGTGGATCCCGTTGGCCCACCTGTCGGAGACACAAGCGCCTTTCAATATTCATGACTCGCTGCTTTCGGAGGAGGCTGTCCTCGCTTTTGAGTATGGGTATGCGACAACTGCACCCGGTGGCCTCGTCATCTGGGAGGCGCAATTTGGCGACTTTGCCAATGGGGCGCAGGTTGTGATCGATCAGTTTATCTCTAGCGGTGAGAACAAGTGGAGCCGGCTGTGTGGTCTGACAATGCTGCTGCCTCATGGTTACGAGGGTCAGGGCCCGGAGCATTCATCGGCTCGTTTAGAGCGTTTTTTGCAGCTCTGCGCCGACGACAATATTCAAGTCTGTATTCCCAGTACGCCATCGCAAGTTTTCCATATGTTGCGCCGACAAGCTGTCCGGCCCTTCAGGACGCCGCTGATTGTCATGACACCGAAAAGCCTTTTACGCCATAAAGAAGCGGTGTCGCCTGTGGAGGATTTAGCGCAGGGTGGTTTTAAGACGGTCATTGATGAAACCGATACATTGGACCCGAACGAAGTGAAGCGTCTCATTCTGTGCTCTGGCAAAGTCTTCTATGACTTGAGAGCAGCGCGCAGAGAACGTGATATTCACGATATTGCCATTATTCGAATTGAGCAGATGTACCCGTTCCCGAGAATTGATCTCATGGAAATCATCAGTCGGTATCCCAATGTAGAGGATGTTAACTGGGTCCAAGAAGAACCCAAAAATCAGGGGGCTTGGTACGCAATGCAGAGTCGGATGCGCACGGTCGTTCAGCGCCACAAAGTCGATTTATTTTTGCGATATGTCGGCAGAGAATCCTCTGCTTCTGCGGCCGCGGGCTACTCGGCACTGCATATGCGAGAGCAAGAAAAGTTCATTGACGAAGCTCTAGGGCCAATGCCCTGGGGATTTTAATAGACAATATTGAGGATGACCTCATGACAATTGAAATCAAAGCGCCTACCTTTCCCGAGTCAGTTGCGGATGGTGTGGTGTCGGCCTGGCACAAGGCAGCGGGTGAGTCAGTTGCAAGAGACGAGTTGCTGGTCGAAATAGAGACTGACAAGGTGGTGATGGAGGTGGTCGCCCCGGCGCCGGGAGTGATTGATGTCATCTTAGTCGGTGAGGGCGAAACGATTCTGAGTGAAACCGTGCTGGCGACATTAGTAGAGGGTGACGCAGCCATGGCTCAGCCCACAGCTGCGGCGCCTGCCGCGGCGGTTGAAGCGACTGCCTCAGATAGCATTCCCATGGGGCCTGCCGTGCGTACCTTGCTCGATGAACATGGTCTTGACGCAACAGCGATACACGCGAGTGGCAAAGGGGGGCGGCTGCTGAAAGAGGACGTGCTAGCTCACTTGGCCGATCTAGAGAGCAGCGCTGAACAAGCGCGCGAAGTGCCCGTCACATTGGCCGCAGGACTGGACGTAACAGGCCCCACGAGCGAACGAATTGAGAAGCGTGTTCCGATGACTCGTATGCGGGCGCGTATTGCCGAGCGCTTGCTGGTTGCGACGCAGCAAACGGCGATGCTCACCACGTTTAACGAAGTGAATATGGCGCCGTTAATGAAGCTGAGGCGTCAGTACCGAGATCAATTTGAGGCGGCCCACAATGGGACGCGTCTCGGTTTTATGGGGTTCTTTGTGAGGGCAGCCTGCGAGGCACTCAAGCGATTCCCCGCAGTGAATGCCAGTATCGATGGCAATGATGTGGTGTATCACGGTTATCAGGATATTGGTGTCGCAGTGTCGGTCGATGAAGGCTTGGTAGTGCCGATATTGCGAGATGCAGATTTCATGAGTATCGCCGATATTGAAGCAGCGGTTTATGATTTGGGCGTTAAGGCCCGCGATAAGAAGCTGACGATTGAAGAGATGACAGGCGGCACCTTCACTGTGTCTAACGGTGGCGTATTTGGGTCATTGCTCTCAACCCCGATTCTGAATCCACCACAAACCGGGATTTTGGGTATGCACACCATTCAAGACAGGCCTATTGCGATGGATGGTGAGGTGGTCATTCAGCCGATGATGTACCTTGCATTGTCTTATGATCATCGCTTGGTCGACGGTAAAACCGCGGTGCAGTTTTTAGTGGCCATTAAAGGCCTAATAGAAGATCCGGCTCGGATCCTGCTACAGCTCTAGTCCTGGGAGGGAATGTGTCTAACCATTTTGAGGTAATAGTGATTGGGTCGGGGCCTGCGGGTTATGTCTGCGCCATTCGGTGTGCGCAACTTGGGCTGTCGACTGCTTTGATCGAGAGGAACACTGACGCCGGTGATAAACCTGTATTGGGTGGCACCTGTCTCAATGTGGGATGTATTCCGTCCAAGGCATTATTGGATAGCTCGCAACGTTATGCTGATACCAAGCATCATCTCGCTGAGCACGGCATTGGCATTGACGACGTGACCTTAAATATCCCAGAGATGATGGCGCGCAAAGAAAAGATTGTCTCCCAGCTGACCGGGGGTGTCGCGGGCTTGCTCAAGCACAATAAGATCACTGTGCTCAGCGGTGCCGGTCAGTTATTGGCCGGGCGTCAGGTGGAGCTAACTGATGCACAGGGGCAAGTTGCGCTCTACAGCGCCGATAACGTGGTGCTCGCCTCGGGCTCTGAACCGGTCGAAATTCCGCCTGCGCCGATCGATGACGACCGAGTGGTCGATTCGACTGGCGCGTTGTGCTTCGATACGGTTCCCGCGCGTCTGGGTGTGATTGGTGCGGGCGTTATTGGCCTTGAGCTCGGCAGCGTATGGGCTCGTTTGGGTGCTGACGTGGTAATGCTTGAGGCGATGGAGCAGTTCTTGCCTGCTATGGACGAGCAGATTGCTAAGGAGTCCGCCAAAATATTTGCTAAGCAGGGCCTCGATATCCGACTGGGTGCCAGAGTCACAGGAGTGGAGGTCAGTCCGGAGCAGGTGACGGTGGCTTACTCGGTGGAAGGCGCCGAGCACACGGAGGTATTTGATCGCTTGATTGTTGCGGTAGGCCGTAGGCCTCGTACTGAAAAGCTGTTTTCCGGTGATTCGGGTGTCAGTGTGGATGAGCGAGGATTCGTTTTTGTTAATGAGCACTGCGCGACCGAGGCGCCGGGTGTGTGGGCGATTGGCGATATTGTGCGAGGGCCAATGCTGGCGCACAAGGGCTCTGAAGAGGGTGTGATGGTCGCTGAGCGCATTCACGGTAAGGCAGCGCAGCTGAACTACGAGGTGGTGCCCTCGATTATCTATACCCACCCAGAGGTCGCTGCGGTCGGTAAAAACGAACAAGAGTTAAAGGCCGAGGGTGTTGACTATAAAGTAGGCACCTTTCCTTTTGCAGCAATTGGACGTGCGCAAGCGGCAGGAGAAACCGACGGCTTAGTGAAGATTCTGGCTGATGCCGATTCTGATCAGATTCTTGGCGCTCATGTGGTGGGTCCTTCTGCGGCTGACTTGGTGCAGCAAATTGTCATTGCCATGGAGATGGCTTCCAGTACTGAGGATTTGCAGTTGATGGTGTTTGGTCATCCGACGATGTCAGAGGCGGTCCATGAAGCGGCATTAGCAGTGGATGCCAGGGCGATTCACATGGTGAACCGCCCCCAGCGATAACAACGATTTGAGGGCTCTCTTGACCGCCTGGTGCTGAGGGAGTGTGCTGTACACCAGGTATTAGCTGAGAGGTTTATATGAATCTGCATGAGTATCAGGGCAAGGCCTTATTCGCCGAATATGGACTGCCTGTTTCCATTGGGCACGCTGTCGAGTCAGCAGAGGCAGCCGTTGAGGCGGCCACGAAGATCGGTGGTGATCAATGGGTGGTCAAGGCTCAGGTACACGCAGGTGGGCGGGGCAAGGCTGGCGGCGTCAAATTAATTGATTCACCCCAGGCCGCTGGTGATTTCGCCAAGCAGTGGTTGGGCCAACGGCTGGTGACCTATCAGACCGACGCGGCCGGCCAGCCTGTGTCGCGGATTTTGGTCGAGTCCTGCACCGATATTGCAGAAGAATTGTATCTGGGCGCAGTGGTAGATCGTGCCAGCCGTCGCATCGTGTTCATGGCCTCTACTGAGGGCGGCGTTGAAATCGAAAAGGTGGCGGAAGAGACGCCGGATAAGATTCTCAAGGCAGAGGTTGATCCGTTAGTGGGAGCACAACCTTTTCAAGGGCGTGACCTGGCTTTCCGGCTGGGTTTATCCGGGGTGCAAATTAAGCAGTTTGTCACTATCTTTTTGGGGCTGGCTAAATTATTTCAGGAGAAGGATTTGGCCTTGATTGAGGTGAATCCTCTGGTGATTACCGACGAGGGTAATCTGCATTGTCTTGATGCCAAGGTCGTAGTGGATTCCAATGCGCTGTATCGACAACCCGCATTGCAAGCGATGCACGACCCTTCTCAAGAAGATGAGCGTGAATCACATGCCGCACAATGGGAGCTGAATTACGTGGCGCTCGACGGCAGTATCGGCTGTATGGTCAATGGCGCTGGCTTGGCAATGGGCACAATGGATATTGTGAAGCTGCATGGCGGCTCTCCGGCCAACTTTTTAGATGTGGGTGGTGGTGCGACCAAAGAACGTGTCACAGAGGCATTTAAAATCATCCTGTCAGACGATAACGTCAAGGCTGTGTTGATCAACATTTTTGGCGGGATTGTCCGCTGCGACTTGATTGCTGAGGGCGTGATTGGCGCAGTCGAGGAAGTGGGAGTTGAGGTGCCTGTTGTGGTGAGGCTAGAGGGTAATAACGCAGCGCTGGGTCGCGAGGTACTCGCTAACAGTGGTCTTAATATTGAAGCGGCAGAAAGTCTCACTGATGCGGCGCAAAAAGTGGTCGCAGCGGCTGGAGGTGTGCAATGAGTATTTTGATCAATTCAGACACGCGGGTTATCTGTCAGGGTTTTACCGGATCACAAGGCACTTTTCACTCAGAGCAAGCGATTGCTTATGGCACGAAAATGGTCGGTGGCGTGACACCGGGAAAAGGCGGACAAACGCATTTGGGTTTGCCGGTCTTCAATACAGTTTTTGAGGCGGTGAATGCGACCGGAGCAGAAGCCTCGGTGATTTATGTTCCTGCGCCATTTTGTAAAGATTCGATTCTTGAGGCTGCCCTGGCGGGCATCCAGTTGATTGTCTGCATCACCGAGGGCGTGCCGACACTCGACATGTTAGACGCGAAGGTTAAGTGTGACGAGTTGGGAGTGCGTCTTATCGGACCCAATTGCCCAGGCGTGATTACGCCCGGTCAATGCAAGATTGGGATTATGCCAGCGGAGATCCATCTACCGGGTCGTGTTGGTATCGTGTCTCGTTCTGGCACGCTCACCTACGAAGCGGTCAAGCAGACAACTGATGTGGGTTACGGACAATCAACGTGCGTGGGAATTGGTGGTGATCCCATTCCGGGCTCTCATTTCATTGATATTCTCGATTTGTTTGAAAAAGACGATAGTACTGAAGCGATCGTTATGATCGGTGAGATTGGCGGAACCGCTGAAGAAGAAGCGGCTGAATTTATTCGTCTCCATGTGACCAAGCCGGTCGTCTCTTATATCGCGGGCGTGACCGCGCCAAAAGGTAAGAGAATGGGGCATGCTGGTGCGATTATCTCAGGTGGTAAGGGAACGGCGGACGAAAAATTCGCTGCCCTTGAGGGCGCGGGTGTTAAAACTGTCCGCTCTTTGGCGGATATCGGCGCCGCACTGACTGAAATTACGGGCTGGTAAGCTCGGCGACCCCGATTAAGCCCGCCTTAGCGGGCTTTTTTATGGGCGAAAGGATGTGTTTCCTGCTTGAAATTATTTTTTAGAACCCCATCTATTCGACTTAACCTGCTGAGACGAGGCGAGCTATGACTGCAGATGCAACTCAAACGATGGGATTTCAAACTGAGGCGAAGCGATTGCTTCAACTCATGATTCACTCTTTGTATTCAAATCGTGAAATATTTTTGAGAGAACTCATCTCTAATGCCTCAGACGCCATTGATAAGCATCGCTTTGCTGTCATCAGTGATCCGGAGTTGGCGGGCTCGGTAGCGGATTACCGCATTCGGGTGGCTGCTGACGCCGAAGCTAAAACCATTACCATCGACGATAATGGTATTGGCATGTCACGAGAGGAAGTGATTGACAACTTAGGGACGATTGCCAAATCCGGCACTGCAGCCTTCATGGAGCAGCTCAGCGGTGATCAAAAGCAGGACAGCCAGTTGATTGGTCAATTTGGCGTCGGTTTTTATTCATCATTCATCGTCGCTGATCGAGTAGAGGTCGTGACACGCAAGGCCGGCAGCGACACTGCGACGCGTTGGGAATCTGCGGGTGAGGATGAGTTCACCATTTCTGAGTCTGAGCGAGAGGCCGCGGGGACCACAGTGATTTTGCACTTAAGGGCTGATGCAGACGAATTTGCCGACGGCTGGCGAGTGCGCTCGGTGATTAAGAAGTATTCGGACCACATCTCGGTACCCGTGATGATGCCTGAGGCAGTCACGGCGGCCGAAGATGACAGTGACACGAGTGACGGGGCCAGCCCTGAGTCCACCTGGGAGGCCATCAACGAGGCCAAGGCGCTCTGGACTCGCAGTCGTTCGGAAGTCAGTGATGAAGAATATCAGGCGTTTTATAAACACATATCTCACGACTTCGAAGAGGCGTTGAGCTGGAGCCATAATGCGGTAGAGGGCAAGCTTGAGTACACATCGCTACTATATTTGCCTAAGCGCGCTCCGTTTGATTTGTGGCAGAGGGAGGGGGCTAGGGGACTTAAGCTCTACGTTCAGCGCACCTTCATCATGGACGAGGCGGAACAGTTTCTTCCTATGTATCTGCGCTTTGTTAAAGGGGTTCTTGATTCGAACGACCTCCCACTCAATGTCTCCAGAGAGCTTTTGCAACAGAACCAGCAGGTCGACTCGATTCGGGGGGCGCTGACCAAGCGCGTGCTCGATATGGTGAGCAAGATGGCCGCAAAGTCGCCAGAGGACTTTGAGCGGTTTTGGGATACTTTCGGTGCCGTGCTGAAGGAGGGGCCTGCAGAAGATTTCAGTAATCGCGAAAAGATCGCAGAGTTACTCCGCTTTGCAACGACGCGCGATGATGAAGCACTGCAGCGGGTGTCGCTGAAGCAGTATGTGGAGTCCATGTCAGCCGATCAGCAAGCTATTTATTATGTGGTAGCAGAAAATCACGTCACAGCGAAAAACAGCCCCCATATCGAGTCATTGAGGCAGCAGGGTGTGGAAGTTTTGCTGCTGTCGGATCGGGTTGATGAGTGGTTGATGAGCCATCTCGGCGAGTATGACGGCAAGCCTTTTAAGGATTGTGCCAAGGGAGAATGGAACGAATCCGCAGAGGATGACAAGTCAAAGGAGGCGCTTGAGGCAGCGGAGAAAGCGAGCGAATCACTGATTGAGCGGATGCAAGAGGTGTTAAAAGACCGCGTCGCAGCGGTGCGCCCCACTGTGCGCTTGACGGCCTCTCCTGCTTGTTTGACCGTGGCAGAGCACGAAATGGGTGCGCAAATGCGTCGTATGATGGAGGCTGCAGGACAGGCGCTTCCCGAGAGCAAGCCGACCATGGAAATTAATATCGAGCATCCTTTGCTGCAGCGATTGGATCAGGAGGCAGACGAGGATCGTTTTGCAGATCTGTCACAAATTCTACTGGATCAGGCATTTTTGGCTGAGGGGTCGGCACTCGAGGATCCCGCGAGCTACGTTGCTCGACTGAATAAGTTACTGGTGGAGATGAGCGACGCCTGAGGTGCTCCTGACGATCTGGCGCCACGGAGAGGCTGGTCTAGCCCCTCGTGATATTGACCGCGAACTGACCGATCGTGGCCGGTCTGATGTGAGTGCCGCCGCTGAGGCCTTTTCGCGATGGCTTACACAGGCCGGGCATCCCCGCGTCACGCATTTGCGTTATAGCCCGCTGATAAGAACGTCCCAGACGGCGGATATACTGCAACGCGCATTGCATCCGAGTTGTTGTGTCGCAGATGAGCAGTTAGCACCGGGGGCCGCTGTTACTAGCAAGATATGGCTGACCACTGATGCCGCTCATGTTGTCCTCGTCTCGCATGACCCCTTTGTATCGCGGGCGATCGCACTGTGGAGTGATGATGGCGCGTTGCCACCTCTTTTGCCGAGCGGTTACGCAACGCTCGATGTGTTGAGTTTAGAAAGGGGAGGTGCGACGGTGCTGCGCCACAGGCCCTCACCTCGAGGTGGTAGTGATGAGTGATTCAGGTCGCGAGTGTGCCTTTGTTGTCGACGGACTGACTTATCGGGGTATGGAGTGGGGTAATCCTGAAGGACCACTGATTATTGCGCTCCATGGCTGGTTAGATAACGCCCTGTCGTTCTCAGTTGTCGCGCCCTATCTCGCCCAATTTAGGTTATTGGCACTCGATTTGTCAGGGCAGGGGCATAGTGACCATCGCTCAAAAGATGCGACTTACCACATTTGGGACGATGTTCCCCAGCTGCTGGGGATCTTGGCGGCGCTCGATGAAGTCCCTGTCATTGTGATGGGACACAGTCGGGGGGCCGCTATTGCAGTGCTCTTGGCTGCGGCATTGGAGGACCGCTGTTCTCATTTGGTATTGCTCGATGGCATGCTGCCAATACCCACCGAGGAGTCGGCGGCGGCGCTACAGTTCATTCAGGCTCAGTCAGATCGTGAAGCGGCAAATACGCGCCGGCGACGTTACTTTAGCAATGTAGCGGGTTTTACCAGTGCCAGGGTGAAACTCGGTTTCTCTGAGAGCAGTGCGAGGCTGCTGGCGCCCAGAGCGCTGCGTGCACATGCCGATGGATTCGAGCTCACTCATGATCCGCGCTTGCATCACGCTTCTGCGGTCAAGCTGACGGCTGGCATGTGTGCCGCGTTTTACGCGAGTTTATCCGCTAAGACGTTGGTGCTGGTGGCCGAGCAGGGGTTGAAGGTGAGGGCTGGGCTCGAGGCATCGCTGCAGGCAATCTCTCAGATACCAGACTGTGTCATGCACAGCGTGCCAGGCAAACACCACACGCATATGGAGGAGGGGGCAGAGATCGTTGCCACTCGCATTCGTGGGTTTCTTGAGGCTACTCATGAGCCTGCTACCACTAGCGTTACCACTCCTCAGCCTGATAACCGCTGACCATCTCCGTTCGGCCTGGGCTGCTATACAGCCAGCTGAGTAGCCTGGTGCCCGCCTTTCGGTAGAGCGCGTCGACGCGCGCTTAATTCAAAAACTCAGCTCTGGAGGACGGATCAGATTTAAACACGCCGCCCAACGAGGTGGTTCGTGTCTTGCTGTTACCGTCTTGCACGCCTCTAGATTTCACGCAATAGTGAACCGCGTTGATGGTGACGGCCACATTCTCAGTGCCGAGCAGTGTTTGCATGGCAACAAGGATTTGCTGGGTGAGCCGCTCTTGCACCTGTGGGCGCTGTGAGAAAAATCTCACAAGCCGGTTGATTTTACTGAGACCGATGACAGTGTCTTTAGGAATATAAGCCACTTTTGCCGAGCCATCTATCGTCACAAAATGATGCTCGCAAGTGCTGGTCAGGTCGATATCTTCGACGCAGACCATTTCCTCGACTTTCATCTTATTTTCAATGACCGTAATTTTAGGGAAGTGGGTATAGTCCAGTCCGCTAAAAATTTCGTCGACGTACATCTTCGCAATGCGATGAGGTGTTTGTTCTAAGCTGTCATCTTGCAGATCGAGTCCGAGTGTATTCAAGATTTGGGTAAACGACGCTCGGATCACATCATAGCGCTCATCACGAGATAGGCCATTTGCCGTCATGGGCGTCTCTAGCCCGCGCTTCAGCAATGCGCCGCGCACGGCTATGGCTTCTGGTGTCAATGCGCCCGGCAATGTTGTCGTCACTGCTGTTTTCAACTGATTGATCGCCATATTTCACTCCACCCTTCTGATTAGCCGCTACTTCTTTATCTTACCTCGCCGAAGGCGTTTTAGATTTCAATTTAGGGCTATCTTGCGCCATCTTTTTTCGCGCGACGTCGTCAAAGCAACCGTTGCGCAGACTTTGGAACGGTTGTGCTTAGTCTGAGCCTGAAGGCCACCCGCACCGCGCTGTCGACTATAAATGATATCATAAGGCGTCCAACTTATTAGACACGTTATGGATACTTTCGGGACAAAATTGCGACACATTGAATCCACCCTTGCTGCATCAGACGTGTTCTTCGGACACGGCTACGAGTCGGCGCATGACGAGGCAGTGGCATTGATGTTGGCTGCCGCAAAACTGCCAGCGGAGCAGTCCACCGCCTTGCTGGCGCAGGCGTTTCCCGTCGAAGCGGAGGTACGATTGAGTGATATGTTGACTGCCCGGTGCGACGAGCGGCAGCCCGTAGCCTATATCGTGGGCGAGGCCTGGTTGGCGGGGGTGCGATTTTTATCCGATTCACGCGCATTGGTGCCGCGTTCTCCAATCGCGCAGCTACTGACAGAAGGGCTTATGCCCTGGTGGACGTCGGCAAATCCGCCTCGCTACATTGTCGATGTCTGCTGTGGTGGCGGGAGTCTTGGTATTGTGGCGGCCACCTATTTTCCTCAGGCAGCGGTGCTGCTGTCGGATCTCGATAGTCAAGCATTGTCGCTTGCCGCGGAAAATGTTCGCTTCAACGGCCTTGAGTCACGTGTCTGCTGCCTGCAGGCAGACTTACTTGCGCCGCTAGGTGCTGGGAGTGTCGACGTGATCCTGTCGAATCCGCCTTATGTGTCTGCAGCTGAGATGCGAGACTTGCCAGCGGAGTACGAACATGAGCCTCGGATAGCTTTAGAGGCAGAGGCTGATGGCACAGCGTTAGCGTTACGGGTTTTGAGGGCGTCGGCGCGACTGCTCACTTGGGAGGGTTTATTGGTGCTGGAGGTCGGCGAGACGGCAGAGAGCTTGGAGCGCAGCCTGCCGCGTATCCCATTTACCTGGGTCGATCTGCCTCAGGGCGGTTCGGGGGTTGCAGCCATCAGTGCGCAGGAATTACGGGACTGGAGTGCCGCTGGCATTTTATAATGGCAGCCGGAGGGAATCATGTCTGGAAATACATTTGGCAAGCTGTTCACAATCACGACGTTTGGCGAGAGCCATGGGCCGGCATTGGGTTGCATTATTGACGGCTGTCCGCCGGGGCTAAGTTTGGCGCCTTCGGATTTGCAGTGGGATCTGAATCGCCGCAAACCGGGACAGTCTCGCTACACTACCCAGCGAAAAGAAGATGATGAGGTGCAGATTCTCTCCGGTGTGTTCGAGGGGAAGACGACGGGCACGCCCATTGGGCTGCTCGTGCACAATCAAGATCAAAAATCAAAAGATTATAGCAAAATCAAAGATTTATATAGACCTGCTCATGCTGATTATAGCTACGATAGAAAGTTTGGTACGCGCGATTATCGGGGTGGGGGGCGGTCCTCTGCCCGCGAAACCACGATGCGTGTGGCAGCGGGTGCGGTGGCAAAGAAATGGCTATCAGAGCGCTATGGCGTGCGCATTCGGGGGTATTTGAGCGAGCTGGGGCCCTTAAAGGCAGCAGAGCATGATTGGGACCAGGTTGAAAGCAACCCCTTTTTCTGTGGCGACGTGTCGCTCCTCCCCCGCTTAGAGGCGTATATGCAGGATCTGATAAAACAAGGGGATTCCGTGGGCGCGCGGATCAATGTGGTCGCTGATGGCGTGCCGGCGGGATGGGGAGAGCCCATTTTTGACCGGCTTGACGCTGATATCGCACATGCGGTGATGAGTATTAATGCGGTTAAAGGTGTCGAAATTGGTGATGGATTTGCCTCAGTGGCGCAGCTAGGTAGTGAGCATCGAGATGCGATGACCCCGGCTGGGTTTGCTAGCAATCATGCGGGCGGCACCCTAGGCGGTATCTCCTCAGGCCAGCCTCTGTGTGTGAGTCTGGCGTTAAAGCCGACCTCCAGTATCCGCATTCCCGGTCAGACCGTGGACAACCAAGGTGACGCCGCTGAGGTAGTCACCACCGGTCGGCATGATCCCTGTGTGGGCATAAGGGCAACGCCCATTGCCGAGGCTATGGTGGCACTCGTTCTGATGGATCACGCGTTACGTCATCGAGGTCAAAATGCCGACGTCGTTCACGACGTGGCGCCAGTTCCCGGCGCAGTGCCCGAATAGTGGCGCCTCGTAAGCGCACTAGAACGGTGTTTTTGGCGATGGCCGCTTGTTTGGCGCTGTTTTGGGGCGCAGTCGATATTGTTGGGGTGCCGCCCGCCCGCCTGGGTGTGCAGTTACTCTGGGTGAGTGTGGGCGTTGCATTGATGATATCGTCTGGCGCATTGGCCGGTTGGTGTCTTAATCGGTTCAGACGTCGACCTTAACCCTAGTGGCTATCGATTTGATATAGCAGGGGTGTGCGGCAAGTCGATTATGCTTTGAGAGTTGCGATAAAAATGATGGAGAGACGGATGATGATGAGTTTGCGATGGACAATGGCAGTACTGTGGATGTTGTGCGCCAATGGTGTGCAGGCAGAGCTCAATTGGCAGGCGGCGCTGTCGGGTGAGCATCGCTCGGAGGAAAATAAGGCGCGCGATGAATATCGGCATCCTCAAGAGACGCTGACTTTTTTCGGCATATCACCGACGATGACGGTAATGGAAATTTCACCCGGTGGTGGTTGGTATACAGAGGTTCTGGCACCACTGATGGCTGAAAACGGTGCTTTGATTGCAGCGCATTCGAGCCCCAACGGCGGTAGTTACGCGCGCCGCTCACTGGGTGGTTTCTTAAAGAAGCTGGGTGAAAATAGCGAGGTGTTCGAGGCGGTTGAGGTGGCCACACTGCAACCACCTAGCGCGGTATCCCCCGCGCCGGCAGCTTCTGTGGATTTGGTGTTGGCATTTCGTAACGTTCACTCTTGGTTGCGGGCAGACCAGGCTGAAATGATGTTTGCTACGATTGCAGAGTCACTCAAGCCAGGAGGTATCCTCGGTATCGTTCAGCATCGGGGTGGTGCAGATTTGACACTGGATCAGATGAAGAAAACGGCTTATGTCAGCGAGGAGAAAGTCATCGAGCTAGCGGAGCTGGCTGGTCTTGAGCTCGATGCACGCAGTGAAATCAATGCGAACCCTAAAGACACCAAGGATCATCCGCGGGGTGTTTGGACCCTACCGCCCACTTTAGCGGCGGGCGATGAAGGACGGGATCGCTACCTCGCCATTGGTGAGAGCGACCGCATGACGTTGAGATTTATTAAGCCAGCGGAGTAAGTGGGTGGCTGAGAGCGAGTCGACAGAGCATATTGATGCAATTGGGCTGTTCTGTCCTGAGCCAGTGATGTTGCTCCATGCGGCAATCCGGCGCTTGAGTCCAGGTGCAGAATTGACACTGCGTGCGACCGATCCATCAACGCGGCGAGATATTACTAATTTCTGTCAGTTTTTGGGGCACGACTTGCTGGTGAGCGAACAGCAGGATGAGCAGTTCTTTTTTCATATTCGTAAGGCAGTGAGTTGACCCAAGCTCAGCAAGTTGTGAAGGCCTCGGACGTCGTCGCGGTTTTCAACCAGCTCTTCCAAGGCCCCGAGCGAACGCTGTTGGTGGCGGGCGCATCGGAGCCCTTCTATTTGCCCGGAGAGCCCAGCCAAATTTTTTTCCGGGCAGATTATGTGCGCAGTGCTTTGCATGAGGTGGCGCACTGGTGCGTGGCGGGGCGCCGCCGCCGAGCCTTGTCCGACTATGGCTATTGGTACACCCCCGATGGTAGGTCAGACGAGAGGCAGGCCGCTTTTTTTTCAGTCGAGGCAAAACCCCAGGCCATCGAGTCAGTGTTCTGTGAGGCGCTGAATGTGGATTTTGCACCGAGCCTCGATAATCTTGCGCACGCATCATCTGATGCGACGCTTCAGGCATTCGTTGATCGCATTAGCGCGTGGCGCACTCGTCTGCTTGATGGCGGCTTGCCTCACCGGGCGTTACTCTTCAAGGCTGCGCTTGAGCGATACGATGACCACAGCGCTACTCAGTAAATCATGAGTCATGTTTCTGGCAGCCTAGCTGATTTGTCTTGGGTCATTGACGATGCGATACCTCTTACGGCAGCTCTCAGAGAATTAATTGGTAACGCGCGAGTCTTGCCCGGTCGCGACATCAGCCCCACCGTCATCGAAAAAGCCGATGTGCTGTTAGTGCGATCGGTGACACAGGTTGATGAATCTCTGCTGGCTGACAGCGCCATTCGGTTTGTGGGCACTGCGACGGCGGGGATTGATCACCTTGATGTTGCGGCATTGGCCCGTCGTGGTATCCGGTGGGCGTCTGCACCGGGTTCCAATGCCACTGCTGTCGTCGAATACGTCCTATCTGCGATCGCGATGTCGGGTTATTTTGAGTCAATCTTACGAGGCGCGCCGGTAGGCATTATCGGCCTAGGTGCGGTGGGCGGACAGCTTGCACAACGTCTGCTCAGTCTAGGATGTCAGGTGGTGGGGTACGACCCGCTGCTGACCTGCTGGCCATCTGGTGTAATCAGGGGCGACCGAGAGGCTGCACTGAGTCAGACGGTCGTTTCGTTGCACGCCAGCTTACATGATCAAGCGCCTTTTCCTTCGCAGGGGTTGATTGGTGTCGCTGATGTAGAGGGCATGATTGCAGCTTCTGCGGCACGCCCTCAGGCTGGGCTGTTCATTAATGCAGGACGTGGCGGCCTGCTAGACCCCCTGGCTTTAGAGTGCCTGCTGGCGAGTGACTGGACGACGATATTGGACACTTGGCCTACAGAGCCCTTTCTCGACGCGTCGCTGCTAGCGCAGTGTGACTGGGTATCGCCCCACATAGCGGGGCACTCCAGAATGGCCAAGCGCCGTGGCAGCAATATGTTGGCGTGTGCCTTGCTGCAGTGGAGCGATCAGGTCGGTTTGGCGCAGCCGATGCCGGCTGCGACTGAAATGATGGAAGAAGCGATGCCACCTTTGCTGACCAGCCTGGTGTGTGAACCCGGGGAAACGCCTGCAGAAGTGATGACGCGATTCCTGTGTGGCTCGAGCGTGCTCGCTCGGGAAGACATGCGCCTCCGTCAGGCTGCGGCGCCACATATCACCGCTGACGTGTTTGATCGGTTGCGGCAGAGTTACGAGCAACCGTTGGAGTGGACCGGTGCGCAGCTGCAAGTCTCGGCGGGCTCGACTGCTATAGTGTCGGCTTTGAAGCAATTGGGCGCTGCCGTCAATTGACCTATTTGGAGGGATGCACGATGAACCAGGATAGAGACGACGCCGATTGGCGCCAGACACTCTCGGCTGACGAGTACTACGTACTTCGAGAGAAAGGCACGGAGCGCGCGTTCACGGGGCAGTATTGGAACGTATTTGATGAAGGCACGTATCATTGTCGAGGTTGTGGTGAAGCGTTGTTTCAATCTGACGCTAAGTTTGATGCGGGTTGTGGGTGGCCTAGTTTTGATCGACCTGCGTCAGACGGTGTAGTGGCGCAACAGCATGATTTCAGTCATGGCATGACGAGAACCGAAGTGCTCTGTCAAAAATGTGGGGGTCATCTAGGGCATGTTTTTCTAGATGGTCCGACAGACACGGGGCAGCGTTATTGCATTAACAGCCTCTCTATCGCGCTCACAGCCGCCGATGATTAACGCTTAGGGGTGATGCGAGGTCGAGGGGCCGGATATGGCCCCGCGGTGCGCTGAAAACCTGCTTTGAGTGATGCGACCCCCTGCGTCAAACAGCGTGTGCTGAGGGACTGCTTTGGAGTGGTCGACGGCACAAAGAAAAAATGGAGCGGGAAACGAGGTTCGAACTCGCGACCTCAACCTTGGCAAGGTTG
>ERZ887849.456-NODE-456-length-43743-cov-11.359733_pt1 | contig 43743 bp, 39 predicted proteins | sample MGYA00521267_ERZ887849 | MGnify/ENA primary metagenome ERZ887849 (study PRJEB32303, sample SAMEA104408601) | aquatic metagenome | biome: Brackish water; feature: Pelagic; material: water | place: Baltic Sea | collected 2014-06-06T16:11:00 | depth 2,863 m ... | reverse complement strand
CGCCCAGCTGTGATATCTAATGCCTAGCTTGTCATCTCTAATACCTAGCTTGTCACCTCTAATACCTAGCTTGTCATCTCTAACACCCAGCTCGTCATCCCAGTAAAGGCTGGGATCCATGGATACCAGCCTTCGCTGGTATGACGGGTGGCGCCGTTATCTCAGGTGGCGCCGTTATGTCGGGTAGCACCGTTATCTCGGGTGGCGCCAATATAACGGGTGCTGCTGGTATAACTGGCGGTGCTGGTATAACGGACGCAGCCATGGTGATCCTTTACGATCAATCAGGGCCCGCTTATGGGTTGAGCATTTTCAGATTGAGTGAACACCCTGTTTGAGCGCAGCGAGTTGTGTGAACGCTGAAAATACTCAACTCATGGGACCGATCGTAAAGGATCACCATGGCTGCGCCCACACAAAAACCACTGAGCACGATCCAAAACTGCTGCGCCAAACTCCAAACAGCTACCAGCCTTCGCTGGTATGACGTTCCTATCCTGGTATGACGTTCCTGCGCTGGTATAACGCTCCTACCCGGGTATAACGTTCCTACGCTGGCGTGACGGTCGGTGCTGGTCGACCTAAAGCGCGGCCACCACCGCATCACCCATCTCAACCGTACCAACCCGCGTCATACCATCAGTATAAATATCCCCAGTGCGCAACCCCTGATCCAGCACATCACTTACCGCCTTCTCAATCGCATCCGCCGCCGCAACCGCATCCAGCGAATAACGCAACATCATCGCCACAGACAAAATCGTCGCCAAGGGATTAGCCACACCCTGCCCCGCAATATCCGGTGCCGAACCATGACAGGGCTCATACATACCGCCGCCATCCTTATCCAACGAAGCCGAAGGCAACATACCAATAGACCCAGTCAACATGGCCGCCGTATCCGACAAAATATCGCCAAACATATTACCGGTCACCACCACATCAAACTGCTTAGGCTCTTTCACCAACTGCATAGCGGCGTTATCCACATACATATGACTCAGCTCCACCTCAGGGTAGTCCGCAGCCATCTCCGTGATCACCTCACGCCACAGAATAGTCGCTTCCAATACATTGGACTTATCCACCGAACAGAGACGCTTACCGCGCACCATGGCCGCTTCAAAGGCCATACGACCAATACGACGAATCTCAGACTCATTGTATTTGTAGGTGTTATACCCCTCGCGTTCACCATTCTCCAGAGTACGAATACCCCGCGGCTCACCAAAGTAAATACCACCCACCAACTCGCGAACAATCAAAATATCCAAACCCGAGACAAACTCAGGCTTCAGTGAAGAGGCATGAGCCAACTGGGGATACATAATTGCCGGACGTAAATTACCAAACAGCTCCAGCTCAGAGCGAATGGTTAACAACCCCTTCTCCGGACGTAGATGACGCTCAACATCATCCCACTGCGGACCACCCACAGCGCCCAACAAAATCGCATCAGCGGCACGGGCCTTATCCAACGTCTCCTGAGGGCAAGGCTCACCCACAGCATCCAGCGCCGCACCACCCAAATGGGCGTAATCCAGCTCAATACCCAAACCAAACTTGTCATTAACCGTCTCAAGCACACGTACTGCTTGAGCAATAATCTCTGGGCCAATATTGTCCCCAGGTAACACCAATACTTTCTTCATACTATTAGCCATTATTTAATCGCCCCAAATACCCAAGGATGCTGAGCCGCTCGCTCAGACTCATACTGTTTAATCGCATCTGCTTCTTTTAAGGTCAGACCAATCTCATCCAAACCATTCAGCAGACACTCCTTGCGAAACTCATCCAACTCAAAGCTAAACACATGGCCAGAATCCGTAGTTACAGTCTGTGACGGCAGATCGATCGACAGCTGATAACCCTCTTCAGCCTCCATCTCCTTAAACAGCACATCCACCTGCTCCTCAGTCAAGATCACCGGCAACAACCCGTTCTTAAAACAGTTGTTATAAAAGATATCCGCATAACTGGGTGCAATCACCGCGTTAAAGCCGTAGTCCTCAATCGCCCAGGGCGCGTGCTCACGGCTTGAACCGCAACCAAAGTTTTTCCGAGCCAACAAAATCGACGCACCTTTATAGCGCGGAAAATTCAGCGGGAAATCTTCCTTCAGCGGACGGTTGCTGCAATCGGCTCCAGGCTGACCCTCATCCTGATAACGCAACTCATCAAACAGATTCGGTCCAAAGCCACTGCGCTTGATCGACTTTAAAAACTGCTTGGGAATAATCATGTCCGTGTCCACATTGGCGCGATCCATAGGACCTACCAAACCACGGTGTGCAGTAAATGCTTTCATTAAACTGCTCCTCCTAAATCTTGTAATAAAAAGCTTCTTACGTCGACAATATGACCCGCCACCGCAGCCGCAGCCGCCATCGCAGGACTCATCAAATGGGTGCGACCGCCATTGCCCTGACGCCCTTCAAAGTTACGGTTCGACGTAGAAGCACAGTGCTCACCGGCTCCCAACTTATCCGCGTTCATCGCTAGACACATAGAACAGCCCGGCTCACGCCAATCCATACCCGCCGCAATAAATATCTTATCCAAACCCTCAGCTTCCGCCTGCGCCTTGACCATCTGCGAACCCGGCACAATCAACACCTGCTTAACTGAACTGGCAACCTGACGGCCCTTAGCCACAGCCGCCGCCGCACGCATATCTTCAATACGAGAGTTAGTGCAAGAACCAATAAACACCCGATCAACCTTAATAGAGTCAATCGCCTGACCGCCCTCAAGACCCATATATTCCAGAGCGCGCTCTAAACCCTTACGCTTCTCTTCGGTAGGCTGCGCATCTAATGTGGGAACAGACGCCGTTACCGCAGATACCATCTCTGGCGACGTACCCCAGGTCACCTGAGGCGCAATATCCTCAGCCGCCAACTCAACCTCAGTATCAAATACCGCATCAGCATCAGTGGTTAAGGTCTTCCAATAAGCCACTGCCTGCTCAAACATCTCGCCCTTAGGCACAAACTGACGCCCTTCGCAGTAATCAATGGTCTTCTGGTCCACCGCAACCATGCCCACACGGGCACCAGCTTCAATGGCCATATTACAAACCGTCATACGCCCTTCAATCGACATATCCCGGAACACTGACCCAGCAAACTCAATGGCATGCTCATTACCACCAGCCGTACCAATCACACCAATAATCGCCAACACCACATCTTTAGGGGTCACACCAACGCCAACCGTGCCATTCACAGTCACACGCATATTCTTCATCTTCTTGGCCACCAAACACTGAGTGGCCAACACATGCTCAACCTCAGAGGTACCAATGCCATGAGCTAAACAAGCCAGCGCACCATGAGTCGCGGTATGAGAATCACCACAGACCACAGTCATGCCCGGCATGGTCGCGCCCAGCTCAGGACCCATCACATGGACAATGCCCTGACCCATCTCATTGATCTTAAATTCCTTAATACCATAGAGATCGCAGTTATCATCCAGAGTCTGCACCTGAATGCGCGACACCTCATCGGTCATACCCGCAACACCGGCATCTCGCTCAGTCTTATCAGTAGAGATATTGTGGTCAGGCGTGGCGATATTAGTATCCAAACGCCAAGGTAGTCGCCCCGCAATACGCAGCCCTTCAAAAGCCTGAGGTGAGGTCACCTCATGAATCACATGGCGATCTATATAGATTAACGATGAACCATCGCTGTTTTGCTTAACAAGGTGGCTATCCCACAGCTTGTCGTAAAGTGTTCTTCCAGTCATCACAGTCTCCCAGACGTGCTTTTTTCAAGTTGCAGCCATTGTAGACCTGCCCTATGATGAAATAAATTCATATTTAGCATAAATAGCATTCTTAAAAGGAATGTATAAGCAGCTGGGATCAACAGCATGGACAACCAGAATCTAAAAGCCTTTATCACCGTCGCCGACCTGGGCTCGTTTTCAGAGGCAGCCGATCGTCTGTACCTCACCCAGTCCGCCATCAGCAAACGCATCGCCCAGCTCGAACAGCAGATAGGCAAAAAACTCTTCGACAGAATTGCCCGACAGGTTTCGTTAACTGAAGCCGGAAAAGAACTGCTACCCAGAGCACAGCGCATACTCCAAGAATATGACAGCGCCCTACAGGCCATCAACGACCTCTCCGGTGAAGCCAGCGGCACATTAAGACTGGCCATCAGCCACCACCTAGGCCTGCATCGCCTGCCCCCTGTGCTAAAGCAGTTTGCCCAGCAATATCCCAATGTGACTTTGGATATTGAGTTTATGGACTCCGAGAAAGCCTATGAGCAGGTACTGCATGGCCAATCAGAAGTGGCGGTGATCACCCTGGCCCTAGAGAGCCACCATAATATTCACAGTAAAAAGATCTGGGATGACCCACTGCGGTTTATCTGCGCCCAAGATCACCCCTTGGCCGAGCTTAAAAAACCGGCTCTTACAGACCTGGCCGAATACCCGATTATTTTACCCGGGCTAAATACCTATACCGGGCGCATTATTCAGAACCTGTTTCAAACAGAAGGCATACCGTTAAAGGCACCGATGTCCACCAACTATCTGGAGACCATTAGTACCATGGTGGAGATTGGATTGGGCTGGAGTGTATTGCCAGAGACGCTGGTCAGAGACCTGCATGTCATGCCCTTTGAGGAAGTGAGCATTGAGCGGGAGTTGGGGTATATACATCATATGAAGCGCAGCCTGTCGAATGCGGCTGCGGCATTTTTACGCTTAATGGATCAGGCCGCAGTGTGATTTAAAGTAGCGCAACAGTCAGATCAAAAAATCTCTAGAAAAACAGCCTAAAAAAAGAGGGCCTTTACGGCCCTCTTAAATGGAGTTACATCTGTCTTCAGCGACCTAGAATGAGGATTAGGCATTCTCAGCTAACCAGACTAACTTAGTCGGTTATAACCAAGCCAAAATACTAGCTGTGGCCGTGAATGCCGAGCTGTAAAAAGGACAATACAAACTCGACATTTAAAGCATAGCCAACAATTTAAGCTTGTCCAGTCATGGCAATTACTACAGTGATTTAATGGCTATTTCATAGATGTCCTTGACCAATCCCTGCTCATCGGCAATTACTTGCAGCGCCTCACGCATTTGTGAGCTATTAGGCTCAGGAAATTTTTTCCAGCGGGTCAGTGGTGTCATTAGGCGTGCGGCCACCTGAGGGTTGCGGCTGTGGAGTATCAGGATGCGCTGCTTGAGAAATTCATAGCCTGAACCATCGGGGTTGTGAAAATTCACCAGATTGCCGTTGCAGAAACCACCGATCAGGCTGCGAATCTTATTCGGGTTGCTCAGGGTAAAGGCTGAATGATTCTCTAACTCTTCCACTCGCTGCAGACCACCGGGCTGGCTGCTGGTGGCCTGTACTTGAAGCCATAGGTTCATTACCAGCGCTTCGTTGTTGTACTGCTGCTCAAACTGCGCCAATGCGGTCTCAGCCTGCTGCGCCGCTGCTGGACAGTTGACCAAACAAGAAAGTGCAGCGGCTTTATCGGTCATATTGTCTGCGCTAGCAAACTGCTTAGAAGCCAACTCAACACCCACCTGATCAACCAGCATTAGGTAACCCAGCGCCGTATTTTTTAGGGAACGGCGACCTATCTGGGATGCATCCGGTGCGTATTGTTGCTCAACATTATGACGCTGATAGACGGCGAGAAACTCTTCATTGAGGCAATCTGCTAGCGCCTGACGGGCAAACAGTCGAGCGTTGTGGATTGCCTCAGCATGGATCAGTGACGCCTCTTCATGGAGCTGGGCTTCACTGGGAAGCTGCAACATAAGGGCAACCATAGCGGGATCTAAACTGGCATCGGTCAACAGTGATTTGTAGGCATCAATTAGCTGACTGTCCATTTCTAGTGGCCGCTGTTGATGGCTGTCGGCGGTGAGTTTCTCAAGTAATTCAAAGCTCAGTTTTTGTCCTGCATCCCAGCGGTTAAAGCCGTCGCTGTCGTTAGCCATCAGATGAATCAACTGATCTTTGCTGTAGGCGTAATCGAGTTTTACCGGGGCGGAGAATTCACGCAACAACGAGGGCACTGGGGCTTGATCAATATTTTCGATAATTAGCTGCTGATGGGTTTGACTGACTTCATAAACCATTTCTGTGTCGCCATCACTGTTGAGTGCTAGATCACCAGATGCGCCAACTAAACAAAGCTTTACCGGTATCACAAAGGGCTGTTTCTGGGGTTGCCCCGGCGTTGCTTGGCAGCTCTGGGCAAAGTCCAGTGTCACTGTGCGATCGGCGGCGTCATAGGTTGAGCTGACTGCCAACTGGGGCGTGCCCGACTGCTTGTACCAGCGACGGAATTGAGTAAGGTCACGACCACTGGCGTCTTCCATGGCTTTGACAAATTCTTCGATGGTGACTGCTTGACCGTCGTGGCGATCAAAGTATAGATCACTGCCTTTACGGAAGCTGTCGGGACCTAACAGAGTGCGGATCATGCCGACAATTTCGGCGCCCTTCTCATAGATGGTCAGGGTATAAAAATTATTGATCTCCATGTAGGAGTCAGGCTGCACTGGGTGGGACATGGGGCCGCCGTCTTCGGCAAACTGATGGGTGCGCAGATAGCTGACATCTTCTATGCGTTTCACAGTTGCCGAATTCATATCTGCGGAAAACTGGGAGTCGCGATAGACGGTAAAGCCCTCTTTAAGACTCAGCTGAAACCAGTCTCGACAAGTAACACGATTCCCGGACCAGTTATGGAAGTACTCATGGGCCACAATAGCTTCAACGCGCTGAAAGGCGGCATCGGTGGTGGTCTTGGGATTGGCCAGTACGGCGGAGGTGTTGAATATATTGAGACCTTTGTTTTCCATGGCGCCCATATTGAAATCATCCACGGCAACGATCATAAAGATATCCAGATCGTATTCCCGGCCATAGACTTCTTCGTCCCAGCGCATAGAGTGCTTAAGGGAGAGCATGGCGTGATCGCACTTATCCAGATCTTTCTCTTCAACAAATATCTGCAGCGCCACCTGGCGGCCAGACATGGTGGTGAAACTATCTTCGACGCAACTCAGAGTGCCTGCCACCAAGGCAAATAGATAGGCGGGTTTTTTAAACGGGTCGTGCCAGGTAACAAAATGGCGGCCGCCATCCAGTTCACCGCGCTCAATGGGATTACCATTGGAAAGCAAAACTGGGTACTGGGCTTTATCGGCAATCACTTTGGTGGTGAATTCAGACATCACATCTGGGCGATCTAGATAGTAGGTAATATCGCGGAAACCTTCGGCTTCACACTGGGTGCAATACATAGTGCGCGAGCGATAGAGGCCCATCATGGTGGTATTGTCTTGGGGTTTGATCAGCACTTCGGTGGTAATCACTGCGCGGCCATCAAGACCGGGGATGGTCAAAGACTCTCTGTCACAACTATAAGCGCCCTCTTCTAGGGGCTGACCATCCACAGACACAGATTGGAGATCCAGCTCTTTACTGCCGTGCAAAACCAGATCCGCGTCTTGCTCATCACTGAGAGGATTACGCAATAGAGAGAGTGTTGTGGTGACTCTGGTGTGGTGCTCGCCGAGATCAAAAACCAGATTGGTTTTCTCAATTTCAAAGGGCGAGGTTTTATAGTCTTTGAGATAAATAGTCTGTGGCAGTGCGTCTTTCATGGTGACGGTCCTTGTAGTATTGCTCTCTTGCTGCACTTTTAGTGGGCACATTTAGTAGGCACCTTTAGTGGGTGCTTTTTAATGAGTACTTAGGCAGCAGCAGAAAACTGAATATTGTAAGCCGTAAATTTGCGAATATTAATGACTCCTGTATCAAGAATCAGATACTGGCCTTTGATCCCCATCAACACCCCTTCCACCAGAGGCTGCTTGTCGAGGTTAAAGCTTTTCACTTTTTCTGGCCATTGGCTAACCGGGAAATCAATTGTGGTAATGGTCTCGCTATATAACCGCTGCAACGCTTGCAGGCCATATTCCTCTTCGAGAAGTTCGAGGCCCTCTTCAGACTTGCTCATTAGTTCATCTCTTATCGCCGCCAGATCAATATCGTCGGCATTGCCCTTGAGCATTTTCTGCCAGTGGGTTTTATCCGCAACATGCCCTCGCAGGCAATCTTCAATTAAGCCTGCCTGGTAGCGTGTCTGAACGCGGAAGATTGGCAGGCCTTGAGTCGCGCCCTGATCGATCCAGCGAGTGGGCAGCTGAGTTCCGCGAGTAATACCCACCTTTACACCGGAGGAATTAGCGAGATAGACAAAATGGTCGGTAAAACAAAACTTTTCACCCCACTCGGGATCGCGACAAGTGCCATGATGAAAGTGGCATTTTTCCGGGCTCATAATGCAAGTATCGCACTGGGGCAATTTGGTAAAACAGGGATAACAGTAACCCTGGCTAAAGCTCTTTTTCGAGCGCCGCCCGCAATGGATGCAATGAATATCACCGAGGTGCTCAATGGAAACCACTTTGCCGATTAAGGCATTCAAACCTATACGCTGATCATCTAAGGGTAGCTGATAATCCACCTGACCATTTTCAGCGAGGGAGGTACACATCTTTTCCAGATGCCCGGACGCTTTTATCGACATGTTGGAGCCTTAATTAGTTTTTCCATTTTAGTGGTTGTTCATCTGGCGGCGGCGAACAGGCGGTGGTTTTAGGAGGTACGTAGCCGGTGCGTTGCTCAGCGGGCTTACGTTGGTCATAGGCAATAATAGCCTGCATACAGAGTGCCTTTTGCTCATCTGTAAGAGCCCGACCATCGGGCCACTTGCCCAATTCCACTGCGCGCTTCAAGCTTTCGCAAATTTGTGGCGTGATACTTTCTAGTAACTGGGGTAAATCCATTGTCTATTTAAACCTCGTTCTTACAGTGCCAACTAAACCAAAAATCAAACCCAATAACATACCTACGACTAAACCGCTGAAATGGGCTGCATTGGCAATGCCAACACCCAATAAAGAGTCTAATACGCCGGTCATACAGAACAGCAGCCAAAACAACATAAAGCCGATCAGCTCTTTAGGCAGGGCCAATATGGGATGAGGTGCAAGCAGATTGCGAATCCAGATATAACCAAGTAAGGCATAGATCACACCAGACATACCGCCAAAGGCCACCGAGCCAGTCCAGACAAACTGACCCATATTGGAGATAACTGCGCTGACCAGAACCAGCAGTAAGAGATGCACCGTCCCTAAAAGCGTTTCAATTCGTCCACCAAGCAGAGCTAACCAAAGACCATTGAAAACGAAATGCATAAGGCCAAAGTGAACAAATATTGGGGTAATCAAACGCCACAATTCGCCTTCGCCGATACCACCAAAGACAAACATCCGAGGAATCGGGTAAAAGAAGCTACCGACAAACCAACCACAGAGACTAGCAACAAACAGCAGCGCAGTTGCTGGATGCTGTTTTGCGGCGCTGCGCCAGCGCGATCTAGCTGATGGTTCAGGCGATTCAGCTGTCATTGTTAGCTTTGGCTTCGGCCCTGTCTAGGCGGCTGCCCCAACCGAGCTTTGAACGACAGATACTGTAGAAGTTGTGATCCTTCGGGTGAATCAAAATCACGCCATCGCGGTGCTTGCGAATGCTGATGATATCCCCGGGCTCACTGAGATAATCATTGTGACCATCGCAGGTAATCAGTGGGTGCAGTTCATTGCGGGAGCTGACGCGAATTTCAATCTGTGAGTTGCCGTGGAGTGCAATGGGTCGACTGCTCAATGTATGAGGATTGAGTGGAACCACAACCATGGCATCCAGCTCTGGACAGAGCAACGGGCCACCTGCAGATAGAGCATAGGCAGTTGAGCCCGTCGGGGTGGCGACAATCAATCCATCGGAGCGCTGACTGTAGACAAACTCGCCATCTACATAGAGTTCAAAGGCCATCATTCGAACTGACTGACCTGGGTGCAGGACTATATCGTTGACCGCCAGCCCTTCGGCAATCAACTTGCCATTGCGGGTAATAGAGGTTTCGAGAATAAAACGATCGGTTTGTTTGTACTCCCCGGAAAGGACCGGCAGCACCCGCTCGGCTATTTCATCTGGAGAAATATCGGTTAAAAAGCCCAAGCGACCCCGGTTGATGCCGAGCAATGGAATTTTGCTCGCTGCCATACTGCGGCTGGCACTGAGCATACTGCCATCGCCGCCGACCACTATGCCCAAATCAACGGCACCGGGGAATTGGTCTAGAGGCAGGATTTTATCTACGGGCCAGTCGACCAGTTTGGCTGCGCGCTCTTCGTAGACAACCTCGCGGCCCTGACTTAGCAGAAAGGCTTCGAGCTTGTTTAGGGAGTCGCGCACCTCAGGTACATCGAGACTTGCGAGCAAACCTATGCGTTGAAAATGTGGCATATTATTGGGTATCCAAAAACCGGTTTGGCGATTATACAGAGTAGCGCAGTAATTCACTCTTTTTAAGGCATAATAAGTGACAGTGCTGCGCACTGTCATCCTGAGCGCAGCCGAATGATCTTTTGTAATATGGCACAGGGAAAGATTGAAGCGGTCGGACTAAGATCTCTCCGCTGCGGTCGAGATGACAAAGGGTCGCGAGACGTTATGACAAAGGGCTGCAAGCCGGGATGACTGGTTCAGTAGAGACTCAACCGAGATCACACAAATAATAACGACACAAAATTATGAATCTAAAAACCATTGCCTTCACCACCGGCGAGCCCGGCGACTGCTACTACCACGAGTGGCCAGTCCAAGCCTCCCAGAAACCCAGCGCTTGGGTCCACATTATGCATGGTATGGCCGAGCACAGTGCTCGCTACGCCGATCTAGCCACTTACCTCAATCAGCAAGGTTTTCATGTTACCGCCGACGACCACCGCGGTCACGGCAAAACCGGAGAGGCCAATGGCAACCTCTACCATTTCGCCGACGCCGACGGCTGGAACCAGATGGTGGATGACCAGCTGCAGTTGATCGAGCATCTCAGCCGCGACAACCAGCTACCGCTAATTATTCTCGGCCACAGCATGGGTTCGTTTTTAGCCATGCATACCTGCCAGCGCTATGCCGCTAGGCTAGCCGATCGTTTACAGGGACTAGTACTGTCTGGATCTAACTATGCCCCACCCTGGTTCTGCAACACTGCTAGTCTGATCGCCAGAGTCGAGCGCGCTCGTTTGGGTGGCGGCTCTGTGAGCAAGCTGCTGGAGACCATGTCTTTTGGTGCCTTTAATAATGCCTTTAAGCCCGTGCGCACAGAGAAGGATTGGATATCCAGTGACCCAGAAACTGTCGATCGCTATATCGCGGATCCACACTGCGGGGGTGCCATATCCACTCAGTCTTGGTATGACTTTTTACGCGGCCTGGCAGATCTCTCTGCGCCAGCAGCCATGGCCAGAATCAATAGCAACCTACCTATCTATGTCTTTTCCGGCGCACTGGACCCTGTGGGCGGCGCGGGGAAAGGCGTCAAAAAGCTTGTACAGATGCTAGAAAGTGCGGGAGTTAAACAGGTCAGCTGTCATCTCTACGAGGGCGGACATCACGAAATGCTCAATGAAACAAGTCGGGTAGAAGTCTATGCCGACTTGCTAACCTGGCTCGATAGTCTAAATAAGAAGGTCTAGCATATATTATTTATAAATTAGTTTAGAGGAATTTACATGCCCGAAGAGACCTACCATCATCAGGGAGAAAATCTCCCGCCGGAAACCCATAATGATCAGCGGGTTCTCTCAGAACAAGATGCCAAGCGCTATTGGAAAGCTAATCTGAGTCTGCTGACCAAACTGTTAACAGTCTGGTTTGCGGTCTCCTTTGGATGCGGCATCCTGTTCGTTGACTGGCTCGATCAATTTTCCTTCTTTGGTTTTAAACTCGGCTTCTGGTTTGCTCAACAGGGTGCTATTTACATGTTTGTCGCGCTCATCTTCATCTATACCTGGCGCATGCAGGTAATTGATCGGGAGTTTGGCATTGATGATGAGCAGCGCTAATGACGACTCAGATGCTCACTTATCTTTCTGTCGGCGCTTCCTTTGCGCTGTATATCGCCATAGCTATCTGGTCTCGCGCCGGTTCCACCAAGGATTTCTATGTGGCGGGCGGTGGCGTCCACCCGCTGGTTAATGGCATGGCAACAGCGGCTGATTGGATGAGTGCTGCGTCGTTTATTTCCATGGCGGGGATTATTGCATTTATGGGACGCGATGGTGCGGTATACCTAATGGGCTGGACTGGCGGCTATGTTCTGCTGGCGCTATTGCTTGCCCCCTACCTACGCAAGTTTGGCCGCTTTACCGTGCCCGATTTTATCGGCGAGCGCTATTATTCCCGTGCCGCCCGAATCGTCGCAGTAGTCTGTCTGATCTTTGTCTCGTTCACCTATGTGGCCGGCCAGATGCGCGGCGTCGGCATTGTCTTTTCACGCTTTCTCGAAGTAGATGTTAATACGGGTGTGATTATCGGCATGGCGATTGTGTTTATGTACGCAGTACTCGGCGGCATGAAAGGCATTACCTATACCCAGGTTGCCCAATACTGCGTGTTGCTGTTTGCCTATATGGTACCGGCGGTATTTATCTCGATTATGATTACCGACAACCCCGTTCCACAGCTGGGCTTTGGTTCGATGGTGGCTGATGGCTCCCTATCCGATGATGGCTCTAGTATCTCAGTACTGCAAAAGCTCGACTATGTGCTCCTCGATCTCGGCTTTGGCGCCTATACAGAGGGCGCCAAATCGACCATGGATGTTTTTGCCATCACTGCCGCGTTGATGTTTGGTACTGCTGGATTACCTCATGTGCTGGTGCGTTTTTTCACAGTGCCTAAGGTCTCTGATGCCCGTTTATCAGCAGGTTACGCTTTGGTATTTATCGCCATTGTCTACACCACAGCCCCTGCGGTTGCCTCTTTTGCGCGTCTCAATCTTGTGGACACTGTGCACAATACGCCTTACGAACAGGCGCCAGAATGGTTTAGCACTTGGCAGGAAACTGGCCTGGTGGACTGGGAAGATAAGAATGATGACGGTCTGATGCAGTACAGCGCCACAGACGCCAATGAGATCACCATTGATCGGGATATTATTGTTCTCGCCAACCCTGAAATTGCTGGCCTGCCCGGCTGGGTGGTCGCCCTAGTGGCCGCAGGGGGTGTGGCTGCGGCCCTCTCCACGGCAGCGGGTTTATTGTTGGTGATCTCCAGCGCCGTGTCTCACGATTTGCTTAAACAGACCCTGATGCCGGCCATTAGCGATAAACAGGAGTTATTGTTTGCGCGAATTGCCGCCGCAGTGGCGGTCTGTGTCGCCGGGCTCTTTGGTATTTATCCACCGGCCTTTGTAGCCCAGGTGGTGGCTTTTGCCTTTGGTTTGGCCGCCTCGTCACTGTTCCCTGCGCTGCTGATGGGTATTTTTTCGAAGCGAATTAATAAGGAGGGCGCCATCACCGGTATGTTAATCGGGCTGATATTTACCTTTACCTATATTGTCTACTTTAAGTTTGTCGCGCCGGAATTCAATAGCGCCGAGTATTGGCTGCTGGGTATTTCGCCGGAGGGGATTGGTTTTATTGGCATGCTACTTAATTTCGCCAGCGCCTATGGCATCAGTCGTGTCACTGCGCCACCACCGGTAGAAGTGCAAAACATGGTAGAGGATATTCGCATCCCAGTTGGTGCGGGAATAGCACACCAGCATTAAAGACACTCAGATGGGCTGGAGCTACTCGAGCTCCGGCCCAACCGATACCAGACCACTGTCCACATCGCCGTTCTGACCGCGGTTGCGCAGGTAGTGGTCCATCAGGGTAATTGCCAGCATGGCCTCGGCAATGGGCACCGCACGAATACCGACACAGGGATCATGACGACCGGTGGTAACCACTTCAACTGATTCGCCAGCAGTGTTAATCGACTGACCAGGAATACGCAGACTTGATGTGGGCTTCAGTGCCAGTTTGGCCACTATACTTTGGCCCGATGAAATACCACCGAGAATGCCGCCGGAGTTATTTGATAGAAAACCCTCTGGCGTCATTTCATCGCGGTGCTCTGTACCCTTCTGACTCACTGAGTCAAAACCAGCGCCGATCTCCACACCTTTTACTGCGTTAATACCCATCAGGGCATGAGCTATATCCGCGTCAAGACGATCAAAAACTGGCTCGCCCAACCCGACTGGAACCTGTTTCGCCACTACTGTTACCTGAGCACCAATAGAGTTACCTTCTTTGGTTAGTGCCTGCATGTAGGTTTCCAGCTCGGCAATCTTATCCGGATCAGGGAAGAAGAATGGGTTCTGCTCGATTTCATCCTGCACAAAACGCTCGGCGACAATCGGACCCAACTGGGAAACATAGCCATAAATCTCAATACCCAAACGCTCTTGCAAATACTTTTTGGCAATACCGCCGGCGGCAACGCGCATTGCTGTTTCACGGGCTGAACTGCGTCCGCCACCGCGATAGTCACGCTCACCGTACTTCTGGTGATAGGTATAATCTGCATGAGAAGGTCGAAACAAGTCTTTGATTTTACTGTAATCTTTAGACTTCTGATCTTTGTTTTCGATGATCATGCCGATGGAAGCGCCAGTGGTTTTGCCCTCGAATATGCCCGAGAGTATTTTCACTTGATCGTCTTCACGGCGCTGGGTGGTGTAGCGCGACTGCCCAGGCTTGCGACGATCCAGATCCGGCTGCAGGTCCGCGGCGCTGATCTCTAATCCTGGAGGGCAACCGTCGACAATACAGCCGATTGCTAGACCATGGCTCTCGCCAAAGCTGGTTACGGTGAAGAGTTTTCCTATACTATTTCCGGACATAATGCGGTTGAGCCTTCAAGTGTCTGCTGTAAAGCCAGCGATTATACGTAAGTTATTAGAAAGATTCGCGATGTTCGAGTAACTGGTCGCGAGTCAATAGAAACACCCCGCCATCACCCTCACTAAATTCGAGCCACAAAAAGGGTACTGTGGGGAAATCTCGCTCTAGGGCCACCCAAGAATTGCCCACCTCAACCACCAGCACACCCTCTTCCGTAAGATGATCCGCGGCTTCACGCAATAGTCTGCGAGTGAAGTCGAGACCGTCGTTACCTGAGGCCAAGGCAATCTCAGGCTCATGCTGGTACTCGTCCGGCATAGAGGCGAAATCGTCCGCATCCACATAGGGTGGATTACTAACAATTAATTGGAATTGCTCACCGGGCATATGCTCAAATAGATCCGACTCTACTGCGGAGACTCTATAGCCGAGCTTGTGCTGAGCAATGTTAGCGGCTGTTACTTGCAGTGCCTCCGCAGAGATATCGCTGAGCACGACCTCAGCCGACTCAAAAGCATAGGCGCAGGCAATGCCGATACAGCCACTGCCGGTGCAGAGATCGAGTACACGGCTCGGCTCTTCGGCACACCAGGGCTCAAAGCCGGTCATAATCATTTCCGCAATTGGTGAACGGGGAATAATCACCCGCTCGTCCACGGCAAAAGGCAGGCCACAAAACCATGCCCGTCCGGTGAGGTAAGCCGCGGGGATGCGCTCATCAATACGCCGCTGATAAAGCGCCAAAATAGCCGCCTGTTGCTGTGGGGTCAGGACTTTCTCGAGCACTGCGCGATCGACATCTGGGGCTAAACTAAGTACAAAGGAGAGCAGATAGACTGCTTCATCCCAAGCATTGTCTGTGCCGTGACCAAAATAGACACCACTTTGCTCAAACAGCGCCTGGCCCTGCTCGAGCATCTCGGCAACCGTATTAGTCGAGGTCTTTATTGTCGAGCCCAGTTCAATATTAGACTGCGGGGCAGCTTCATTCTCTGACATGGTTTTGGATTCTCCGTTCGGCAAACATTTTACCCTTGAAACTAGCAATAATGTGCACTTTGTTACAGAATGCGCCGTATAAATGAGAATCAAAATTTACTGGCCAGGAATCATTTCAATGAGAGATCACTACGAAAAAATTATTCAGAGTACTGGCGAAGATATTACCCGCCCTGGGCTGATAGACACTCCAGATAGAGCCTCTAAAGCTTTTACCTATCTCACTAGCGGCTATGAGATGGATATTAAAACTGTGATCAATGATGCGCTGTTTCCCTCAGATTCTGAAGAGATGGTAATTGTTAAAGATATTGAGTTGTTCTCTCTATGTGAACATCACCTGCTGCCTTTTATAGGCAAGTGTCATGTGGCTTATATTCCCAACGGTAAAGTGCTCGGACTTTCAAAAGTTGCTCGGGTAGTGGATATGTTTGCCCGTCGTCTGCAGATTCAGGAAGCATTGGCCCAGCAGATCGCCTCGACTATTGCAGATGTCACTGAGGCCCGCGGCGTCGGTGTGATTGTTGAAGCCAAGCATATGTGTATGATGATGCGTGGTGTTGAGAAGCAGAATTCGTCGATGAAGACTTCAGCTATGCTGGGCACCTTCCGCTCTGATCAGGCTACCCGCACTGAGTTCCTGACTCTACTGAGATCATAAACGGAACCAGATGTTACTTGCTGAAACGCAAAAGCCCACTTTGAAGTGGGCTTTTTATTAGCTGCAAATTAACCATTTATTGCTCGACCAGCTCATCTGTCTTGGCCGCACAGATAAAGTCATTGATATGCAGGCCGTTAATCGCATGAGTCCACCAGGTCACCCTGACCTTGCCCCACTCAGTGAGGATCGAAGGATGATGGTCTTCAGCTTCGGCTAAGTGGCCAATTCTCTGGGTAAAGGCCATGGACTGCACGTAATCGGGAAAGCGGAATTGTTTCTCTAACTGCTTGATGCCGCCGTGAAGTTCCACCTGCCAATCCTTCAGCTCAAGCATCAGCTTGTCTATCTCAGTGTCAGATAAGGCTGATGAATCCGGTCGGCACAATATACAGTGCTGCTGTTGAAGTAATGTCATTGCGAGTCTCCCTGTAATACTCAGCCAGCTTTAACCCCTAGTGGATAAAGTCGGTTGGCTTTTCGATTTCATAAAAAGCATCAGTGATCGATTCGAGCTTTTGCTCAAGAATCAGCTTGGCATCCGCTAGACCACGGTTGTAATGATAGGCCCCGACTTCCTCAGAGAAGAAGTCGAGTAAAAACTCGGCGTCGAACTGGGCGATATCCTGGTCCAGCTCTTCGCGGAAGTAGAGCTTTATTTTGTCGACAATGGCGGCTTTTTCACGGTCGCTAAACTCAATTTTAGCCATTCTTTATTCCCCTATACTAATAAGACAACTCACTCAGGCAGTATAAAATTCTGCACTTCCGCCGCCACCTGCTCGGCCTGTTCTTCCATATGTAAATGGTGTGAGCCAGGCATTTTTAGCAGGCGAAAATTGGTTATCCAAGAAAAGGTTTCGCCTTGCTGTGCATCTGGCTTAAAACCACTGTCTTCAGCCTGAATAAGTATCACCGGTGCCACAATTGACGTAAAGAAATCCTCTATGTGAGCGCGGGTTAACTTGAGCTGTGAAGCGGCCTTTAGGCGCTGATCTGTATGCCAGTAAAACCCCCTCTCATGCTGACGCACACCACGCTGTGCCAGTACTCTGGCTGCAGCCTGTTTTAATGGTATAAAACCATTGACCCGCGCCTGAACTGCGCGTTCAAAATCGGGGAAGAAGCTCGGGCTTGCCGAGCCAAAGCGCTTAGCTTCATAGACTGACTTTGCTATCTGGATTGCAGCCCCTTTAGCGTCGGCAATACCAGGCAGATAGCCATCGATCAGTGCTGCATGTGTAATACGACTGGGAAAGGCGCCGGCAATCAACGTGGAAATAATAGCGCCGCGGGAGTGACCCAACAGGGCAAACTGCTCCCAACCCATATGATCGGCGACTCCCAAAACCTCAGCTATATCCTGCCAAATATTGTAACCCGAGTCTGCGGAACGGAAGCTACTGCCACCGTGGCCAGCACAATCCAGTGCAATCACATGCATGTCGCTTAAAAACGGCAGCATCAAATCAAAACTAGCGGCATTATCCAGCCAACCGTGGAGGGCAATCACTGGTGTATAACCCGGTGAGCCCCACTCTTTTGCGGTGAAGGTTAAGCCATTTACATCGAAGGTTCGTTCGCTGATAAAACTAAGAGACATAGTGGATTCCGTTGTTATTTAGCAATTCTCAAGTGAATTTTCTGATCGCTAAAACGCTCTAATTATTGGTCTATTTTACAATCCATTGAATACAAGCAGTCCCTTAATTACTCATTGCCAGAAGCACAAAAAAAGCCAGCTGAAGTACCACCTCAGCCGGCGAATATAAAAACTAACTCAGACTAGTTTATTTGGTCGTCTTGCCAGCATCCTCGTCTGATTCCGGCTGCTCGGCAGTAAACGACGGTATATCATCATTGACAACATCTTCTGCATCGACAAACTCACCCTCCTCCACATCATCGACTTGACGAGCTGAATAACCATCGGAAGCCTCAACTGCCGGCCACTCATCGAAGGGAAATGGTTTCTCTTCGCTATTAAAGGTAAGAAACATAAGAGTCTGATAGACCCATTTACCCAAGCCCTGGCCAAGATTGCGCAGGTTGTCGTTATCTGAGCCGGTAAACAGCACAAACAAAAACTGTACCACTACGACAATGCTAATAATCAGCCGTGCGGCGACTAACAGCAGGCCGAATAACAGCATATAGGCACCGCGGATCAAGGTATTGGCGTTTAGTAGGGAGATTTTTTTATCGCTCATTTGATTTCACCATAAATTCAACATCAGTATTTTGTTCTGCAACCATCATCGCGCGCAGGGACTCAACAATCGAACGCTGCTCAAACATAGTGGCATACAGAGCCGAGGCCAATGGCATATAGATACCTAATTCATCAGCTCTCTCTTTAACTAGTCTAGTCGTATTTACACCTTCGGCCACTTGCCCGACATCAATAATCGCCTGCTCGAGACTCTTGCCGCCTCCCAGGGCTAAACCAATACGGAAATTACGGCTCAAGGGTGAACTGCAGGTGACATAGAGGTCGCCAACGCCACTGAGCCCTAAAAAGGTCAGTGGGTTTGCTCCGAGGTGACAGGCGAAGCGACTCATCTCGGCGAGACTGCGGGTCAGCACGACGCTCTTGGTGTTTTGCCCGACATTCATGGCCTCGGCAATTCCCGAGACAATGGCATAAATATTTTTTAGCGCACCGGCCAGCTCGACGCCATAACGATCGTGATTGGCGTAAATTCTAAAATACTTTGAAGCCAGTATCTCTTGGGCGCAGTTGCAGACTTCATCGTGCTCACTGGCAATCACCGTGGCGGTAATTTCGTAGTTGGCTATTTCTTTGGCTAGGTTGGGGCCACTGAGTACACCGACTTTAGAACCGGGCAATTCCTGCTCCAGAATCTGACTGGGCAGTGCAAAGCTGTCCGCCTCTATGCCTTTAGCGGTGCTGATTAACAGCGCGCCCTTGTTGATCCATGGCTTGGCTAGCTGAGCCACCTGACGCAGCACACTGCTGGGCACGGCGAAAAAGACGGTATCTGCGCCCTCTAGAGCTTGTTGCAGCTCCGTGGTAAAACTAAGGCTTGAATCAAATCGATAACCGGGCAGATAGGCAGAATTTTCTCCAGCCTCACTAATAGCCTGCAATTGTTGGTCGCTGCGCATCCATAGGGTGGTGGCAAAACCATTGACCGCGAGCATATTGGCGATCACGGTGCCAAAGCTACCGGCGCCCAATACGGCAATTTTATAGTTATTATCGGCTGTCAAAGAAACCTTACTCCAGATGACTAAACACTTATCACTAAACACTTATTACTAACCACTGTTGACCAATAAGCCAGCACTAAAAACTACTTTGCCGGCATTATAGGTGGATGTGCCACAGAGTGTAAGCCGCCATGCAAAAAAGCACCCTCCATAAACTATCACGGAGAGTGCTTTGGGTCCTGCTACAACAGCGTTTAAGCGTCAAACATTAGGCTGTTTAACTGCTGAACAAACTGCGCTGGATTTTCCAATGGTCGACCAGCGGAAAGAGCGGCCTGATCAAACAGAACACTGGCCAAGAGTTTGGCCTTATCGTCATCAGTTTCAGCGTCGAGCTTGTTGACCAGGGGATGCTCAGCATTGATCTCAAGAATCGGCTTAACTTCTGGCACCGGTTGCCCAGCTGCAGCCATAATCTTGCGCATCTGCTCGCCCATATCATCGGCGCCCACCACCAGACAGGCTGGGGAGCTAGTTAGTCGCGTGGTGGCGCGAACTTCTTCAACCTTGCCCTCTAGCAGCGTATTGATGCGCTTTAAAAGAGCACCCTGGTCACTGTCGTCGCCCTCTTTCTTGTCGGACTCTTCGGCTTTTGGCTCTTCACCAGTAATCTTGCTCAGGTCCAGTTCACCGCGGGCAATATCTTGGAAAGATTTACCATCAAACTCTGTGAGGTGACCCATCATCCATTCATCGATGCGATCCGACATCAGAATTACTTCAACGCCGTGCTTGCGGAAAATTTCCAAGTACGGGCTGTTGTTGATCACGGAGTGACTATCGCCAGTGAGATAGTAGATCTTGTCCTGACCTTCTTTCATGCGGCTGACATAGTCTGTCAGGCTAACATCGGTTGCCGCAGAGTCACTGGTGGAGCTAGCGAAACGAAACAGCTTGGCAATTTTTTCACGATTGCTGTGATCTTCGCTGGGGCCTTCTTTTAATACTGGGCCGAACTGAGTCCAGAACTTAGCGTACTTCTCTGGCTCATTAGTGGCCATTTTGCCGAGCATATCCAAAACACGTTTGGTCAGTGCAGCACGAATGCTGTCAACCAGTGGCGTCTTTTGGAGAATTTCACGGGATACGTTTAGGGGCAGATCAGCACTGTCGAGCACGCCCTTCACAAAGCGCAGGTACAAGGGCATAAACTGTTCAGCATCATCCATAATAAAGGTGCGCTTGATATATAACTTGATGCCCCGTGAGGCTTCACGCTGGTACAGATCCATTGGCGCCATGCCCGGAATATAGAGCAAACTAGTGTAATCCTGCTTGCCTTCAACGCGGTTGTGACTCCAAGCCAGTGGCTCGGCAAAATCATGGGAGACTAAGCGATAGAACTCTTTGTACTCGTCGTCGCTGATATCTTGACGCGACCGAGTCCAGAGGGCCTGAGCGTCGTTTACCGCCTGCCACTCAGGTGCTTTATCGACATCTTTTGCCTCTTTCTCATCCTCAGCAGCAGGCATTTCCTGTTTGATCATCTCCACCGGAATGGCAATATGGTCAGAGTACTTTTTGACGATGCTGCGCAGACGCCAGTCGCTGGCGAACTCATGCTCATCGCTCTTAATATGCAGTGTAATCGAGGTGCCGCGCTCGGCACGTTCAATATTTTCGATCTGATAATCAGCTTCACCTTCACAGGTCCAGCGAATTCCTTGATCGGCGCCTACGCCAGCGCGACGCGTTTCAACCACCACGCGCTCGGCAACGATAAATGAGGAGTAAAAACCGACGCCAAACTGGCCAATCAACTGGGAATCTTTTTTCTGATCCCCAGTGAGGTTCTTCATAAACTCAGAGGTGCCGGAGCGAGCAATAGTACCCAGATTGGATATCACCTCATCACGAGACATGCCGATACCATTGTCAGAAATAGTGATGGTTTTGGCTTCTTCGTCTACAGCAATGCGAATACGCAGATCGCCATCATCTTCATAGAGACCTGGATTTTCTAAAGCCTCAACGCGTAATTTGTCTGTTGCATCGGATGCATTGGAGATCAACTCGCGAAGAAATATCTCCTTGTTGGAGTAAAGCGAGTGAATCATAAGGTGAAGAAGCTGCTTGGCTTCAGTTTGAAAACCCAGTGTTTCGGCTTTGTCTTGAGTCTTTGCGGTCATATGCTGATGATCTCCTGATCTGATATTGATGTTATGGACTGTTTCCATGGCTTATCAGATGGGGGCGGAGAAAGAGATTTCAAGCGTTCAAATTAGAAAGTGACAGCGCGCCGAAGCAATCGGGGTCTGCTCATCATCTTGCCATGCGGTGGCCGAGACATTGACCAGTTTTTTACCCTGACGCATTACTTTGCAGCTAGCGTAGATAGTTTTAAAGCGACCGGGGCGCAGATAGTCGAGAGAGAAATCAACGACCTTGGGCATATCCGTGACATTGAGGCTGTAGATAATTTCGATGGCCGCAGCCAACTCAAGAAAGCCGCCAATCACGCCACCGTGAATCGCCGGCAACGAGGGGTTGCCTATATTAGATGCGCGCTTGTCCAGCCAATAGAGCAAACGTTGATCATCCACCTTGGCTTGGGCGCCAATAAAGGCAGAGTAAGGAATCATATCCAGCAATGACTGTGGGTGGCACTCTTGACGAGCTGCGCCGACGCGCTCTTGCCAGTCTAGAAGTAATTCGTCTCTGTTGTGCTTATCCATTACGTCTGTTCACCATCGTTGACTGAGGTCTGACGCCAAGGCATCAAGCGGCGCAGTTTTTTAAGGGCAATACTGCGAAACTGAATACTCTTGGAATCCACTTTCATAAAGTTAGCCACACAGTGGGCAATGGGGTTCTCTCTATCATCCTGCCAAGCAACACCGCGACAGAAAATCACATTGGATGACTGGCGGTAGACCTTAGCTTCTACATAGATTGGCTTGTGGGGCTGCGCTGGACGCATATAGTCGAGCCGCAGATCCATGGTCGGAGTGACTGAGGGCTTACTTTGAATGGTCATAGCAGAGCAACCACAGGCGGTGTCGAGAAGGCTGACAATGGTGCCGCCGTGAACTACGCCGGTGATGGGGTTGCCGACGAGATCTTCACGGTAGGGAAACGTCAGATGGGTTTCACCGCGCTCGAGTTTATCCAGGGTAAAACCCAGGGCAGCTCCATGACCATTGCGCTCTAGTGCATATTTTAGAGCTGGTCGGACCAGCGCCATTTTCATATCAAAGGCCATGTTTTTATTGTTCTATGCTAGGTTGAAACAGGAGATTCTGGGGCGGAGTTTAACAGTTATTGATTTGGAACCATGTGGTTTTTTTGAAGAGAGATGCCTCAGCCTGTCAACCGCTGGAGATCCCTCCACTGCGGTAAGGGTGACAAGCTGCGATACAACCAAACCACTGCATTGCGCAGGGAGTCTCTACCGAGACAACATTTCTAGAGATATAAAAAAAGCGGCCCGAAAGCCACTTTCTTCAAACCACAAAAGAGCTTACCAACCGGTAATTTCTCTCAGGCCGTTGCCAATATCAGCCAAGCTGCGAACAGTCTTTACACCAGCATCTTCAAGCGCGGCAAACTTTTCATCTGCAGTACCTTTACCACCGGAAACAATCGCACCGGCATGGCCCATACGCTTGCCTTCAGGTGCAGTAACACCGGCAATATAGGACACAACCGGCTTGGTTACATTAGCTTTGATATAAGCTGCCGCTTCTTCTTCAGCCGTTCCGCCGATCTCACCGATCATGACAATGGCTTCAGTCGCTGGATCTTTCTCAAACAGCGCCAGAATATCGATAAAGCTTGATCCGGGAATCGGATCGCCACCAATACCCACACAGGTAGACTGACCAAAACCATAGTCAGTGGTCTGCTTAACCGCTTCATAAGTCAAAGTACCAGAGCGAGAAACGATACCTACTTTGCCTGGCAAGTGAATGTGACCGGGCATAATGCCGATCTTACATTCCCCTGGAGTGATAACACCCGGGCAGTTAGGACCGATCAGACGTACGCCCAAGCTATCGCAAACGACTTTACAGTCAAGCATGTCCTGAGTCGGAACACCTTCAGTGATACAGACTACTAACTTAAGACCTGAGTAAGCGGCTTCAAGGATAGAGTCTTTACAAAATGGAGCAGGTACATAGATAACTGAGGCTTCTGCGCCAGTTACTTCAACCGCTTCAGCAACAGTGTTAAATACTGGCAGTCCAAGGTGAGTGGTTCCACCTTTGCCCGGGGTTACACCACCGACCATTTTTGTGCCGTATTCAATCGCTTGTTCTGAGTGGAAAGTACCCTGCCCGCCGGTAAAGCCCTGACAGATAACCTTAGTGTCACGATTAATTAAGATAGACATTTAGTTAGCCTCCGCTGCTTTAACAACTTGCTGTGCCGCATCAGTCAGACTGGTTGCTGCAATAATTGCCAGACCGGATTCGGCCAGCTTCTTAGTTCCCAATTCGGCATTGTTACCCTCCAGACGCACAACCACTGGAATCTTAACGCCAACTTCTTCAACCGCACCTATAACGCCGTCAGCAATCAGATCACAACGGACGATGCCGCCGAAGATATTGATCAGCACTGCTTTAACATTGGTATCCGAAAGGATAATTTTAAATGCTTCTACAACGCGCTCTTTAGTTGCACCGCCCCCTACATCGAGGAAGTTAGCGGGCGAACCGCCGTGGAGATGAACTATGTCCATAGTACCCATGGCCAGACCCGCACCATTGACCATGCAACCAATATTGCCGTCGAGGGCAACATAGTTCAGTTCAAAAGAAGCAGCATGAGCTTCACGGGCATCTTCCTGTGAGGGATCGTGCATCGCTTTAATGGCTGGCTGACGGTACAGAGCATTGCCGTCGATAATCACTTTGGCGTCGAGACAGTGAAGATTGCCTTCGTCAGTGATAACCAGTGGGTTAACTTCTAAGAGCTCAAGATCTTTCTCTTTAAACAGCTTGGCCAGACCCATAAAGATCTGTACAAATTGCTTAATCTGAACGCCTTTGAGGCCCAGCTTAAAGGCCAGATCACGACCCTGGTATGGCTGTGCGCCAGTGACCGGATCAATAATCGCTTTGAGAATTTTTTCTGGCGTCTCTTCTGCGACTTTCTCGATCTCAACACCGCCTTCGGTGGAGGCCATAAAGATAATGCGACGTGAACCACGATCGACCACAGCACCCAAATACAGCTCTTGATCGATGTCAGTGCAAGTCTCTACCAGGATGCGGCTAACCGGCTGGCCTTTGGCATCTGTTTGATAGGTGACCAGGTTTTTACCTAACCACTGCTCAGAGAATGCTTCGATTTCGGCTTTAGAGCTAACCAGCTTAACGCCGCCCGCTTTACCGCGACCACCAGCGTGGACCTGGGCCTTAACTACCCACTTATCACCACCAATGACGTCCGCAGCAGCTACAGCTTCAGCTACGGTTTCTGCTGCAATGCCTTGCGACACTGGCAATCCATATTCGGCAAACAGCTGCTTACCCTGATATTCATGCAGGTTCATACTTTGGTTCCCGTTAATTTTTTCAATGAATAAAACAACGGAGCCCTTAGTTACTGGATATCAACTAGTAACTAGCAACTCCGTTTAGTGATTACTGCGATTTAACGGCGTTTGCGATTCGGCATATGAATAGCCGCGCCATTGACTGCCAGAGCGGCTTCATGCACAGCCTCTGATAGGGTTGGATGACTAAATACAGTCATGCCGAGATCTTCTGCGCTGGAACCGAATTCCATGGCAATTGCCACTTGCTGTACCAGATCCGCAGCACTTGGCCCGACTATATGACAACCGAGAATACGATCAGTATCGGCGTGGGCAATAATCTTCACCATGCCATCAGCATCGTTAGCCGCAACTGCACGACCCACGGCAGCGAAAGGAAAGCTACCCACATTGTAGGGCTCGCCCGCGGCCTTAACCTGCTCTTCCGTCTGTCCTACTGAAGCCACCTCTGGATGAGTGTAGATAACGTTTGGCACTATGTCATAGTTCATTTGCGCTTTATGGCCAGCAATGACCTCGGCAACCATGACACCCTCTTCAGAGCCTTTGTGCGCGAGCATCGGGCCACGCACTAGATCGCCAATGGCGTAAACGCCAGGAACATTGGTAGCACACTGCTCATTGACAAAGATTGAACCGCGCTCATCCAGTTGCACGCCGCTCTCAGCGGCCAGTAGGCCTTCAGTAAAGGGACGGCGACCGACACAGACAATCAGCTTGTCGAATATTTCACTTTTCTCAGAACCATCGGACATAACGTAAGTGACATGCACTTCTCTGCCCTTAATTTCAGTGCCAGTAACACGGGCGCCAAGGCGAATATCCAGTCCCTGCTTCTTAAAGATTTTCTTCGACTCTTTGGCGATACCTTTATCCATAATCGCCAGGAAGTCTTCCATAGCTTCAAGCAAGACCACATCAGAACCGAGTCGATTCCAAACTGAACCCAACTCGAGGCCGATTACGCCGGCGCCAATGACGCCGAGACGCTTAGGCACTTCACCAATTTCTAGAGCACCAGTGGAGTCGACAATTAAATCGCCATCGACCGGTGCAACAGGAATAGCGATAGGCAGTGAGCCTGAGGCGAGGATAACGTTGTCAGCTTCGAGAACTGAGACATTGCCGTCGTTATCAGTAAGCTCTACTTTTTTGCCGTTAAGCAATTTTCCGGTGCCGTATAGCCCGGTCACGCCATTGGCTTTAAACAGACCGACTATGCCGCCAGTGAACTGCTTGATAATTTTGTTTTTGCGCTCAAGCATCGCTGCGATATCAATTTTTACACCAGAAGTGCTGATACCGTGAATGCCGAGCTCTTCTTTGGCTTCGTGATATTTAAACGAGCTATCGAGTAATGTCTTGGAGGGGATACAGCCAACGTTGAGGCAAGTACCACCATTGACACCCTTACCATCGGCGTCTTTCCACTTTTCAATACAGGCGGTTTTAAGGCCCAACTGAGCAGCGCGAATGGCTGATACATAGCCTGCAGGGCCACTGCCAATTACAATTACATCATATTTTTCTGACATGGTATTTCCTATAGATATCAAATACGTATGGTTTATATTTCAAGTAGTATCTTAGCTGGATCTTCGAGCAATTCTTTCATGGTAACCAGGAACTGTACTGCGCCCTTGCCATCAATTAGGCGGTGGTCATAGGACATGGCCAGGTACATCATAGGTCTAATAACAACTTCACCATTGATCGCCACTGGGCGCTCCTGAATCTTGTGCATACCCAAGATCGCAGACTGTGGTGGATTGATAATCGGCGTTGAGATCAGTGAACCGTAGACACCACCATTGGTGATTGTGAAGGTTCCGCCAGTCATCTCATCGATGGTCAATTTGCCATCGCGGGCTTTCATAGCGTAGTCATAAATACCATTTTCAATATTGGCAATGCTCATATTCTCAGCGTTGCGCAATACTGGAACGACCAGACCGCGGTCAGTAGAAACCGCTACACCCACATCCTGGTAACCGTGATAGACAATATCGCTGCCGTCGATTGAGGCATTAACCGATGGAAAGCGTTTCAGCGCTTCAACCGCAGCTTTGACGAAGAAACCCATAAAGCCCAGACGCGTGCCGTTGTGTATCTTGGTGAACTCTTCTTTGTATTGCTTGCGCAGATCCATCAGCGCAGTCATATCCACTTCATTAAAGGTCGTTAATGATGCAGTGGTCTGTGTGACTTCGAGGAGTCGCTCAGCAATTCGGGAACGCATACGGGTCATAGGTACGCGACGCTCTACACGATCACCCACTTCCAGCACTTGCTCGGCTACAGCTACAGGGGCAGCAACCACTGGAGCCGCTGCCGGCGCCTTGTAGTTGACTACATCTTCTTTAGTGATACGACCGCCTTTACCTGTGCCAACAATCTGAGCTACATCTATATTGCGCTCTTCAGCAAGCTTGCGCGCGGCTGGATTAATCAATCCGCCCGATGCAGTGGCCTCTGGCGCCTCGGCAATCGCTTCCGCAGCTGCAGCAGCAGTTGGAGCCGGCGCCTCGGCACCCTCTTCAATGCGCGCAATGACCTCATTGCTAAGAACAATGTCGCCCTCAGCTTTGAAAATCTCTGCCAATACACCGGCGGCTGGAGCTACAACTTCCAAGACTACCTTGTCGGTCTCAATATCCACCAACAGCTCGTCGCGCTTAACCGTTTCACCAACCTGCTTATGCCAAGTTGCCAGGGAACCTTCTTGAACAGATTCTGGGAATGTTGGTGCCTTAATTTCAGTGGCCATCTACTTTTTTTCCTATGTTACGAGTCGTTTTTACGAGTCTTTTTTACGAGTCTTTTTTTTAAGTCTAGCTATGCGTCTGGCGCAAGAGCTTCATCGATAAATTGTTTTTGTTCTTCCAAATGCGTGGACATATAGCCACAGGCCGGAGCCGCCGAACTAATGCGACCCACATAACGCAGATGGAGCATTGGATCTATGCCCTGCAATACATGGCGCATATGGTGCTGACTGCTGTACCAGGCGCCCTGATTCATCGGCTCTTCCTGACACCAGATAACATCCTTGAGCTTGGTGTAAGGCTTTAACACCTCCTCTAGCTCTATGTCAGGGAATGGATAGAGCTGCTCAATGCGTATCAGGGCAATATTGTCGATGCCGCGAGCTATGCGCTCTTCCAAGAGGTGGTAATAGACCTTACCGGAGCAGAGCACCACGCGAGTGACCTTGTCCGCCTTCAACTCAGTTTCACTGATTACATCGAGGAACTTGCCACCGGCCAAGTCTTCCAGAGAGGAGATTGCCAGCTTGTGCCGCAGAATCCACTTGGGACTCATAATAACCAGCGGGCGACGCATAGGGCGAATCGCCTGACGCCGCAGCAGATGAAAAATCTGCGCTGGAGTCGTGGGGTTTACCACCTGCATATTGTGCTCAGCACAGAGCTGGAGGAAGCGCTCGAGGCGCGCAGAGGAGTGCTCTGGACCCTGCCCTTCGAAGCCGTGAGGCAATAGCATAGTCAGACCAGAGAGACGGCCCCACTTGTGCTCACCGCTGGCGATAAACTGATCGATCACCACCTGAGCACCGTTGGCAAAATCACCAAACTGCGCTTCCCAGATAATTAGACCCTTTGGCGCAGTAGTGGCATAACCGTATTCAAAGGCCAACACCGCCTCTTCAGACAAGACTGAATCATAGATATCGAACTTCGGTTGATCGTCGGAAAGATGGGCCAGAGGCAAATAGGCTTCGCCATCTTTCTGGTTAAACACGACTGCGTGACGGTGAGAAAAAGTACCGCGACGCACATCCTGACCGGTAAAGCGGATAGGATAACCCTCTTCCAACAGCGTACCGTAGGCAAGCAGTTCAGCCATACCCCAGTTCAGTGGCAATGCGCCGCCGGCCATTTTGCGGCGGTCGTCATAAATTTTGCTGACCTGACGCTGCACCTTTATACCATCGGGAATATCAATAATTTTGCCGGCGACAGCCTGCAGATCTTTAAGCTTCAGACCTGTATTGGCCGGAGTGCGCCAGTCGTGGCCCAGGAAAGGCTCCCAGTCGACAAACAGACTGGTGTCCGGCTCGCGAACTAGGTTGTGTACAACAAACTCGCCTTTATCTAATTGCGCGCGATAGTCATTGGACATTTCATTGGCTTGATCTTGGGTGACTACACCCTCGGCTACCAATTTCTGCGAGTACAGTTCGCGAGTGGTTGAGTGCTTGCGAATCACGTCGTACATCAATGGCTGAGTCGAAGATGGCTCATCAGTCTCGTTGTGACCGCGACGGCGGTAACAGACCAGGTCGATCACTACATCTTTGCCAAACTCATAGCGATAATCTGTGGCCAGCATAGCCGCAAACATTACTGCATCTGGGTTGTCGCCATTAACGTGGAGAATCGGCGCCTGAACCATCTTGGCGATATCAGTACAGTATTCTGTTGAGCGCGCATCTTCCTGGCGACTAGTAGTAAAGCCAACCTGGTTGTTGATAACAATATGAATCGATCCGCCAGTCTTATAGGCGCGAGTCTGAGACAGCTGAAAGGTTTCCATCACCACACCCTGACCGGCAAATGCCGCATCACCGTGCATTAGGATAGGAACTACTTTCTCGCCAGTTTTGTCATCGCGACGGTCTTGCCGAGCGCGGCCAGAGCCGATCACAACTGGGCAGGAGATCTCAAGGTGCGACGGGTTAAAGCCCAGCGCCATATGCACTTCACCGCCGGGAGTCATCACATTGGATGAAAAGCCCTGGTGATATTTCACATCGCCTGAGGTGTTGACTAGGCGCTTGCCTTCAAACTCTTCAAACAGTTCTGCCGGATTTTTACCGAGAATATTGACCAGCACATTTAAGCGACCGCGGTGGGCCATGGCCATCACAATTTCTTTACCGCCATATTCACCGGCGCGACGCACTAGGCAGTCGAGTAGTGGAATTAGGCTTTCACCACCCTCGAGACCAAAGCGCTTGGTGCCGGGGTATTTTGAATCAAGGTGTTTTTCCAAGCCTTCAGCAGCGGTCAGGCGATTGAGTACATCAACTCGCGCCTCGTCACCGTAGGTCGGTTTCGAACGCACGCTCTCAAAGCGCTGGGCCAGCCACTGCTTTTCGGAGAAAGACGTGATGTGCATATACTCGGCTCCGAGGGAACCGCAGTAAGTCTCTTCCAGAGATTCAACAATTTCACGCAGCGTCGCTTCCTGCTTGCCAAAATACAGAGGACCAGTCTGGAACGTGGTATCCAGATCAGCATCTGTGAGGCCGTGAAAATGCAGATCCAGATCCGGCACATGCTCGCGAACCATCAACCCCAAGGGATCAAGATTAGCTTTCTGGTGCCCGCGGAAACGGTAGGAGCTGATCAACTGAACAACCTTGACCTGCTTGCGCTCGTGCTCAAGGTGAATACCACCAGAACCAGGCGCTGGTGTCGGGCGCGCCTGACGGCGACCGAGCAGCTCAAAGTGCTGAACTATGGTGGCATGGGAAATATCGGGCGCTGTGCTGCCGTTGGTGCGTGGCAAGGTGTCGAAAAAGCTACCCCACTGCTCCGGAACCGCGTTGCGGTCATGCAGATAAGTGTCGTAGAGATCTTCTATATAAGCAGCGTTGCCACCAGAAAAGTGAGAGGAGCGAAGAAAGTGCTCCATAGGGCCCTCGGGCATTACTATTATTCCCCTTTCAGGTGGTCGAGTTATTGAAATTTAATGGCCGGTATTCTAAACCTCTAATACAGAAACGGCCACTAAAAACTGGCCGTTAAAGTAAAGCAAATCGCTACCACCCTTCTGACAGGGGGTATTTCACATTTAAGTAGCTGTTCTAATCAACATATCGCGGATATGACCAATGGCTTTGGTGGGGTTTAGCCCTTTTGGACAAACCTGAACACAGTTCATAATGCCGTGGCAGCGGAACACACTGAACGGATCATCGAGGTTGGCCAGACGAGCTTCAGTCGCAGTGTCACGACTGTCAGCCAAAAAGCGATAAGCCTGCAACAGACCAGATGGTCCGATAAACTTATCTGGGTTCCACCAGAACGAAGGACAGGCAGTTGAACAGCAAGCGCAGAGAATGCACTCATATAGCCCATCTAATTTTGCCCGCTCTTCTTGTGACTGCAGACGCTCGATAGCCGGCGCTGGCGTATTGTTAATCATGTAGGGCTGAATCTTCTCATACTGAGCATAGAACTGGCTCATATCGATAACCAGATCGCGGATCACTGGCAGACCAGGCAGCGGACGAATCACCAGCTTGTTCTTCTTGACAGCATCGGACAGCGGCGTAACACAGGCCAGACCATTTTTACCGGAGATATTCATGCCGTCGGAGCCACAGACGCCTTCGCGACATGAGCGACGAAAGACCAGGGTGGGATCTTCGATCTTGAGCTTCTCGAGTACGTCCAAAACCATAACATCTTTGCCTTGAGTGTCGAACTCAAAGTCTTGCATATAAGGTTCAGAATCAACTTCTGGGTTATAGCGATAAATACTTACATTTAACATAATTCTGTCAGCCCCTATTAATAAGTACGAATTTGAGGTTCAAAAGCTTCGCGTGTTTTCAGGTTGAAATTGACACCGCGCTTGCCCACTCGCTTATCCGAGGGGAAGAACACTGAGTGACACAACCAGTTGACATCATCGCGCTCTTGGAAGTCTTCGCGGGCGTGAGCACCGCGGCTTTCGGTACGGGCTTCAGCAGTAATCGCTGTAGCCTCAGCCACTTCAAACAAATTTTGCAGCTCAAGCGCTTCGATACGTGACGTATTAAAAGCGTTGCTCTTGTCGCCCAAGGCAACATTTTTGATCCGAGGACGCAGCGCCGCCAGCTTGGTAATACCTTCCTGCATAAAGTCACCACGACGGAAGACGCCGAAGTAATTTTGCATAATGGTCTGCAGCTCAGCGCGCAGCACTGAGGCATTTTCGCCGCCAGTGGAGTTATTGAGGTGATTTAAACCGGCCATAGCCGCTTCAATATCTGCTTCGCTGGCATCTTTCAACTCAATACCTTCACGGAGTTGCTGCTCGATAAACATGCCCGATGCGCGACCAAATACCACCAGATCAAGCAGCGAGTTGCCACCCAGACGATTGGCACCGTGAACCGATACACAGGCTGCTTCGCCGCAGGCGTAAAAGCCTTCGATTACTTCGTCGTTGCCTTCAGCGTCAACCGTCAGTGCCTGACCGTTAACATTAGTGGGAATACCACCCATCATATAGTGACAGGTAGGCACCACTGGAATCGGCTCTTTAACCGGATCCGCATGAGCAAAGGTACGCGAGAGCTCGAGAATACCCGGCAACTTAGCGTTGAGGGTCTCTTCGCCCAGATGATCGAGCTTGAGGTAGACGTGATCCCCATCTGGACCACAGCCGCGACCCTCAAGTATTTCCAGAACCATGGAGCGTGCAACCACGTCGCGGCCAGCAAGGTCTTTGGCATTGGGTGCGTATCGCTCCATAAAGCGCTCGCCATCCTTATTCACCAGATAGCCACCTTCACCACGACAGCCTTCGGTTACCAGAGTGCCGGCACCGTGAATACCGGTGGGGTGGAACTGCCACATCTCAATATCCTGAACCGGGAAGCCAGCGCGCAGCGCCATACCAATTCCGTCGCCAGTACAGATGTGTGCATTAGTAGTAGAGGCATAAATCCGCCCTGCTCCGCCGGTGGCAAATACAGTGGCTTTGGACTTAACATAAACCGTTGCACCAGTTTCAATATTAAGCGCCACGACACCCACTACTGCGTTGTCTGAGTTCTTAACTATATCGACGGCAAACCATTCGTTTAAAAAGGTTGTCTCATTTTTCAGGTTGCCCTGATACAGCGTGTGCAGCAAAGCGTGACCAGTACGGTCGGCTGCAGCACAGGTGCGAGCAGCTTGGCCGCCTTTACCGAAGTCTTTTGACTGACCGCCAAAGGGACGCTGATAGATACGCCCTTCTTCGGTACGGGAGAACGGAAGACCCATGTGCTCAAGTTCGAAAATCGCTTCCGGACCAGTCTGACACATGTACTCAATGGCTTCCTGATCACCAATAAAGTCAGCGCCTTTAATGGTGTCATACATATGCCACTGCCACTGATCATTGGGATCATCACTGGCAATTGCACAGGTAATACCGCCCTGAGCAGATACAGTGTGCGAGCGCGTTGGAAATACTTTGGTGATTACTGCCGTCTTATATCCAGACTGAGCCAACTGCAGTGCAGCGCGCATTCCAGATCCACCGCCGCCGACAATTACGGCGTCGAAAGTCATTGTTCTAATGTTAGCCATTTACTTAGATTCCCCAGAGAATATCGATAGCCCAGATCACGTATAGCAAGGTAATTGCTATCATGCCCAACTGAAAAATGATACGCAGTGCTGTGGCTTTTGGCCCAATCAATCGCACTGTTATATAGTCGGTTAAAACACACCACATTCCGATCCAGGCATGAGCCGCGATGGAGAGTATGGTCAGCAGACTAAACATACGCATTGGCAGGGAGCTATTTAACGCTGCCCACTGTGTGTAATTAAGGTCTGGAGTCAGCATAAGATAGCCGACGATAAAGATCAGGTATGCGGTCATCACATAGGCTGAGACTCGTGCAATAAGCCAATCGGACAATCCACTGCGGCCGAGGCTAGTGACGTTAGTTACCATAAGAAAACCCACCCTGTGACTAATACAATAATGATGGCAGCGACTACCACTGCCACCCAAGCTGTTGCGCGACCAGTTTCAAATGAATCTTCACCAAAACCCAGATCCATAATCAGGTGCCGAATACCAGCAACCGCATGGTACGCCAGTGCAGCCAAACTGCCCCAGATAATAAATTGACACAATGGATTGGCGAAAAGCGCTTGCACTTCTACAAAGCCCTGCTCTGAAGACAGGCTGCCTTCCAGAAGCCAGAGAAAGATCGCGACGGAGAAAAACAAAATCACACCGGAGACTCGGTGCAAGATCGATACGTAGGAGGTTATTGGAAGCCTAATGGTTCCAAGATCAAGATTAACTGGTCTTTTTTTGTCCACGGCGGGTATTACCTTAAAAGTAGTGATCCGAAAAAACGGCGATGAATTTATACTGAATTCAAATAACTTTAAGCAACTTATTACAATGTAGAGTCAAGAAATACTGATCGCTGCAAACAGGCTAACGACCGGTTCATTGATGGCGCAGCAGTATAGATACTAGGTGGGCTAAATTCAATCCGCAGCACTGAAACAAAATAGAAAATATTGCGCCCACACTCAGGCGCCAACAGCTAATCAGCCAGCGCGCTCTCCAGACCTGCCCTGCTGCGCGATAAAAAACAGCACTCAGATCATAAGCAGTCATTTTACTGATGAATAGCCGCTATCTAAGAAGGTGGATTAAGCTAATATAATGGGCGTTTTAGGACTGCCAGAAGACCCACCAGAGTTGACAATTTGCCGCGAACATCTATAGTTGCCCCTCGAAATTTCTGCCCTAACCATCAAGTTGCATCAGAGGATCCTGCATGAGTAATCGTAAAGCTACCCTAACAATCGACGGCCAAGCCCCCATTGAGCTGCCGATTCTCCAGGGCACACTTGGCCAAGACGTCATAGATATAGGCACTCTGGGCTCACACAATGTCTTTACCTATGATCCCGGATTCTCAGCAACTGCGGCCTGTCAGTCTGACATTACCTATATCGACGGCAACAAAGGCATTCTGCTGCACCGCGGTTACCCGATTGAGCAGCTGGCTGAAAAGTCAGATTATTTAGAGACCTGCTACCTGCTTCTCGAAGGCGCACTGCCCAACGCAGAAGAGAAGGCCGAATTCGTCAATACCATCAAATATCACACCATGGTAAACCGCTCTGTTGAGCATTTTATCAGTGGATTTCGCTATGACGCGCACCCAATGGCCATGCTTGTGGGTGTAGTGGGTGCAATGTCTTCGTTTTATCATGACTCGCTGGACATTAATAACGAAGAGCACCGCAAGATTTCTGCTCATCGGCTGATTGCCAAGATTCCAACCATTGCCGCAATGTGTCACAAGCACTTTACCGGTCAGCCATTTATCTACCCAGATAACTCTCTGTCCTATTCAGAGAACTTCCTGCATATGATGTTTGGCACGCCTTGCGAGCCCTATGTGGTTCAGCCAGCCATTGCCAAGGCCATGGACCGTATTTTCCTGCTGCACGCAGATCACGAGCAGAACGCCTCAACCTCAACAGTGCGTCTGGCTGGCTCCACTGGCGCCAACCCATTCTCCTGTATTGCGGCTGGCATTGCTGCACTTTGGGGACCTGCACATGGCGGCGCTAACGAAGCTGTTCTGGATATGCTCGAAGAGATTGGTCACGAAGACAATATCGAAGCTTACGTAGCCAAAGCCAAAGACAAGAGCGATCCATTCCGCCTGATGGGTTTTGGACACCGCGTCTACAAGAACCACGATCCCCGCGCCACAGTTATGCGTGAAAGCTGCGATGAAGTTCTGGCAGTTCTGGGACTGGAAAACGATCCCCTGTTCCGCCTAGCCAAAAAGCTTGAGAAAATCGCCCTTGAAGATGAATACTTTATTAGCAAGAAGCTTTACCCCAATGTCGACTTTTACTCGGGCATTATTCTCAAGGCGCTGGGCATTCCAGTAGAGATGTTTACTGTTATCTTCGCCACAGGTCGCACAGTTGGTTGGATCTCCCACTGGAACGAGATGATTACTCATCCCTACCGCATCGGCCGTCCTCGTCAGTTGTACACCGGTGCAGATGCGCGTGATTACCCTGCAATGGACGAGCGCTAAGCGTTAGTGAGCTTGGTGTTGGTGAGCTTGGTGATTATTCCAAGCATTAAAAAAGGCAGCCTAGGCTGCCTTTTTTAATGTCTATGAAATCTTCCCAGCCGCCCTCTAGCCAACAGGCCCAGAGTGAAAGCGGAACTGGGTATCAGCGGACTCAATCAGTTCGCGCTCACGCTCAGCGATCAATTCAATACGATCTTCTATAGACTCTTCCCCAGCAACAGTTTTCGCCAAGGTTAAATAATCCTGGTAGTGGCGCGCTTCGGACTTTAGCAGCGACAGATAAAACGTCTCCAGCTCAGCATCCAGATGCGGTGCCAGCAGGGCAAAACGCTCACAGGAGCGTGCCTCAATAAAAGCACCAATAATCAGTACGTCGATTAACTTTGCTGGATCATCTCTGCGAACCAGATCGCGCAGACCTGCTGCATAGCGTGACGCCGACACATGTTCATAGGGAATTTTACGCCGCTTCATCAGGGCAATAACCTGCTCGAAATGGCGCATTTCCTCACGGGCTAGGCGAGACATTTTGTTGAGTAATTCGAAGTTATAAGTGTAGCGATTGATTAGGCTGAGGGCTGTGCTAGCGGCTTTTTTCTCGCAGTTAGCATGATCGATCAGCATCAGAGATTGGTTCTCGAGGGCGTTTTCGATCCAGCGGTCCGGTGTGGCGCAGGGGAGAAATGCTTGGATGTCGGTGAGTGCGCTCATGGGAACCTTCATTAAATTTAGGGCTCGGGCCTTATTCAAATCTGACTCCAGGCGAGTCGAGCTATCTCGATTAAAGCAACCAAGCTGTTATCCTGCCATAACAAACAATCATGTCATCCCAAGCGCAGCCGAGGGATGACAGGCTGTTAACTCAAGACCACAACGCTTCGCCTTGTCACATGTATGCGTTGCTAGTATCCGTGTGATCAGTCACATCCCGCACACCCTTCAACTCCGGAATCTTTTCCATCAGAGTCTTCTCAACACCCTCTTTCAAGGTCATAGATACCGCCGAACAACCCTGACAACCACCGCCAAACTCCAATATCGCAAAGCCTTCATCCATTTCCGACAGCGACACTACGCCACCGTGAGAGGCCAGGCCTGGATTGATCTCGTTATACAGTAGATAGTTAATGCGATCTTCAATGGGGCTGTCGTCATTGACATTGGGTAATCTTGAATTGGGGGCGCGAATCGTTAGCTGGCCACCAAACTTATCTTCGGCAAAATCTACCTTGGCTTCATCGAGAAAAGCGATGCTGCGCTGCTCAAAGTAGGCACTAAAGTCGTCGTACTCAACAATCAGATCTTCTTCGTTATGCTCGCCGGGACGGCTGTAGGCGATGCAGGTCTCAGCTTTTGGGGTGCCGGGATCCGAGACAAACATACGGATGCCAATGCCTTCGCAGTTCTGTTTTTCCAATAGTCCGGCTAGGTATTTCTGCGCTGATTCGGTGATGGTTACGTTGAGCATAATGTTCCCTAAAATCTGATGTGACAGCCAAGCCGAGCGATTTAATCCAGGCGGTCTAAGCTTGAGCAATTAAGTCAGGTATTTTACGTCATGCAGAGGCTTAGACGAAACCCTCATTTTCTTTTAAAGGTCGCTTTTTTAAAATAATTTGGTATTATGCGCATCCATCAAAATATTTTGATGCAACAGTAAATCAAGGGCATAGACAAGCATATGACGGATAAAATTAGGCAGGCAGCAGAGCAGCGCATTCTGATTCTCGATGGCGCCATGGGTACCATGATCCAGCGTCACACCCTTGAGGAAGAGGATTTCCGCGGTCAGCGCTTTGCCGATTGGCACACTGACCTGAAAGGCAATAATGACCTTCTAAGCCTCACCCAGCCTGATATTATCTACAATATCCACCGCGCCTATCTGGATGCAGGTGCAGATATTATTGAGACCAATACCTTTAACTCCACGACTATTTCCCAAGCGGATTACGACATGGAGGATATCTCTCGGGAGATCAATATTGTCTCTGCCCAGCTTGCCAGAAAAGCCGCCGATGAGTTCTCCACTGCTGATAAGCCGCGATTTGTTGCCGGAATTCTTGGGCCCACCAGCAGAACCGCCTCCCTCTCGCCGGATGTCAACGATCCCGGCGCGCGCAATGTCACCTTTGACGAGTTAGTCGAAGCCTATATAGAGTCCACCGAAGCACTAATCGAAGGAGGCGTCGACACCATTATGGTGGAGACTATCTTCGACACACTCAATGCCAAAGCCGCTCTTTTTGCCGTGCAGGTGGTCTTTGAGAAGCAGGGCTTCGAACTTCCGATTATGATCTCCGGCACCATTACCGATGCCAGCGGTCGCACCCTTTCCGGTCAAACTCCAGAAGCTTTCTGGAACTCAGTGCGCCACAGCAAGCCTATCAGTGTGGGCTTAAACTGTGCCCTGGGACCCAAAGAGCTGCGCCCTCACCTGTTGGATATCTCCACGGTTGCCGACACGCTGGTCAGCTCCCACCCCAATGCAGGTCTGCCCAATGAATTTGGCGGCTATGATCTAGACGCCGATGCCATGGCCGAGACTGTGGCTGAATTTGCCAGCGCCGGCCTATTAAATATTGTTGGCGGCTGCTGTGGCACCACCCCTGACCATATCCGGGTCATTGCCAAGGCTGTGGCCAATATGGCGCCCCGCGTTATACCTGAGATCGAGCCCGCCTGTCGTCTCTCCGGACTCGAACCCTTCACCATTAAGAGCGACTCACTGTTTGTCAATGTCGGCGAGCGCTGCAATGTCACAGGGTCAGCGGTATTTAAACGCCTGATTCTTGAAGAGAACTACGATGCCGCTCTGGAAGTCGCCCGCCAGCAGGTAATCAATGGCGCCCAGATTATCGATATCAATATGGACGAAGGCATGCTTGAGTCGCTGCCAGCCATGGTCAAGTTTTTAAACCTGATTGCAGGTGAGCCGGATATTTCCCGCGTGCCGATCATGGTGGACTCGTCTAAATGGGAAGTGATTGAAGCCGGACTGAAGTGCATTCAAGGCAAGTCGGTGGTCAATAGTATTAGCCTTAAGGAAGGCGAGGCTGAATTTATCGAGCGAGCCAAGCTGTGCAAAAAGCATGGTGCCGCAATTGTGGTAATGGCCTTTGACGAAGATGGCCAGGCGGATAATCTAGAGCGCCGCAAACAGATCTGCCAGCGCAGTTATGACATGCTGGTAAATGATATTGGCTTCCCGGCGGAAGATATTATCTTTGACCCCAATGTCTTTGCCGTGGCCACGGGCATTGAAGAGCATAATCGCTACGGGCTCGACTTTATCGAGGCCAGCGGCTGGATTAAACAAAACCTGCCCCATGCACTCATTAGTGGCGGTATCTCCAATGTCTCCTTCTCCTTCCGCGGCAATAACCCGGTGCGTGAAGCGATCCACTCGGTATTTCTCTACCATGCGATTCGCGAAGGCCTGACCATGGGCATAGTCAACGCCGGCCAGTTAGCGGTCTATGACGACCTGCCGGAAGAGCTGCGTCAGGTGGTTGAAGATGTGGTGCTATTCCGCAATGCTGAAGGTACCGACGCACTGCTGGCCATAGCCGACAAATACCGTGGTGACGGCTCCAAGCAAGCCTCAGTGGAAGACCTCAGTTGGCGCGATGCAGATGTTAATCGTCGCCTTGAGCACAGCCTAGTTAAGGGCATTACCGCCTATATCACCGAAGACACTGAGGAGGCTCGACAACAGGCCGAACGCCCGCTGCATGTTATTGAAGGCGCGCTGATGGACGGTATGAATATAGTCGGCGACCTATTTGGCTCGGGCAAAATGTTTTTACCCCAGGTGGTGAAGTCTGCCCGGGTTATGAAACAGGCTGTGGCTTATCTGCAGCCTTTTATCGAAGAGGAAAAAGACGCTACCGCCAGCACTAACGGCAAGATTCTGATGGCCACGGTAAAAGGCGATGTCCACGATATTGGCAAGAATATTGTTGGCGTAGTGCTGCAGTGCAACAACTACGAAGTTATCGACCTCGGCGTAATGGTCTCTGCGGAAAAAATTCTCACCACCGCACGTGAGGAGAATGTGGATATTATTGGCCTCTCGGGTTTAATTACTCCCTCTCTCGACGAGATGGTGACACTGGGCAAAGAGATGCAGCGTCAGGGCTTTACTGTGCCACTTATGATTGGTGGTGCCACCACGTCCAAGGCTCACACCGCGGTGAAGATCGCCCCACTGTACGAGAATAATCAGGCTATCTACGTCTCTGATGCCTCCCGTGCCGTGGGCGTCGCCAGCAAACTAATTAGCAAAGAGCACCGTGACGGCTTTATCGCCGATATCCGCCGTGACTATGACGCGGTACGACTGCGCACAGCCAATAGAACGCCTAGGGGAACTGTCTATACTTACTCAGACGCCATCAAGCAGAAGCCACAGATTAACTGGCGCGATTACCAACCCACCCTGCCGGCCAACCCCGGCATCACAGTGATCGACGACTATCCATTAGAAACGCTAGTCCCCTATATTGACTGGACGCCCTTCTTTATCACCTGGGATCTGATTGGCAAGTATCCAAAGATTTTCCAAGACGAAGTGGTTGGGGACGCTGCGACTACATTGTTTGCCGATGCTCAGATACTACTAAAGGACATTATCGACAATAAGCGCCTGACCGCCCGAGCCGTATTTGGCCTCTGGGAAGCCAATACAGTGGACCATGACGATATTGAAATCTACGCTGAAGATGGCTCAACTCAGGCACGCCTGCACCATATTCGCCAGCAGATTCAAAAGCCCGGCGCCAGTGAAGAACTCTGCTCTCTGGCCGACTTTGTCGCGCCAAAAGAGACTGGTATTAAAGATCATCTAGGAGCCTTTGCGGTGACCACTGGCATAGGCGCCGATGAGTTGGCTGCGGAATATGAAGCCAAGCATGATGACTACAATGCAATTATGGTCAAAGCCCTAGCCGACCGACTGGCTGAGGCCTTTGCTGAGCACCTCCATGAGCGTGTGCGCCGGGAACACTGGGGTTATGCAGCAGATGAAACTCTAGACAATGAAGCCCTGATCAAAGAGAAGTACCGTGGTATTCGTCCAGCGCCGGGCTACCCCGCCTGCCCAGATCATACTGAGAAAGGCACATTGTTTGAGCTGCTTGATGTGGAGAACAATATAGGTCTGTCACTTACTGATAGCTTCGCCATGACACCGGCTGCGGCGGTCAGTGGCTGGTACTTTGGGCACCCGGATGCAAAGTATTTTAACACCGGAAAGATTGCCCCCGACCAGGTCGAGTCTCTGGCTCAGCGCAAGAGTATGGCATTAGCTGATATGGAGCGCTGGCTGACACCGGTGTTAATTGATTAGACGATGGTTGTTAGGTTCAGCGCAGATAAATAATCTCCTGTTAGGTGGCCTGCTGTTAGGTGGCCTGCTGATGGATAAATGGCCAGCTGATGGATAAAAGGCTTGTTGTTAGATGGCCTGCTGATGGATCGATGATCTGCTGGTGGAGGGATAGCCAGCTGGTGGAGATCCTTCGGCTTCGCTCAGGATAACAAGCTTGGGGGGTCGTTCGCACCCAATCCTCATCCCGACCGCAGTGGAGGGACCTCAACTCATCGCCAGCTGATCCTTTCGCTGGCTCAGAATAAAAAAACGCAAAGTCTCCAGTTGAACTCTGACCGCATATAGTGTCTTATCTGTTACATGAAAACTCACTCAAGCCATTTCTCAGCTCTATTCAATATCCTAGTGATTGTCTTCACTATGAATGCAGCCTTGGCTCACAGCACCTGCTCTATGAACAGCGCCGGCGGCAATCCTGAAATATCGCAACAGAGCGACCAAAACACGTCGACTGGCATACCCTGCCACACCGTAGACAACCTCGGTAGCATCGAAAAGTCTGACCCAACACTCAGCCAATGCTGCGCCGACTGCTCCGTATTTAGCCTGCCAATGGATGTCACTAAAGTCATCGCGACTGCACACTCAGATATCATTATCACCACTCTAATAGCGACTCTCTCCCGCACAATAGAACTGCCCTTCAGACCCCCAACCACAAGCCTTTCATAGTTCTCTGCGCCCAACTTTGGTGCAAAATTTAATTAATCTGAACACTATTAAAGGTGACATCATGCATTTTAAAAACCTAGCTACACCAATATTTTTAGCGCTGCTAACTGCACTCATTTCCGCCCATGTCTGGTCGACAAACTACAAGATCGATGTCAATGGTATTGTCTGTGAGTTCTGTTCTTTTGGCGTGGCCAAAAAACTGCGCAAACTAGACTTTATTGACCCCAGCCAATTTGACCAGGGGGTTAAAGTGGATATCGAAAATCAGCGAGTCTACATCAGCTTTCAAGAGGGCCAAGCTCTAGATCAAGAAACCATCTTTGACGCGATCAAATCCGGCGGTTACGACCCTATAAAAATGACCCCGATGGACGAGGTGGCGCGCCCGGCGGAGGTGACTCAGTGAGATACCTGACGACATTATTTCTGCTTTGCACATCGAGCCTGCTCACCAGCCAAGCCTATGCCCACCAGCCGGTAATGGATATGGCTCCGCGCTGGAATGGCGGCTATGGCGCCCAAACCCGCATTACCCATGCCAACAACACAACCACCACTTGGGTTGAGGGGGTCTACACCTTTAAGCCGGCCCTGCGCATGACCTTGAAGGTGCCTTATAGCGACGGCAAAAATGGCGATGCGATTCTTGCCATGCCTATCAAACGCTATAAAAACGCCGGCGCATCCACCTCAAACTGGGGCCTGACGCCCTCAGTGAGAATGCCCACTGGTGGGGGCAACGACTGGGATGCAGGCCTAAGCCTGAGTTACAGTTCTGAATCAAAGGGATACTATGAGCTCTATGATATCTATAGGCTGGGCGATACCACCGGCATTGATATCAATGCCGGCCTAAGCCATGCCGACGGTAAGGGTTCTTCTTGGTTTACGCTCTGGGACATCAGTGCGAGAGATTCAGACTCCGGACAACATCTGCTCACTGGGCCAGTTCTGGTGTATTTCAAACGCAATGTAATTGTCCGCGGCGAATATAAGTTTCTCGCTCTCGACAACGACAAGCAATGGGATGGTGACTATCTCAGCATTGGCATTGGTATGGTGTTCTAAAATGGAGACAATCTTATGACTAAACCACGCTCTTGGAGCTGGCTACTGTTATTCACCACCTCCGGCACCCTACTCTGCTGCGCCCTGCCCATTACCCTTGTGACACTCGGGCTCGGCGCCAGCGTCGCCACCATGGCATCTGCGGCGCCTTGGTTGATTACCCTCAGTCAATATAAGGGCTGGATGTTCGCTCTGTCCGGCACACTGATTGGCTTGGGCTTTTGGGCAGTGCACCGTCCCGGCCGCGCCTGCCCCACAGATCCTGAACTGGCAGCAGCCTGTGCCTCGGCAGATCGTTGGAATCAACGCTTTCTATGGTTGTCAGCCTCTATGTGGTGTGTCGGTTTTATCGCCGCCTATGCCCTGCCGCTTTTGCAGAAATAGGCTGGTATAGAACTCTCGAGGCATATAAAAAACATGACTAAGTCGGTAGAATAACGGCCCCGAGAAATTACATTTACGATAGGTTGAGAAGAGAAAGTAATGAGCGAAGAAAAGGCGGTAATCGAAGATAAAGCCAAGAGGAAGAAAACCAATATTGGCGCCCTAGTTAAAAGTATTTTAGCCGCAGCCATAGGTGTACAGAG
>ERZ887849.455-NODE-455-length-43746-cov-10.094962_pt1 | contig 43746 bp, 37 predicted proteins | sample MGYA00521267_ERZ887849 | MGnify/ENA primary metagenome ERZ887849 (study PRJEB32303, sample SAMEA104408601) | aquatic metagenome | biome: Brackish water; feature: Pelagic; material: water | place: Baltic Sea | collected 2014-06-06T16:11:00 | depth 2,863 m ... | reverse complement strand
TGTCGCGCGCCAGCATGGGTTTGGTCTCAGCTATCAGCAGTTTGATTGGCGTTGCGAGACCTATCTTGCGACAGGTCAGATGATGCCTGATGACGGCTTGTCGCAATTGGCCGATGCCGATGCCATTTACTTGGGAGCTGTGGGTTGGCCGACGGTTGCCGATCATGTGTCGTTGTGGGGGCTTTTGATTCCGATTCGTCGAGAGTTTGATCAGTATGTGAATTTGCGCCCAGTCCGCTTACTCAAGGGTGTGCAGTCGCCGCTCGCAAATCGTGGACCAGACGATATCGATTTTGTGGTGGTTCGGGAAAACTGTGAAGGCGAGTATTCCGAAGTGGGTGGCCGCCTGTACGCTGGGACAGAGCGCGAAATTGTGATGCAAGAGGCGATTTTTACGCGGTTCGGAACAGATCGTATTTTGCGCTATGCCTTCGAATTGGCGAAAACGCGACGCGGGCAGTTGACCTCAGCGACCAAGTCGAATGGGATCATGCATTCCATGCCTTTTTGGGACGAGCGTGTCAAAGCCATCGCTGCCGAGTACCCCGACATTCAAGTAAATCAATTCCATATCGATATTTTAACGGCACATTTTGTTCTGCATCCGGACTGGTTTGATGTGGTGGTCGGATCTAACCTGTTTGGAGATATCCTGTCGGATCTGGGGCCTGCCGTGGCAGGTTCGATTGGCATTGCGCCGTCCGCCAATATCAACCCAGATGGACGTTATCCATCGATGTTTGAACCGGTTCATGGCTCAGCACCAGATATCGCAGGTCAAGGAATCGCGAATCCAATTGCCGCGGTCTGGACTGTGGCAATGATGTTTGAGCACCTCGGTCAAGCAGAGGCTGCAAGGCGGATTGAATCAGCGATCGAGACGGTACTCACTGGCCCAAAGGAGGCCATCACACGCGATCTTGGGGGGGTGGGTTCAACAGCCTCCTGCACCGAGGCCCTGTTACGGGCGCTCGGTGTGGATTGAGTTAGCCGAGCTGTTTCGCGTGGATCACCTGCGCCCAATGTTGCGGACCAGTTTTGTGAACGTTGGTGCCTTGTGCATCAACAGCCACCGTAACCGGCATGTCTTCCACGACGAACTCATGAATGGCTTCCATTCCCAGTTCTGGGAACGCGACGACGCGTGATTGCTTAATCGCTTGAGAGACCAGATAGGCTGCGCCACCGACAGCCATCAGGTAGGCGGCCTTGTGTTTTTTGATTGCCTCGACCCCAGATGGTCCGCGCTCTGCCTTGCCGACCATGGCTAACAGCCCGGTTTGACCCAGAATTTGATCCGTAAATTTATCCATCCGCGTGGCTGTTGTTGGTCCCGCTGGACCAACTACCTCATCACGGACTGGACTCACGGGGCCGACGTAGTAGATGACTTTGCCTTTTAAATCGACTGGTAGGGGCTCGCCACGATCAAGCATGTCGACCATGCGTTTGTGTGCAGCATCTCGTCCAGTCAACAGCGTTCCGTTTAAAAGCAGTGTTTCACCCGGCTTCCAGGCCTGCACTTCCGCTGGTGTTAGCGTATCTAAATTCACGCGTTTGGCATTGGGTCCCGCTTCCCAAGAAATATCAGGCCAGTCTTCCAAAGCGGGTGGTGTGAGCACCGCAGGGCCTGTTCCGTCGAGGGTGAAGTGGGTGTGCCGAGTGGCCGCACAATTCGGGATCATCCCCACAGCTTTGCTGACTGCATGGGTTGGGTAGTCGAGAATTTTCACATCCAAGACGGTTGTCAGGCCACCCAAACCCTGTGCACCGATCCCAAGCTGATTGACTGCCTCAAAGATTTCGAGTCGCAGTTCTTCAAGGGCAGAGGCAGGACCGCGTGCTTTCAGGTCATAAATATCAATAGGCTGCATGAGCGATTCCTTCGCCATGACTAACGCTTTTTCGGCAGTTCCGCCAATGCCCAGTCCCAGCATTCCTGGAGGACACCATCCAGCACCCATGGTGGGAATCGTGTTGACGACCCAGTCCAGAACGGAATCGGATGGATTGAGCATCACGAATTTAGACTTGTTTTCAGATCCGCCGCCCTTTGCCGCGATATCCACACTCAAGGTCTCTCCGGGCACTACTTGGTAATGGATCACTGCGGGCGTGTTATCACGAGTGTTGGTCCGCGCGCCCGCCGGGTCGCGCAGAATGGAGGCACGCAGCACATTATCGGGGTGTGTGTAGGCACGACGCACACCTTCATTGATCATGTCATCGAGACCCATCGTGGCGTCATCAAAACGGACCTGCATGCCGACTTTGACGAAGACTGTGACAATGCCGGTGTCCTGACACATAGGGCGATGTCCCATCGCACTCATCCGAGAGTTCACCAAGATCTGTGCCATGGCATCCTTTGCTGCCGGAGACTCCTCACGCAGATAGGCGTCATGGAGTGCGTGGATAAAATCTGTTGGATGGTAGTAAGAAATAAACTGCAGCGCGTTGAAAACGCTTTCGATGATGTCGTCTTGGCGGATCGATGCCATACAGAGTCCTCCGGGATCAAGGCGTGAAAGTGTATCAGACCCTGATTCGAAAGGACGCCGGTGCGGCATCCCTCTTTGGTGGAGACGCGAGGTCAGGGCGTGGTTGTGGTGAGCCCTACGGTCTGCCAAGCCTGCATGCCCCCTCGATACCATTTCAACTTGTGAGCAGGGTAGCCTAGTCTCAGCAGCGTCTTGATGTTGGTTGGGGACTGCCCACACCAGAGTCCGTTGCAATACAAAACCAATGTTTTGGCTTGTGAAAAGTCCCAAAATCCATCGGTTTGCATTGCCCCAAACTGCGTTTCAAGTAAATCAGCGATGGTCAAAGGATCGGAGCGGCTTACATTCAACATTGTCCATGGAACATTAATGGCGCCAGGAATCATGCCACGAGCGACCCAGTCGGGCGTTCGCGAATCAATTAAAATGATGGAGTCATCGCCTGCGTTGATGCGTTCAAGCATGTCGAGGACTTCCAGTTCACCAATCGTCTCGACCCCGGGCGCTATATGCATGGGTTGGATACAGAAGGGTGGGCAGGGTCGCGAGGTGAGTGCAAAATCAGGATCAATCGTTGCGGTATGGTCGGGGTTGCGATGAATTATGATTGTCTGTCCCTGATGGTCAGCCTCAACGTGCATTCGATCGGGTGTGATCCCGACCGGCTTCTCTTCTGCCATCAGTGCGGCTGAGCAGAGCGTGAGGACAAGCGTCACGCCGCGTGTGAAGAGTCTCATTGGTTCCTCCATGAGCCAGTGTGTTGACTGGTTTATAGCATGGTCACCTTCATGATTTCTTCATCGTTTTTCCCCGATGTCTTCCTTCTTGATCTGAGCAAACGCGTTTCAATAGGACTCCCAATCATTGATACGGAGTCTCAATATGAAACATCTTCTCTACGTTGTTGCCTGCTCAACCGCCTTAATCGGCAGCGCCCATGCCGAGAGCGTCTCCGATCGCTTACCAGAACATATCGGCTTTGGGTCGGGCGCACTTCTGGGTGCCGTCATTGCAGGTCCGGTGGGTGCGATTGTTGCCAGTACCATTGGTGTCATGATGGGCCACGATGTTCTCCAAGATCGTGCGCTGGTCGCTGAACAATCGAAGCGTACCGAGGCAGAGTCTGAACAAACCCTCGCGTATCAGGCGCGTGATCGCGCTGTGGCACAACTCAAGGCAGAAACGATCGCGCTTCAACGGTCCCAAGCCGATGTCCGGGCGACGCAGCAACAACTGCAGGCGATACAGCAGGTTCTGGAAGCGGTCTCAATTCCAGTGTACTTCGACCTTGACTCAGCCACTGCACATGCACGGCATGAGGCGACCTTAGCTGCTTTGGCGGATGCACTTAGTGCTGTTTCGACACTGCGACTCGAGTTGACTGGCTATGCCGATACATCTGGTTCCAGCGCATACAACCAGACGCTCAGTGACGCGCGTGCCGCGAGTATTGGTGAATTACTCATTGGATCGGGTTTAGATCTGGGGCGGATTCAGATGGAGGGACGCGGTGAAGCGACCATGGCTCCCTTTGATCCCATCACTTCAGCAGTTGATCGTCGCGTTGAGATTCAATTTCGTTTTGATGCCACTGAGCGAGGAGTGCAGTCTGATGAAAGTCTTTATTCCATTCGATAATTCAGAAGATCTCGGGTGTGCGGGTGCACACCCTCCCTTGGTGCCCTTTGATATTCATGCGATGCGCGTGGTGCGTATCCAAACAGTTGGAGAGTCGACAGATGGCGTTGCAGAGATTGTCCTCGAAGTGGAGCGGGATCACCCCGAATATCATCAATCGCATCGAAAAACGCGGTATGGTGGCGCTCCGAGCGCGCGAACAATTGACTTTTGAGTGGACTGGGGGTGCGATGAACGCACGGATTGTGGTGGTTGAAGACGATGTGGATCAACTGACCAATTACAGCTATGCCCTGCAAAAAAAGGGATTCCAAGTCTCCAGCTACGAAACCCTCGAAGAGGTACATCTCCATCTGAGTCACACCCCCAGTTTGGCCCTGCTGGACGTGCATTTAGGCCATGATCCCGACGCTGGTTTTGGCTTGTGTCAGTGGTTGCTTGATCGTTATCCAGGGTTACCAGTGATTTTTCTGACCAGTCGTCACGAAGAAATCGATCAGATTTTTGGACTACGATTGGGTGCGTGGGATTATCTCACCAAACCGATTTCGACCGCCTTATTAGTCGAGAAGGTGGCGGCAGTTCTCAAACGCGTCAATGACGCACGACGTCCTGGTGTCGAAGACTTACTTGAGGCTGGTCCGCTGCTCATTGATGTGGCGAAGGCGAAAGTTTTTTGGCGAGATTTACCAGTGACATTAACGGTAACAGAGCTGTCTATTCTCGAGGCGCTTGTCCGTGCTGATGGTGCAGTCTTGAGCTTTGATCAATTGGCTGAACGGACCCGTCAATCGGTGGTTACGAACAATACGCTGAGTACCCACATCAAGCACATTCGTCAGAAAATAAAACGCTTAGATCCCACCTTTGACGCGCTTGTCAGTGTGTATGGAAGTGGCTATCAGTGGGACCTCCCGCCGGAATGAGATGGTCTTTGCGTGCCAAGCTGTTTGTGTTTGTGCCAGTCCTTGCCGTTCTCCCATGGCTTGGATGGCATACTCTTGAGCGGCTTCAGTTGTTTGCAATTCGCGCACAAACTGAGGCCTTGGCGGTGCTTGCCGATACCTTGGCCCAAGAGCTCTCGACCCAACCCCTTGGGCCTTGGATGCTGAAGCCGCAGATCTCTGGGAGTCCACCGGCGATTGCCAGTCAAGCGCCTGTATTGGATGGTTTCTTAGATGACTGGCCAGTGATGGATTCCATTCCCTTAAGCCAGATTGCAACGCTTCGGGTCGCTCAGCGAGCTGACCAACTCTATCTCGCGATCGATATTCGCGACAGTACGCGCCGATATCGGCGCCCCGACTCTGAAGGATTGTCGGATCGATTGGTCCTGACTCTTTTAAAGCCGACGGGTGATGACGTCATTCTGATTGCCCCAGAGGGGCCTGGCCAATGGGCTCTCAACCGATCTGGTCGAGGACGTGCACCGGAATCATCCATGGTTGGGTATTGGTGGGAATTGGCAGAGGGTTATCGCTTTGAAGGGCGTCTGAATGCTGCGCGTCTTGTGGGCGCCACTGGGTGGGTCCTTTCAGTGATCGATGCCACTGGAGACGACATCCTCACTCGATCCTATGCGTTGCCCGTTGCACCCTTACACCCGGTGATTCAGGCACGGGCAGAGGCCTTTGCATCTGAGGCTCGGCAAGTGCTTGTCCATGGACGTGATGGACATCTCTTGGCGATGACTGCGTCCTTGACAGGCACTCCAGACTTGCAAGCGAAGCAGGTGATTCTGTCAGCGACACAGGCCATGGGGACGGTCACGATTCAGGCACGTGCAGATCAGGTTGTGAGCTCTGCGAGTCGCGCGTTGATTCAGTTGGCGTGGCAAACGATGGCTGTTTTGGTGATTCTGCTGATCGGGTTATCACTGTATGCGGGACGTTTGACTGAACGGATTGGCCGATTGGGTCGAGAGCTTCGAGCGCAGTTGGATGCGCGCGGTCGACTGGCTGAATCGCACCCCTTAAGTGCACTGACTGCGACTGATGAGATTGGTGATTTGGCGCGGGATATCGCGAAGGTGATGAGTGACTTGAGGCGGTATACCCAGTTTCTTGAACGCATCCCGCGCACTTTGCGTCACGAGCTCAGTAATCCGATGAGTACGGTCCAGACATCGCTTGAACTCTTAGCCGATGAACAGGATCCAGCGCAACAAGCTCGCCTGAGAGCGGCTGCCGAGCGCGGAATCGCGAAGCTCGACAGCACCCTGTCTCGGGTGACGGAGGCGGTCAGTCTAGAAGATGCGCTCCGGGAAGATGTGCTCTATCCAGTCGATTTGACCAAACTGTTGGACGACTATGTTCAGGTGCAGCGCGAACAACATCCACGTGTGCAATGGCGCCTCGATGTTCCACAAACCGCTGTGATGGTCATGGCGCATTCGCTGCGTCTTGAGCAGTTACTTGATAAGTTGGTTGATAATGCATTGGATTACACCCCGGATCAGGGCCGGATTTGGCTAAAGTTGCGCGATCATCTGACATCAGTGACCTTGTCCATCGAAAACGAGGGCCCCAAGGAGTTGGTTGGCGCAGCCGATGAGCTATTTCAGCTGTTTTCCAGCGCGCGTCATGATGCCAGTGGCGCGCATCTGGGTCTTGGCCTCTACATTGTGCGAACCATTGCTGAAGCTTTTGAGGCAATCCCACACATCGAGTCGACAGCTCGCGGTGTGTTAGTCACGATACAGGGATTCAAGCCTGCATCAGGGAGTCGATAAATGCAGTTGAGTTGTTTGCAGTACACAGCCGAACCCGATCTTGAACAGACCTGGGCACGAATCGAGCCGTTATTGATGATGGCGGCATTGACCGGTCCAGACCTCGTGTTATTGCCTGAGTGCGCTCTATTTTTGTCGGCGGATCAAGCAGTAAGTCGGGCGGCCGCGATTGATCTGGACCATCCAACTCTTCAGTTGCTGCGGCAATGGGCAGATGATCATTCGACCTGGGTTGTGGTGGGTTCCGTCATCTATCGTGACGGTGCGCAGGTGATGAATCGCATGTTGGTGTTCAATCGTGAGGGAGCCTTAGTCCAGCACTATGACAAAATCCACATGTTCGATGTAGTGCTTGGAAACGGCGAGAGCTATCGAGAAAGCGCGTTATTTACGCCGGGATCTGCTCCCGCCATGGTTGAGATTGAGGGCTGGACGGTCGGTTTATCGATTTGTTTTGACTTACGCTTCCCTAAGTTATACCGGTATTACGCGAAGGCAGGATGCGATCTGATTCTTGCGCCTTCGGCATTTACGCAGACGACTGGAGCGGTGCATTGGCAGTTACTCAACCAAGCCCGTGCTGTTGAAAATGGGTGCTTTGTGGCATCGGCAAACCAGTGTGGGGTGAATCAGCATGGCCGCGCTACCTTTGGGCATAGTCAGATCACCTCGCCTTGGGGTGAGATTCTGGCGCAAGCCGGTCCATCAGCGACGCTCGTATCAGCCACTCTGGATCGGGCCGCAGTGGCTGAGGCCCGTCGCAAAATACCAGTACTGCCTCAGGATCGGGATTTTTAACCACCCCTGGTCCTTAAATCAGGGGGCTGGGTAGGGTGTTGCCTCGACCGACGGACGTTGTTTGAAGGTTTGGTACCACTGCTCCACACGCGGTGCGATGGTCGTCCAATCACGTTCAGGGATCCGCACGAGTAGCCACTCATAGGCAGAGAGCAGTGCGATTGTGGCCAATGAAACTTCAGACTCAAGCCCGTCCCAAGTTGCTTCGATATGCTGCAATGTGCGTTCAATTTTGCCCATCTGAAGTGCCACGCCTGCTTGATTTGGGGGTGTTTCAGTGATGGCTTTCCGAAGCGTTGAGGCGGCATCACTGAGTCCATTGAGCATGGAGAGGCGTGTTTTTGACTGCCAACGGTCCAAGCCAGTCGATAACATCCATTCGGGGCGGTAGGTCTCAACCAGATATTCAGCGATGACTTGGGAGTCGTACAACACCACATCACCATTTCGAAATGTGGGTACTTTCCCGAGCGGATTGAACTGCCAGAGATAGTCACTGGATTCACGCGGGGCAACGATTGTGATTGTCATCTGATCCGCTAACCCAAATTCATGCGCAAGGATGCGCACTTTGCGCGCATAACCAGACGACAGGGAGCAAATTAATTCCATATGCGACTCTCCACGGCGATTGCTGTGATCGTTCGGACAACCTGCGCCATCAAGTGTCCATGCTTATTAAAAAACGTTCGGCAGGACAATGCGATAGCTAGACTTAGACCACTCTTCTTTGGGGTCCATTGCGGATTGCTTTGGATCATCTGGCGGGAGGCCATAGTAATCGAGTCGCCCCTTGGGCAGTCTAGGGTAAAGCAAGGACTGGGATAGGAAAACAGATGGCGACTGTGTTTGAAGACGAGATCATCGGCGCGATGGCGCGTGGCATTGTCGATGACATGCAAGCAGGTTTGTTTCGGTCTGGGTATTCGTCGATTATTCGTGAAAGTCATGATGCGAGTTGCGCCATTCTTTTAGCCGATGGCGCTTTAGGTGCACAAAAGGTCGTATTACCGATTCACGTGGGGGCCTTCCCTGCCGTTGTATCCGGACTCCTGAAACGGTTTCCCACAGCATCGATCCAACCGGGTGATTGCTTTCTGACAAACTCGCCCTGGGAAGGTGGCAGTCCTCATAACCCAGATTTTGCGGTTGTTGCTCCTGTTTTTTTTCAAGACGAGTTAGTCGCGTTTACCGCCAGTATTGCGCACAAGTCGGACATTGGTGGGGCGGTTCCGGGAAGTTGTCCAGCCACTGCCAGAGATATGTATGCAGAAGGTTTGCATATCCCCCCGGTTCGATTGTATCGGGATGGGACTCCGAACCCGGAAGTGGTCACCTTGATCGCTGGAAACAGCCGCAGTGCGCCAATCGTGATGGGTGATCTCATGGGTCAAGCTGGGATTTGCATACAAGGTGCAGTGCGGGTTGCTGAGCTCTTTGAGCGTTTTGGGAAGCAGCATGCTCTCTCTAGTTTTGCAGCGGGTCGTAGGCGCACCGAGCAGACGATTCGGCAAGCTTTGAGTCAAATACCCGATTTTACCGGCTCCGCTGAGCGATGGATGGATAATGATGGCATCACGCTGGATCGACCAATCGCGATTCGCGTGCAGGTGCAAAAGACCAGTGATCAGATCGCGTTTGATTTCACCGAGACGGACCCGCAGGGCGCAGGTCCAATCAATATTCGGCCACATCTTCTGAATGCATGTTGTGCGTATGTGATGGTCGCCATTGCGGATTCGACGGTGGCAATCAATCAAGGCGTGATGGATGCATTTACGGTCAAAACGAAGCTGGGAACGATCGTGGATCCGCATTTCCCAGCGCCGGTCAACAGTTATAACACCGCCATGCATGCGGTGATTGAGGCGATCTTCGCGGCGATGGGTGAGGTCGTATCCAGCCTTGCACGTGCAGATGGTGGCGGCGGTCGAGCGCTTACGTTTGCCCATCAAGCCGATGGTAAAACATTGATTCAGTATGAATTATTCGCGGGCGGGACTGGTGCCATGCGTGACTATCAAGGGCAAACAGCCTGTCACTGTAACCAGACGAACGGGAAAGTCGGATCGCTCGAAATGATTGAGACTGAGTTCCCAATCCGGGTCGAGGAGTTTTCCGTTAAACGTGATTCGGGTGGGCTCGGTGAGTTCCGCGGTGGTCACGGGTTCCGTCGGCGGTATCGTTTGCTCGAGGGTCAGGCGTCAATCACGTTGCGATCGTCGAAGCATCAGGTCGCGCCACAGGGCGCAGTCGGCGGACAGCCAGGCCAGCCAGGGCATTGTGAAGTGAGTTTAGGTGGCCAGCGACGTGTCTTGGCTACCATGGAATCAGGCGTTGTTATTCATCCGAATGACACACTGGTGATTGAAACCCCCGGAGGGGGCGGGTTCGGCTAGCACTGACATTACCTAGTCGAACATAACAATAAAAGGAGACTTGTATGGGCACATTTATTTCACGTTGGATCGCTGGAGTAACACTCGCCGCGACCACTTTTTCACCGGTCGTCCTCGCGCGCGATCTTTCGCTTGCCACAGGCCGTCAGGGAGGATCTCAATATCCGATTACTGTCGCGCTTTCGCAGGTGATTGAAGGGCTGCCGGATATTGATTCGGTGACACTGAAGCCAGGTGGTGGAACCAGTAATGTGGCAGCGGTTGGGTTAGGCCAATCTGATTTGGCAATCACATTATCCCCCAGTGCGGTTGACGGTTTGGCTGGGGTCAAACCCTATCCACAGCCCATGGCGGACATTACCCAGTTATTCGCATTGCACGGCTTTAAAATCACGACGCTGGTTGCAGCAAACTCGGACATTAAAACCTTCCGTGATTTGGCAGGAAAAAAAGTAAGCATTGGGCCGAATGGTTGGACCATCAACACTATGTCGAAGAAGATTCTCGAGATGGAAGGCATGAGCGTGCGGATGGAAACGCTGAAGCCGGATGATGCTGTACAGCAGCTGAAGGATGGGAATATTGATGCGATCATCAATACGCCTTCGGATTTATATGCGCCCTTTTTGGATTTAGCGACGGCCCGCGAAATTCGGTTAGTTCCGCTCACTGCAGGGATTCAGAAACGGTTGATTGATGAGAACTCAAGCTTTTATCTATCAACTTGGCCTGCGGATTCCAAGGCATATCCAAAATTGGTCAATACAGTCGAAACAGTCTCATATCCCAATATCATTATCGCCAATGGCAAGACGGTGTCGGACGATTTGGCCTATCGCATTGTCAAGCAGGTTGTTGAGTCGTTTGAGAAAGTAGCCGACTCAGAGCCTTCCCTAAAGGTCCTGAAACTCAGCGATCTTGCAGTATCCGTTGGAGTGCCGATTCATCCAGGTGCTGCGCGCTATTTTAAGGAACGAGGCTGGATGTAAGTTGTGACGACTTCGATTCGGTCCTATGGACTGCAGGCCATTGCGCTTTGCCTTGGCCTGTTTCATATCTATACCGGACTGTTCGGATCATTTGACGCATCCATCCAGAGGGGCGTTCATCTCGCACTTGCTGTGGCTTTTTTTGCGGTTCACAGCACCCGCGATGACGCCCTTTGGTTTAATCGGTTTAATCTTCTCTTCGGCATTGCCGTCATTGCCACCATTGGCTGGCGGATGAGCGAGCACATCTACCTCTCAAGTGAGCGTTTTGAGTTTGTGAGCCCCTTGACGTCCTTAGAAATCATCTTGGGCTCAATTTTTGTCGTTTCAGTGTTAGAGCTCTGCCGGCGCGCGATTGGCTGGGTGTTACCTGCCTTGGTCCTGGTATTGTTTGTCTACTGTTTTATACCGGGCCTGCCGGGGTTATTGCGGCACAGTGGCTATTCGCTCGGACTGTTGCTGGACGTGCAATATCTCACCTATGCCGGCGCATTTGGAATCCCCTTAAGTGTCTCTGCCAGCTACATCGGGTTATTTATTATTTTCGGTGCGTTCATGGAGCGCTCTGGATTGGGGGCCTTGATCATCGATTTGGCGAATCACGCGGTAGGACACTACCGCGGTGGCCCCGCGAAGGTCGCGGTTGTTGCGAGTGCGTTTACCGGGACAATTTCCGGGAGTGCCCCTGCAAATGTCATGACCACGGGGGCGTTGACGATCCCACTCATGAAAAAAACCGGCTATCCGGCGCACTGGGCTGGAGCCATTGAGGCGGCTGCTTCGACCGGTGGCATCCTGATGCCTCCGATCATGGGCGCGATTGCATTTTTAATGGCGCAATACACCGGGATCCCTTATCTCACCATCGCAACCATCGCATTGGTCCCGGCGCTATTTTATTTCTTGGGTATCTTCTTGGCAGTTCACTGGGCTGCGATCCGACACAATGTGATTCCTGTGCCTCGCGCGCCAGGCAGTTCCGCGTGGGCGATTCTGAAAGCACGTGGTCATCTCATCTTGCCAGTCGTGATTTTGATTGCCCTGTTGGTTGAGGGCTTTTCGCCACAATACGCGGTCTCCTACGCCATTTTGGCCGTGATTGTCTTGTCGTGGTTAAAGCCAACAACCGCGATGCGGTTTAGAGATATTCGTGATGCGTTGGTCAATGCCGCTGCTGCAATTGCCTTTGTTGCGCTTACGACGGCCGTGGCTGGCATGGTCGTTGGCGTTTTCGAAATGACGGGACTCAGTTTAAGCTTCGCACAAGAGGCGAATAGTTACGTGGTGGGTCTCTTCAGCGGGTTGGTCTTGACCATGATCGTCTCTATTGTTCTCGGCATGGGTGTACCACCGTCGGTGAGCTACATCGTCCAGATTGCGGTAACCATCCCCATTGTGATTGGATTTTTGAAGACCAGTGGCGTGGATCCGGCGACGGCAATGCTGATTGCCCATTTTTTCGTCATGTACTACGCATCACTTGCGGTCTTAACGCCACCAGATGCATTGGCATCCATTGCCGCAGCAGGTCTTGCAAAGGCCCCTGTGATGAAGACTGCGCTCTATGCGACGCGAGTGGCTTTTGTGGCATTCATCGTGCCATTTTTATTCGCGTATAAGCCCACTTTACTGTTGCAAGGTCTCCCTCTTGATATTGCGCTTGATATTGGATTTGCAGCTGTTGCAGTGGTGGCTGGGTCAATCGCGCTTGAGGGGTACCGTATCCCATGGTTTCGCTCGATTGATCGCCTCATTGGTGTGCTCGTGGCGGTGGGTTGTGCGTATCCTGACCATACCATCAACATCTTCGCAACCATTCTGGGGATGGTTTGGGGTGCACGGATTTTCACGAGATATCAGCGCCATCGAGTGGCGATTGAAGCTGTCATGTAGTCTCGAAGGCAGAACAAACCCTTAAAGATTGAATAACAACTTCGTCCCCATGAAAGCCATCATCACTAGAATCAATTGCTCAAAGCGCTGTTTGGATATGTAGGGCCCGATGCGGGTTCCAATCCACATGCCGACAAAAATCGGGACGAGTGACGATATGCTCCAAAAAAATAGCGTCCAGGTCATCAAATCTGCCTGAATCAACCATAGAAATTGGCCCCCACCCATGGCGATAAAGTACCAACTTATCGTCAGGATGAATGTCTCCTTCGGAAGCCGAAGCGACATCAGATAGACCAAGATGACCGGCGCTGAGACGCCAGTGAGACCGCCAGCCAAGCCAGCGAGAAAGCCAGCGGGCGCGTTGGTCCAACGGGCAATCTGGCGCGAGAGCTGGAAGGACGGCTTGAGTGCTCGAAAACCCATGTAGAGCCACAAGATGAGCCCAAGCAACTGCGTCAGAACAGCCGGGTCTGCCCATGTCAGGGTCAGAATACCGAGACCCGAGCCAACGATCGATGCGATCCCTAAGGGGAGCAGTCGAATATCTGGATCCGCATGATGGCGGTATATCCAGACTTGGTAGATGTTGGGAACGACACTGGGTACTGAAATCAGGATGATTGCCAACACAATCGAAATCGCATCTGCAATGACAGGGACTGCGATGACGGGGACACCTAATCCCAAAATCCCTTTAAAGATACCGCCGAGTACGAAGGCAATCACAATCCCGATCGCTTCGAATACCGAAATCTGGTCCAGTAGTGTTGCATCCATCAACGTGCGACTCTCCTAAGGGGTCAGTATGCCTGTTTTGGCGAGTCCGATTTGGCGATGACTCCGAAACAATGATGGGTGACCGCCCATATCAAGTTCACATGACCATCTGGGCGACGATATATCCAGAATCCCCTTCCCTTTGTAGAAACCCAGTAACGGCGGGGCCTGCTCGTGTTGGCATGAAACCGCGTGGGTCGGCGGTCAGGGTCGGTCACGGCATAACCTGGAGGTTGGGTCTCGAGCGGCCAGTGCATGACTTGACAGGGCGCTCGTGGATCCGAAGTATCAAGGGATTATTTTGGGATAACAATAACTGGAGTAGATCATGGCAAACCCCTCCGTCATTCAGGGCAAGATGCTCATCAATGGCCAACTCGTGGATTCCGTCTCCGGCGACACCTTCGAGAGCACCAACCCTGCGACTGAAGAATTAATCGGGATTGTTCCGAAAGCCACTGTCGATGACGTCGCCATTGCGACTGATGCTGCCAAGGCGGCGCAGCGCGAATGGGCGAAGACTGATATGGGACATCGGATTAAGGTCCTGACACAATTCGCGGCGGCATTAGAAGCACGAACTGATGAGATCGCGGATCTTGAAGTACGCGATACGGGAAACACCATCAAGCCGATGCGCCAAGATGTGATTACAGCAGCTGATCGGATTCGGCTCTATGCAGGTCTTGGCTATGAGCTAAAAGGTGAAACGATTCCAGCGACATCATCTGGTTTGCATATCACTGTTCGCGAACCTTACGGTGTCGTGGGTCGCATTATTCCGTTTAATCATCCCATTGGGTTCGCGGCGTCGCGTCTTGCGCCGGCACTGGTTGCAGGCAACTCGATCTTAATTAAACCGCCTGAGCAGAGCCCGTTGTCGGCCTGTATTTTGGCGGAGCTATGCCAAGAATACTTCCCCCCAGGATTGGTTAATATTCTGACTGGGGAAGGTGCGACTGGGGACGCCATCGTGCGTCATCCAGACATCAAGCGAATCGCTTTCATCGGCTCTGTCCCAACAGGAATGCGCATTCAGCACAGTGCGGCAGAGGTTGGCGTGAAAAGCGTGTCCTTGGAATTGGGTGGAAAAAATCCCCTGATCGCATGCCCTGACGCGGATCCGGATGTCGTCGCAACGGCAGCGGTTCGAGGGATGAATTTCGCGTGGCAAGGTCAGTCCTGTGGTTCCACAAGCCGGATTTTGTTACACGAAAGCCTCCACGACGCAGTCGTCGAGCGCATGGTTGCGAAGTTGAAAGCCCTGAAAATTGGGAACCCACTGGATCCCAATATCGACATGGGTCCAATGAACTCCAAGAGGCAGTATGAGCGTGTCATGTCCCTCATTGCTGCTGCAAAGGCGGAGGGCGCGCAGTGTCTGGTGGGTGGCGGACGGCCCCAGGGTGCTGGTTTTGAGAAAGGGTATTGGGTCGAGCCAACACTTTTCTCGGGCGTGAATACCTCAATGGGAATCGCTCAGACGGAAGTCTTTGGGCCAGTTGTTAGTATCTTTAAGTGGTCAAATATCGGCGAAGCCATTGAGATGGCGAATGCGATTGAGTACGGACTCACTGCATCGATTTTCACCCATGATTTTGAAACCGCGATGCATCTCTCACGAGCAGTCAATGTGGGCTATGTCTGGATTAACGGTACCAACACTCATTTCCGAAATGTTCCCTATGGTGGCTTCAAGAACAGTGGAATCGGCCGCGAAGAAGGTCTCGATGAGCTCCTCAGTTACACTGAATTGAAAGCGATTAATTGGACCCCGGGTGTCTCATCAGCGGCGGGCTCAGCATGGAGACAGAGCAATGACTAAACCTGTCCTGAACCCGATTGATCAGCCAAAAAATGTCGATACCGAGGTTCGCTTTGGGAGCGATGTTGCTGCTCAAATGCTTCGTCGTTTAAAGATTCCATACATTGCACTGAACCCGGGTGCGAGTTATCGCGGGTTTCATGACAGCCTGGTCAATCATCTTGGTAATCACGAACCCGAGATGCTGATGTGCTTGCACGAAGAGCATGCGGTAGCGATCGCACAAGGGTATGCAAAGGCTGGCGGTGAACCGATGGCTGTTGCACTCCACAGCAATGTGGGTCTGATGCACGGCACGATGGCGATTTTTAATGCCTGGTGTGATCGTCAGCCGATGTTGATTATGGGTGCAACTGGTCCTGTGGATGCGGCATTACGCCGGCCATGGATCGATTGGCTGCACACCTCGCAAGATCAGGGGGCCTTAATCCGAAATTACGTTAAATATGACGATCAACCCGGTTCGATTGAAGCGATGCCAGAAGCGATTTTACGGGCATGGCAGCAGTCCAATACGGCACCTTGTGGGCCGAGTTATGTGGTTCTCGACGCCGCCTTGCAAGAGGCGGATGCCGATCCTGATTTTGTCTTCCCGGATCAGGATCGTTTCAAACCAGCGCCTGCGCCAGCACCGGCGCCCGATGTGTTGGCAACAGCCATCAACGCACTGAAAGGCGCGAAAAAGCCTGTTTTTTTAATGGGCAAAGGCGATTTTACAGCGATGTCTTGGAATGCACGGGTCTCTCTGGTGGAGGCCACTGGTGGTCTGATGCTCACGGATCTGAAAACTCATGCGATGGTTCCTTCTGATCATCCGGCGCATGTCGGCGAACCGTTTAACAAGCTCAGTAAGAGTGGGCGTCAAGCGCTCCGCGATGCAGATGTCATTGTCAGCCTCGGTTGGGTGGATCTTGGTGGTGTATTGCGCCAGGCCTATGGTGCGAACCCAATCGACGCCACGATTATTCATGCGAGCCAAGATCTGCATCTTCACAACGGATGGGGTCGTGAAACATTCCAGCTTCCACCGGTGGATGTGCATATCGTTGCGGACCCTGATGAAACCCTGCATGGGCTGATTCGCGGGCTCGATGTGCAGGTGGCACCATCGACCGCCAAGAAGCCTCGGCCAGCCTATCCCGACCAAGGCAATGCTTTGAATTTGGTCGATGTGGCCCGTGAGTTGGCAGCCGCAGTCGGCGACACCCCAGTGAGCTTTGCTGCATTAGCACGCAGTTGGCCCACCAAATACTGGCCCTTCACTGATCCATTGTCCTACCTTGGCAAGGACGGCGGCGGCGGCGTGGGCTCCGGTCCAGGGTTGTGCGTGGGTGCTGCGCTGAAATTGAAAGAGTCGGGTCGATTGACTGTGGGGATCATCGGTGACGGCGACTGTCTGATGGGGATTAACGCCTTCTGGACGGCCGCCCGCTATGGCATTCCAGTGCTCATCATCGTTGGGAATAATCGCAGTTATTACAACGACGAACTGCATCAGGAAGGCGTTGCGATTCATCGGAAACGTGATCCGAGTAATCGTTGGATTGGTCAGACGATTGATCATCCTGCGCCAGATATTGCAACCATTGCATCTGGATTGGGTGTGGAGAGTCGAGGTCCGATTCGTGATCAAGCAAGCCTGACGGCTGCGATTATTGCAGGGGTGGCTGCTGTACGGGAGGGTCGTCCCTTCTTGATTGATGTCCACATCGATCCAGGCCACGGACGCGAATTGACCGAGTCGATGGCTGAACGGTCGTTGGCGAAGTCGGACTAAGCCGCCATGGAGGTATCGCTGCTAGAGGTTGCGGGCCAAGCTCTGCTGAGTATTGCAGAGCCTGAGAGGATCTTTTATCTGATCTTCGGGGTACTGATCGGTCTGATTCTCGGGGTGATTCCTGGGCTCAGCGGTCTCATTGGATTGTCCCTATTATTGCCCTTCACCTACAGTATGGAGCCCTTGGCAGCCCTCGCGATGCTGATCGGCTTGATGTCGGTTACGACCACCTCTGACACGATTCCGGCTGTGCTCTTCGGTGTCCCAGGAACGGTAGGATCCGCTGCAACTGTGCTCGATGGACATCCGATGGCACGTCGTGGCGAAGCCAGTCGCGCTTTTGGCGCTGCATTTTTCGCCTCCATGATGGGGGGGCTTTTTGGGGCATTCTTACTGGGGCTGAGTGTTCCAGTACTCCGACCCATTATGCTCATGGTGGGCTCACCAGAGCTTCTTGCTTGCTGTATTTTTGGCTTGTCATTGGTTGCTGTACTCTCCGGAGGAAACGCATTTAAAGGATTGGCTGCGGTCTGTTTGGGGTTAATGCTGGCGATGATTGGAGAGGACTCTCAGGCGGGCGAACTCCGATGGACCTTTGACACCATCTACCTCTGGGACGGCATCCCCATTGTCCCCATTGCATTGGGCTTATTTGCAATCCCTGAGTTGGCGGATTTAGCCATCCGTCGCTCGACGGTCGTGCGTGAAGAATTTCATGACGTGAAGTCGACTCAGCGCGAGGGCGTTTTGGATGTCATTCGGCACAAGTGGTTAGTGGTCCGATGTGCGTCGATTGGTTCGCTCATGGGTGCTGTCCCAGGGATTGGCGCGGCTGTCATTGATTGGATTGCCTATGGCCATGCCGCCAAGACAGAGAAGGGTGCACAAGAGACCTTTGGCACGGGTGATGTGCGTGGCGTGATTGCCTCAGAGAGCTCAAATAATGCGAAAGAGGGGGGATCGTTGGTGCCCACTATCGCATTTGGTGTTCCCGGTTCCGCATCCATGGCGCTGTTACTCGGTGCCTTTACTGTTCAGGGAATCGTACCTGGTCCTGACATGTTGTCGAAGAATCTGGATGTCACCTACGCATTGGTGTGGAGCGTTGCCATCGCCAACGTCATTGGTGCTGGGATCTGTTTTGGTGGAGCACATATTCTAGCGAAGCTCGCGTTAGTGCGCGCTTCTTTACTGGTTCCAGTTGTGCTGGGTATTGCATTTATCGGGGCTTTCCAAGGACAAAAGGCCTGGGGTGATCTCTATATCTTGGTGGCTGCAGGCATCGTGGGCTTTGTCATGAAACGCTTGGGATGGCCACGGCCTCCCGTGATTCTTGGCTTTGTCTTGGGCGCGTTGGTTGAGCGCTATATGTTTATTTCTGTGCGGCGCTACGATGCGGACTGGATCTTCCACCCGATGGTGGCGATTTTACTGTTGTTGTCTCTGTATATGGTATTTGCCCCGACCATCAATGGTCTTGTGAAACGAGTGCGCGGCCGTCCGGAGGGGCGACTGCAACTGGGTTGGTTTATCAATGCATCCCGGTGGGATGTGGGCTTCACCGCTGTGGTCTTTGCCCTATTTGCCTATGGCGTTACCAGTGCCCAATCGTGGGCACCCTCGGCGCGCCTGTTTCCGGTGGTGATTGGATGGATTGGCGTCTTAGCAGTCACGTGTTTGTTGGTCGGTATGTGTATTCGGCGTGTGGGTGGCGAGGCAGTGGCAGCGGGTCTCCACATGGATACTGTGGAGGAATTTAAGGGACTTGATCCTTCCACGGTCGCAATCCGGGCGGTGATTTTCTTCGCATGGTGTCTAGGCTACCTGGCGCTCTCGGCAATTATTGGGATGTTGCCCGCCATGGCGATCTTTGTGTTTGGATTTTTGTATTGGACTGGCCGTGAGGGATTACAAACGAGTCTGCTCATGACAGCGAGTGTCGTGACGCTCAGCTACGGGTTGTTCCATTGGATTTTAATCGTGCCTTGGCCGGAAGCCCTTCTTGGTGAGTGGTTACCGGGACTGCGCGAGATCAGAGCGTTCCGATTGTTCTAAAACCCACCCCGGCGGCGCTGGGGTGGATTGGTGCATTACTGTTTAAACATTGCATCGAGGTCAGAAATAAGATTACGCGGTGTGGCGTAGAGATCATTCACCACCTTCGCAACCTGATCAGCTGTCCGTGTCCGAATAACGAGCCCGGCTTTCTCAGCATCTTGCAAGAAAACGGGGTCTTCCAGCATTGCGGTGAAAGCGTTGCGTAGCGCGCTTAACCGATCGGCTGGCACATTGCCATGCACATAGAATGCCTGCCCAACCTTCAGTGGCGCTTCTAAGAAGGCCAACATCTTTTGATCGGTGTCATTCGTGGCATAGTCACTGGCTTTGGGCACATTCATCAAGTCAGGATGATCGTCACCCATGCGGAACACGTATTTGATTTTGTTGTCACGGACCCAGTCAGGATTGGTCGCGAGAAAGCCCTCATAGTAATTTCCGCGCCCACTGATTTCCCCACTTTCCATTGCAAGGTTCATGGCGCCACCACTCTTGTACCCAGGAATGACTTTCATCTTGGCGCCACTGATTTTGGCGAGAAAGACTGGGTACTGATAAGAGCTTCCGCCCACACCTGACGAACCAAAGATGACTTCGGTGTCTCGCATTTTCTCCAGTGTGTCTGCCTCTGTGGTATGCCAGACGACCCCAACGTAGGGGCGAACAGCGACGGAGCCCAGCCAATTCACCTGGGTGAAGTCAAACTTGGTGTTATCCGAGGTCATCGGGACCACGAGGGAGGATGGATGTAACTCGGCGATCACCAAGCCATTATCCGGTGCTGCATTTTGCACGTAGTTTGCCGCTTTCATTCCGCCACCGCCCCCACGATCTTCAACGATCACTGTGGGATTGCCAGGAATGTGCCGGCCGATGTGATTGGAAACCAGTAACGCATACGCATAGATCGACCCACCGGTACCGGACGGAGCCACCACTGTTACTGTTTTGTCTTTATAAAAATCTGCCACTGCATCTGCTAAACTCACCGAAGCGGCAGTCAGACCAAGTGTGGCGCAGACCGCCGTGAGTAGGTGCTTTCGCATGAATAACTCCTTCATTGTTATTGGTTTTACCTATGGTTACTGCAGTACAGAGAAATCTGTCAGTGATGTCAATGATTCAGGCAGACGAGAAGGGCAGTGCCATGAAACCACCCGGCTTTGGCTCTGCAATGCCGGGTGATTGAGCCACTACTTAGGCACTGTCGCGGGATTCACCGGGGGTAGCCAGGCCTTATCCAATGGAGAGGAACGATTGGGGCGATGGAAAATCGCCGATTCACGACAGCCTTCGGCGGCTGCTTGTGGGTCGATCTGGTGCTGCCAGCGATCCCCCACAAATCGACATCCTGTGAAGGCGGCTGACGCCTTGGACACTAACCATACCGAGATTGGTCCGATCGTTGCCGGGTCGATCCCTTTGCCAGTGAGAGATCCTGTTCCGAACTTTGTATTGACTGCACCGCCAGGACTCAGGGAGTTCACCGTGACGGAGGTTTCAATTAATGATTCGGCCCATGCAATCGTGGCGGCATCCAATGCGGCTTTAGATGGTCCATAGGGAGTCCAGGCTTTTTGATGCATCGAGTCTGTTCGCTTTGAAATGTTAATAATCCGTCCTTGTGGGGATTTGAGTAATGCCTCCAGCGCTGCATGCACCATCAGATAGGGCCCAGCGATATTGGTTTGAATGATGTCAATCAGTCCATCAGGATCTTGCAGATGCAGCGGAAGATCACCTTGCCCGCCATGGGCATAGCGGCCCGCTTTCCCCGCATTATTGATCAACGCATCCAGTCCACCGAAGCGTTCAAGGTGACGATCCACCGCATCCTGACATTGCGTGGAGATGCGGACATCGGACAGCACTGTCAGACAGGGTGTGCCTGCCTCCTCCACCAACTGCTTTGCGGCCGTAAGCTCTGCAATCATTGCTTCCGTGGTTTCGTCGGAACCAGGTGCCGCTGTGAGTGTTATACCGGCTGCACCTGCACGTGCGCATGCGTGGGCCATTTCGAGCCCAAGCCCGCGACTGCCGCCTGTGATGAGTAGTGTGAGCCCTGTCAGTTGCATCATCTGTTCTCCCTTGTTATCGAATGAAAACAGAATACCGTGTTGATGCATCATGAAGACAATCGCTTCAAGAAAACCCGCTCAGCTAGTGATATAGAGTCAACAGGACGACCAAATCAGATTGGCATTGGCCCACTGAGAGGGGTCTCGGTACTCTTCGAGAACAGATTGGGTTGGCCTGGATAAGGAACATTGAATGAAAACAGTACAAACAGTTGTCGGCTTGGGCGCCTTGGTAGGCGCAGCACAGGTTTTCGCACATCCTGGTGCGCATGCGCACATGGAACCTGTCGTAGGCCTATTGCACCACTTCAGCGGTGATCATTTGCTTGGCACCCTGCTGGTTCCAGCATTGGTTGGTTTGGTCGCTTGGGCGTTGGTCAAGGCGCGCTAAACAAAACGCACTTGCGTTTGGTTGAAATGCACTCTTTGGAGTGCATTTTTTTTGCACCACGTTTGTCATCCTAAAAAAAGCCCCGCATCAGCGGGGCTTTTCCAGCAAGCTTTTTCAGGCTGCCTTAAGTCTTCGGCGGGAGATCCACCAATTCTTTTTCGTAGGCTTCGTGCATATGGCTGCTCAATCCATTCGCTGCGAGTGACTTGGCAAATAGATCACGCACTTCTTGAGATTCATCTGCATAGTCGATCTGGTGACCACCAATTCGGCGACTGATCCAGGCCTTTGGCACGCCCTGTGCATTTCGGATGGCAACCCCTTCGTACTTGAATGCCAAGTAACGCGCTGGCGTAGTTCCGGTATTGAAGTGCTGGTGGAACCACATGTTGGGGGGCACGATCATGGTACCCACTTCCCAGTCATAGCGCTCGGGCACACCACCTTCTGGCCACATCAGTGAGTACCCAGACCCACTCAAAATGATCACGTGTGCGCCGGGACCGTGTGCGTGTGCCTTTTTATATGTTCCGATTGGGAACTGCGAAATGTGGCTATTCAACGAGCTTTTCGCGAAGTTGAAACGAATGTGTCCACCACCGGCTCCACGCTCTTTGGCCTCGATCAATGGCAAATTGACGCCATCTGGAACGAAGTTGGTTTCCAATAGCAGCCCCTTTTGCTCTCCTTTGGCGGAGAAGTAGTCTGGCTCACCATTGAATCGATCCAAGAAGTCGTAGCGGGTGTTGAAGACAAAATCAGGATCACCATAGGTGTTAATGATTGGAGGTGCATTGGTGACCGAGACAAACCGTGCCGGTTCTTTTCCAGACAGGTTGTAGTGCTGGTGTACTGTATTGAGGGGAACCGCAAATAAGGCACCTGGACCCCACTCGAACTCGACTTCAGCACCGGCGAAGTTTTTTACCGTCGTTTTGCCGTGGCCCGACAAAATCATGATGGTTTCTTCAAACAGTTGACTCTGTGGAGCGAGCGTACCACCGGCAGGAATCTCACACACATAGCAGTCGTTGGTGGTGCGTGATGCATCATGGTTGATGTAGACGCCAAGGCCACCGCGACGTGCCCATGGCTTTAATTCAACGGTGTTTAAGTTTTGAATATAAAACGCGTCAATGACATCAAGACCTTCCTTCCGAATCCACTGCAAATAGGGAGTGTCTTTTTCCTTCGCAAATTTCTTCGCCAGTTCATCAGAGACGATGGCATCTTTCATGGTTGGGTCCTTCTTATTTCAGCGGGCTTCCCCCGCAAGACTGAAAAGTGTGCGCTCACACGTTGGCGCAAATGGTAGCAATGAAATAGGCTCGGTTTCGGATTTAGCACGTCAAAATCAAAACAGAATGGATATGGGGGCGAGAGTTGATGAGCCAGCGGGATTCCGAAGAGCACGTAAAGACCCAGGCAGAGTCGCATGCGCTCGACGATCACAATTACGGAACCTTTGGCCAGCACCAGCATGTGCCAGGTGAGCATTACGATCATGATCACGATGATGAGTTCGATGACAGTCCGCTGGAAGATAATCCGTTGTGGCAACAGGACAATATTTTTCTGTCGACCGTTGGGATCGATATCGGATCCTCGAGTACCCAAGTGGTCTTCTCGCAAGTCCATTTAGAGCGGCAGGGTGAGGCCCTGAGCAGTCGATACGTGGTGGTTGAGCGACGGTTGATTTATCAGTCGCCGATATTTTTTACGCCCTATACCGACGGCAATCAGATTGATCCGGGCGCCTTGGGTGCATGCATTGATCAAGCCTACAACGAAGCGGACCTTCGCCCGTATGATATCGATATCGGTGTCGTACTGCTGACCGGAGAGGCCCTGCGACGCGACAATTCAGAGCAGATTGCACACCTGATTGCACACAAGGGCGGTGAGTTTTTGTCGGCGAGTGCTGGGCATCACATGGAATCAGTGTTGGCAGCACACGGTTCTGGGGCAGTTGCCCACTCGGGTACCCAAGGTCGGCGTGTCTTGAATGTGGATATCGGCGGAGGCACGACCAAGTTAGCGCTGATCGACTCTGGACAGGTCACCTCTAGTGCCGCCTTTCATGTGGGCGGACGACTGTTAGTCATTGACGCCGAGGGTGCCATCACACGACTCGAGCCACGGTTGGTGGAAATTGCGAGAAGTATCGGCATGACGTTGCGTCTTGGCGTAAAAGTGGATCCGACCATGATGGCGAAGATCGCGACAGAGATGGCGCGGATGGTGGTTGATGTTCTCTGTGGACGCGCTGTACCGGAAGCCACTTGGCTGACAGACCCCCTGGATTTGTCCGAGCCCATGGATGCCATTGTCTTCTCAGGCGGTGTCTCTGAATATATTCGTGAGCCCGAGCAAACCGGGCATGGCGATATCGGTCTTGCGCTGGGTCAAGCGATCCGCTCTGCGATCGATGCCAGCGCATTACCCGCGCCCGTGGTGCCGGCCGATCAAGGAATTCGGGCAACTGCCTTGGGGGCGAGCGAGTTCAATATTCAGGTCAGTGGGAACACCGGACATATTTCGGATCCCGGCGCATTGTTGCCCCGCAGGAATTTACCGGTGATCAGCGTTCTGGTGTCTGCGGAGACCGCGACCCGGGCGTCAGTCTGCGCGATGTTGGATACTGCTGAGGCGCATTTTGATTTAGTCAATTACAGTGAATGCGCGATCGCCATGTCCTGGGATGGGTATTTTGATTACCCCGCTCTGCGTGCCTTGTGTGAGGGTGTGCGGGACCACATCAATCAATGGGCTGACCATCGCAGGCCACTGTATTTGTTGTTTGATCGCGATCTGGCGCAGAGTGTTGGACGTATTTTGGTGGACGAGTTGGACGTGACGCGGCCCATACTGGTCCTCGATGGGTTGGTCTTCCGCGCTTTCGAATTTGTGGACCTGGGCCGGATTCGGTTGCCATCGCGCACAGTGCCAGTCACGGTGAAATCATTGCTGTTTCAAAATCATGGAATGGCGCCTAAAGCACATGAGGAGAGTCTGTGAAAATTTCAGTTCAGGGGTCGGATACGGCATTTGAGTGTGGGGATGATTACATCCTGCGCGCAGCATTGGGTGAGGGCTTGGGATTCCCCTATGAGTGTGGATCGGGATCCTGCGGGAATTGTCGGTTTGAGCTGATTGAGGGTGACATTGTCTACCCCCATGGCACACCGTCGATTTTGACTGAGAAAGATGCGGCCCGAAACCGGCATTTAGCGTGCCAGTGCAAGCCGACCACTGATCTGAGCATCAAGGTTCGTTTGTTTTCTGAGTACGCACCCTTGCATCAACCCAGCACCTTCCCGGCCACGCTGACTGACGTGATCCCAGTGACGCACGATATTTATGAGTTCCAGTTTGAGACCGATGCTGAGCAGCCATTCAGTGCGGGGCAGTATGCGTTGATCGAGCTACCCGGAGTCCCAGGGGATCGGGCGTATTCAATGTGTAATACGGGCACCGAAGCAAGGCGATGGGATTTCCAGATTAAAAAAGTTCCCAATGGAAAGGCCTCCGTCACCCTGTTTGACGAGGTTCAGGTCGGACAACAAGTGCATTTGAGTGGCCCCTATGGCCGTGGGTATTTCCGCGGCTTTCGTGGTCGAGATGTAGTACTTGTTGCAGGTGGTTCTGGCCTATCGCCCATGGTGTCCATTGCTCGAGCTGCAGCGACTGCTGCACGCCACGGTGAGCAGGTATTTTTCTATTATGGTGGTCGTGGCTTGGTTGATCTGGCAGGTGAGGCCTTTTTGACGCCGCTTGAGGGTTACGGGGACTGGATGCACTACGCGGCGGCACTGAGCGACTCCGGCGATACCGGTTCGCATTTCAAAGGGTTCGTGCATGATCTGGTGAAATCAGCGCATGGCGATACGCTTACCGGAATGGATGTGTATTTTGCAGGTCCACCCTTAATGGGTGCGGCGATGGAAGGGATGATTCGGGAGATGAAAATCCCATCGGATCAAGTGTTTTATGATCGGTTTTATTGAGAGGTCCTGATGGGTGCGCAAAAAATGACGGTGAATCGTCTTCAGGCGATGAAGACGCGTGGTGAAAAATCGGTAGGTATCGTTGTCTGGGATGCGGAAATGGCTGCGATCGCCGATCAGGCTGGGGCTGATTTTCTGATTGTTGGGGATTCCGTGGGGATCAACCTTTGGGGTCAAACCAATACCCTAGAAATTACCCTTGATGAGCTCATGGTTGCTGCCCGGGCAGTGCGTCGAGGCGCTCCCAAAGCGCTGGTATGCGTCGATATTCCCTTTGGTCCTGTCCAAGTCAGCGTTGAGGCAGGCGTCGCGGCTGCAGTCCGTTTGGTGAAGGAGGCGGGTGCCGATCTGGTGAAGATCGATGCGGCACCAGAGTTTCCAGAGGCCGTTCGTGCAGTGACACAGGCGGGAATTCCTGTGTTTGCGCAGATGGGGTTAAGCCCCCAAGCGGCCACCAAGTACGGATTCTCGTTGAGTGATTTGCAACAGCCTGACGTGATTGTCCCAGATGCCATGGTGGCGCAGATGGTTGAGGAAGCAAAAGCCATGGAAGTGGCAGGTGCGGCCATGATCGACCTGACCAACTCAGGACCGGTGGTCGGTGCGGCCGTGACCGAGGCGGTGTCTATTCCAGTGATTGGTGGGATGGGTGGTGGACCCTGGCTTGACGGGCGTATTCGGATGATGCATGCGGCCATCGGCTATGGCACTAAGTATCTGGAAAACCCTCCAGAAACCTATGCATATGTGGCGCAAATTGCCAAAGCTGCGATCGATGAACTGATTGCCGATGTTCGTGCCGGGCGTCAAATCAAAGGGGGTATCGCGGTGCCCAAGAAGGAGAGTTAAGCGATGGACTTCATCCAAGCCGATGGGATTCGTACTCATTACCGGATTGAAGGATCTGGGCCTGCCTTGTTGATGTTTTCGCCCGGTGGATTTGATGCCACTTTCGCAAAATGGTCCGGTCTGGGGCTATATCAACGCATCGGCATCATGGATTATTTGACTGCGCACTTCACCTGCATTGAGTTTGACCGGCGGGAGTGCGGTCAATCTGGTGGCCGACTTGAGGTGCTCAGTTGGTCTGCGATGGCCCGTCAAGGTGCAGCCCTCGCAACTGCCCTTGGATTTGAGCAAGTGCACGTCATGGGTGGTTGTCTTGGATGCGCCCCGGCTGCGCAGTTTGCGCTTGATTACCCAGCACGCACGCGCTCGACCAATCTCATTTGGCCCGTTGGTGGTGCACGCTATCGGATGCGGAACGTTGGGCGTTTTTCAGAGCATTTGAATTGGGTCGCAGCACAGGGAATCGAGGCACTGATTGCCCGAGCGCTGGACGCTGATGTGGGCTTCGCGAAAGATGCATTGTTGGGTCCATGGGGCGGGTCATTGCGCATTGACGCTGATTTACGGGATGCGCTTGCCGAAATCGATGCCCCGCGCTATCAGGCCCTGGTGTCGGGTTCGCTGAATGCGCTATTTATGGCAGATTCAGCAGCAGGACCTGCTCCCGAGGCGTTGATGCAGATGCGAGGTCCTCGGTTAGTGATTCCGGGGGATGATGAGAGCCACGCACGCTCGGCTGGTCATTTTGTCGCAGAGTGCTTGCCAGGCTGCACATTGATCTCGGACGCAGTCGCTGATCAAACGCGAGAGCGTATCTTTCACGTATTCGATCAGTTTTATGCGCAATGAGACCCGAATGCCAAAGAACAAATCGACATCGCATGGATCCTCACACGCTACGCTTCGTTGATTTGTGTCTGTTCTGGGTCTGAGTCTTGCTGCGCGCCACTGCCTCGCCCAGCAAAATTGACTGAAGTCGTCTCGGCACGATGCATCTGGTGATGCTGCGTGCCGCGATCAGCCGACCTGATTCAACGTCGACGCCACAAAGTAGTCATGCCATCCCGACGTCGGTTTTAAAATATGTTGTCGTAAACCGGACTGAATTAGGGCATTGAGTACTTGCAGGTTGGGTTCAACTCCATAGGGCAGTGGATCAATTCCACGCGCCAATAGGGTTAGATTCCGCTGATCTGTTTCATCGAAATCGGCTGAATCGCGCGTGGAAAGATCGCTCAGATAGCGTTGTTTTTGTTCCACAAAACAATCAAACAGTGCATTCGGAAGGTCGGGATATTGGGCAACCACAGACTCTTTCAGCACAATCAGGTGATTGATTGGGTAAAAGCCCTCTGTTTCCACAGCCGCGATGGCTTGATGTTCAGGATTTTCAATCAGGGAACGCATTCTTCCTGATTCGAATTCGTCCGGTGCCATGCCAGCGACCGCGGACAGTCGCCCATCCAGTAGCATGGCCTCGAGTGTCTCGCTGTCTGGGATGTTTGTGACATTAGCAGGGGGTCGGTAGGCTTCGACGTGTTCGTCTCCCGAGCGCTGCCAGGAGACGCTCTCAAGATTCACGCCAAGGCGATCGAGTAAGGTTCGCGCCCAGACGCCGGTGGTCACGGTGTAACCGCGATTCACACCAATGGCCGTGCCATTGAGATCCTCTGGCCGTTGGATCGGCCCATCGGCCAGCACTGATATTTTATCGTGATGAAAGCCTCGCAATAAAAATACCGGGATGCCAATGATGGGAACGCCATGTTGACGCGCACAGATATAGGTTGTCAGTGCCATTTCGGCGACGTCAAAGGCCTGTTCGCGCACCATTGCACGGAACGCCTTGACCAACACAGGCCATTCTTCAAATTGTAACTCGAAGCCTTGTGGCCCAAGTTCACCGGATTTGATCTGCGCATTCGCGCCCTGCGTGCGTGAGACCGCTTTCAAAGCGACCATGGCATTCTCCTTATTCTCAACAACAACTACATCCAATGGCGCCAACCTGTTGCAGACTGATCAATAACCAAGCCGGCGGGTAATCTTCCTGTGTGATCTGCTCAACCGGCTTGAATACCGTCAGTTGATGCGGAACCTCGTCAAGGACGAACTGAATCTGAACCATCTGCGGTGGGAAGCCTGGCTCCTTGCACCGGTGTTCCTCGATCAACACGTTGACTGACTCGTCTAATTTGAATCGAGAGTGGGTTAGCCGATCGAGTCGGTCCACCTCTGTGATCCATCTTGCGCGAGTTCTCATGGGTTGGATGATTCCAAGGTCCGAGCGCTGTGGCGAGTTTTTGGATGAACCATCTTGAGATGCCTGCGGTTCTGAATTGGATATAGCTCGAATTGTCTCGATTGTTACACTTCGCTCCTAGACACTCGAATCACCATCCACGTAGGGAGCTCTTCAAATGGTCGAAATGGTCAAGGCAATGGTGCGCACGTCGCCGTCTGTCATGGAAATGAAAGAATATCCAATGCCGGAAGTTCCCGATGATGGTGCGTTGATGAAGGTCGTAGTGGCCGGTATCTGTGGAACCGATGTAAAAATCTATTCAAAGCCCCAGAAAGATGAGCACGTCATCATGGGTCATGAAAATATTGGCGTCATTGCGAAGGCGGGTAAAACCTTCATGAAGCGCAAGGGCGTCAAAGAAGGCGACTTAGTGTTTGTTGAGCATTATGTACCATGCATGCAGTGTGAGTGGTGTCACAAAGGCGAGTATCGGCATTGCCAAGGTACCGATTGGCGCTATAACCCAGAAGCCATTCGTTACGGCTATACGTCTTGTGAGAAGGCACCACACCTGTTCGGCGGCTTTGCCGAATACATGTATCTCCCTTGGAATGCAGTCCTGCATAAGGTACCGCAAGGATTGTCACCGGAGATCGCAGGGATTGTGACACCAATGGCGAACGGGATTCAGTGGGCGCTGTTTGATTGTGGGGTTGGTTATGATTCCAGCGTATTGATTCAGGGTCCCGGTCAACAGGGCATGGCGCAAACCGTTGCCTGCAAGCAGGCTGGTGCCTCCTGCATTATTGTCACGGGGACCGCAAAAGATGTGAAGCGACTTGAAGTCGCGAAGAAGCTGGGTGCGGATTACACCATCAACGTATCCGAAGAAGATCCACTCGAGCGGATCATGGAGATCACTGGTGGAAAGGGCGTGGATGTTTCCCTGGATTGCACTTCAGGTGCGGGCACCATCCCAGTGAGCCTAGGGATTGAGGCGCTAAAGCGCAAAGGTGGGACAATCTTGCTTCAGGGTGAACTGTCTGAGTTTCCCAATTTCCCGATTGGCAAGGCGACTGTTAAGTACGTCACGTTCAAGAGTGCGCGTGGCCACAATTATGAGTCATGCGAACTCGCGTTGACGCAGCTTGCCTCGAAGCGTTTCCCATTTGAATTGGTCGCGACGCATACCTACGCCTTGGAAGATGCGGATACCGCAGTCCGAGCTGTCGCAGGCCAAATCAGTAACGACGTCATTCACGTCTCATTGTTACCGAACGGATAATATGTTGTGGTCTTTCCTGTCACCCTAGTCACAGGCTTTCTCGGCGCGGGAAAGACCACACTGATCCAACAGTTGATTCAATCTGGGTCATTACGTGATGCGTTGGTTGTGGTCAATGATTTTGGTGACCTTTCCATTGATGGACAAATCTTGGGTCAGGGTGATCAAGATGTCATCGAGTTAGGTGGCGGATGCGTCTGTTGCACGGTACGTGACGAATTTGTCACGACCCTAAAGGCAGCCGTTGAGGCTCATCCGCGCATGACCTCCGTGTGGGTTGAAACCAGCGGCATCAGTGCGCCCTCTGAATTACTTGCAGTGTTTGAAGCCAATGCGTGGTTAACCCAACGGTTCCGAGTGGAGCGCGTGGTGACTGTGGTCGATACATTGCACGCATTGCGTGATCTCAACGATCGCGCTAACGCGATTGATCAGGTGGTCTATGCATCGACCGTGATCCTCAATCGGGCCAGTGCGGTCTCTGCCGATGTTCAAGCAGCAGTGGCTGCGCGTATTTCGGATCTGAATCCCTGGGCAACTCAACAGGTCCTTGATGTCACCACGGTGACGGTTGATCAATTCGGGTCTGCCATGGATTACGGCGATCACAGTCAGATCCAACGATTACAGCATGTGGAGCACTGCGGGCACATTCACGCCTCTGGAGAGGCCTGTGAGGGGCATCACCACACGCTGATTGGACATGGTGTTGAGTCTCATATGGCGAGAGCGACAGATCCTTTGAATGCTGAGATCTTCAGTGGAGCACTGGAGGCTTGGATTATGGCTCAGGGCGAGGGTCTATTGCGCATGAAGGGCGTTTTGACGCTTGATGACGAGGCATATCCGATGATCTTGCAAGGCATTCGTGGCCAGGTCTCGGTCGAGCCCTTGTTGACGCATCAATGGCCCGCCGGCTTGTCGACCCTGGTGGTGATTGGCTCTGACCTCGATCATGCCGGCCTCGAGGCCTTAATGGGTTCTTAGAGCGTTAATTTTGAAAATATTTTGATGGAGTGCGTTATGCCGATCGTTGTCACTGATGTCCCCACGATTTCTGACGAAATCATTGCCCGCTATCGGCCACTGAGCGTCGCCACTGTGCATGAAGCTCAGGGTCGAATCGGATTGATGAGTCCTGAGATTCGTCCGATTGCCGATGGACTGAAATTGGTAGGTCGTGCCGTCACAGCATCCTGTACCCCAGGTGACAACACCATGATTCATGTGGCTATGGAGCAATGTCGTCCAGGTGATGTGATGGTCGTCAGCGTCGAATCTCGATCGGACTGTGGATACTTTGGGGACCTGCTTGCGACCTTGATGATGGCGCGTGGCATCGCCGGATTGGTGATTGACTCCGGGGTCCGTGACCTTGCTGATTTGCGGCAAATGGGCGTGGCTGTCTTCAGCCGCTGTATTGCTGCGCAAGGGACCGTGAAAGAAACCTTAGGTGATGTCAATGTTTCAATCGTGTGTGCAGGCCAGTTGGTCCGCCCTGGTGATTTAATTGTTGCTGACGATGATGGTGTCGTGGTGGTCGAGCGGCATCGATTGATTGAGGTGGCTGAGCTCTCTGAAGCCCGAGAAGCCAAGGAGGCTGGCATTCGTGCAACCTATCGCGAAGGCACCTTGGGGCTTGATTTGAACAACATGCGTGAGCGGTTGCTGCAAAAGGGGCTGACCTACACCACGCATGCAGAGTATCTCAAACTGACTGGTTCATCGTCTTAAGGAGCGCGCCATGATTATTGATTGCCACGGACACTACACCACGGCATCGCCGAAGTTACAGGCTTTCCGGGATGAGCAGCTCGCGCTATTTGCGGCCGGAAGGCCGACCGATACTGCGACGCTTGAGGCGATTTCTGACGATGAAATCATTGATTCTATTGCTAATAATCAGCTGAAATTAATTCTGGAGCGGGGTGGTGATCTCACAATCTTCTCACCCAAAGCCTCGGCAATGGGTCAGCATCAGGCGGATCTGCAGACATCGATCCGGTGGGCGCATGCCGCCAATGATTTGATCTATCGAGCCTGTGAGTTGTTCCCTGAGAATTTCGCTCCAGGCTGTCAGCTCCCGCAGGAAGCCGGTCATCCGATTGACGCCGCTGTTTCTGAGTTACGGCGTTGTGTCGAAGACATGGGTTTTGTGGGGTGTAACCTCAATCCTGATCCCTCTGGGGGGTACTGGCAATCACCGGCCCTGACAGACCCCTACTGGTTTCCTCTTTATGAAGCCATGGTCGAGCTGGATGTCCCAGCCATGATTCATGTGTCTGGCTCGTGCCATCCGGCCCATCACACGACCGGTGCGCATTACATCAACGGCGATACAACAGCCTTTATGCAGCTGATTCAAGGCGATCTGTTTAGCCGCTTCCCAACATTACGCTTGATTATCCCGCATGGCGGTGGTGCAGTGCCCTATCACTGGGGACGCTATCGTGGCCTCGCGCAGATGCTCAATCAGCCAGAATTGTCTGGGCATGTGATGAAGAATGTCTACTTTGATACCTGCGTCTATCACAAGCCAGGTGTGGAGTTGTTATTGGATGTCATTGGCGTTGATAACGTGCTCTTCGGATCTGAAATGCTGGGAGCTGTGCGTGGGATTGATCCGGATACCGGACATTATTTTGACGATACCAAGCGATACATCGACCAACTGGCTCTCCCAGCATCCCAGGTGGCACAACTTTTTGAAGGCAATGCGCGACGCGTCTTCCCTCGCCTGGATGCGCGCCTCAGAGCACAGGGGCATTAACGAAGTCAGAGGGTGGGTATGCCACGACGTATCCACCCTCTGAGCGTATTAATGCAGGCAACTTCCACCATCGACGACGAGCGTTTGGCCAGTAATGAAGTCACTGTCTGGGCCAATAAAGAACGCGATCGGCCCCGCCAAGTCAGCAGGCAGTTGCACCCGTTTGAGACAGCGGCCTTTCACAGCCTGCTCGCGCGCGGCCAAAATGGACTCTGTCGGATTCTCTTCCGACAAAGTACTCCCTGGGGCAATACAGTTCACGGTGATGTTGTCACCACCGACTTCCATGGCCAGTGACTTGGTGTAGCTGATGACAGCACCTTTTGATGTGACGTAGTGGATCCGAGATGCGGATCCTTTGAGCGCGGTTCCGGAACTGATGTTGACGATTTTCCCGGATTGTTGCTCACGCATGATAGGCACCACAGTGCTGCACACGTTCCAGACACCCTTGACGTTGATTTGCATCATTTTGTCCCACTCTGCTTCGCTAATACTCAGCGAATCGACGCGAGACATGGGCACGCGCGAGAACATGGCTGCATTATTGACCAAGCCGTCGATGCGCCCAAGATCCCGTTTGACACGTGCCACCATCGCTTCGACGCTGGCTCGATCAGCCACGTCGGTTTGCACCGCGGTGGCTTTGAGACCTTTGCCATGAAAATCTGCTGCGGCGGCTTCTGCTCGAGTACCGTCGAGCTCGGCAATGACCACGTGTGCTCCACGTGCTGCCATGAGTTCACTTGCAACGATGCCAATGCCTCCAGCACCACCTGTGACGATGACGACGCGATTGTCTAAATTCCCCATGTGTCTTCCTTACATTGGTGGTTGTGTATCGAGAACGGTTGTCCGAAAGAGTAGGCGACGCTCACCAGCGGGAAAATCGGTCCGCGCATGCATTGAACAGCGATTGTCCCAGACGACCAAGTCGCCAACAGTCCATTGATGCTTGTAAACAAAAGCGTCCTGTTCGCAGTGATCGAATAAAAACTGAAGGATTTCGTCACTTTCCGTGCGATCTAAGCCTTCGATATGGTCTGTCATGAGGCGGTTAACGTAGAGGCTTTTACGTCCTGTTTCATGGTTTGTTCGGACCACCGGATGCGAGCACGTGCCAAAGGCGGGCGTGCCTTTATCATCGCCCTTCTTCGTCGATCCGTAGTGATACAGATGGTTTGCGCGTAACCCTTTAAGACGTGTTTTCCACGTATCTGGTAGCGTGTCATAGGCGGCATAGCCGCTTGCAAACCAGGTATCACCGCCGACTGATGGGATCTCCACTGCGTAAAGCAATGTCGCTTTATCCGGGATTTCCCGGTGAATCATGTCGTGATGGAACATCATTTCACCATCCGGTAACGAACCAATAGGCACGCCATCTTCCCGAATATTTGAGATCATCATGATCCCAGGTGGTAATGCATCGTAAGCTTTTGGCTGAAATTCACGAGGTCGATGCAGTTGTCCTTGTTCGCCGAAAATTCGGGCCGCGGCAAGTTGTTGCTCGTGAGTGATTGCCTGTCCGGGAAATAAGACGACGGCATGTTCTAAGAACGCGTCTCTGATCTGTTGTTGCACGGACTCGGAAACTGGCTGGCTTAAATCGACCCCGTCAATGCATGCACCAATGGCGTCGGTGAGCGGTGTTATTTGAATCATGATGAGCTCCTCCTACGGTATTGTGGAACGCTTCTACTGTCGCACAAATATCGGTCCGGTTTGGGTGTGCAACCATTTCATTTCGATCGAGCTTTCAGTTTTTTGTGTACCGTAATCGCGGGCAATACTATGAGACACGAGGATCGCATGATGACGACCGCGACAATTGGCTTAATCGGGGCTGGCCGGATGGGGTTAGCGCAGATCAAACACCTCATTCGTGGTGGCTATCAAGTCGCCGTGTGCGAGCGGGATGAGACCAACCAAACCAAAGCAATGGCGCTGGGCGCGTATTTAGTGGATACCCCTGAAGCCTGTTTTGATGCGGCCGAGATCGTCTATGTGGCGGTTGGCTTCGATCCAGAGGTTGAGGCAGTGTGTCGCGGTCCACATGGCCTGATGAGCTCTGCACGGCAAGGGGGTGTGGTTGTTGTCAATAGTACCTGCGACCCCGAATTTATGCAGGAGATGGCGGCTGCCTTCGCGACTAAAGGGCATGGCTTTTTGGATGTGCCGATCGCGCGGGGTGGATGGGCTGCCGACAACGGAACCTTGCTTGCTATGGTGGGGGGGGATCAAGCCGCCCTTGAGCGAGTAAGGCCCTCATTATCGACATTCTGCTCAGATATCGAATGGATGGGGGGCGTCGGCACCGGACAAGTGACTAAGGCGATTAATAACCTGTTGCTCTGGCTCAATGGGATCGGGTTGCTTGAAAGTGCGCAGATCGCGGAAGCCTACGGACTCAATCTGGCACATTTGCGTAAGGTCTTGCTCGTCTCGAGTGGAAAAAGTGCCGCAATGGAAGATTGGTCAAAGATGACCTTTTCATGGGCAGCGAAGGATATGCAGATTGTATCAGCCATGATGTCGCGTCATGACTTAACGCTACCACTCTTGGATCAGTTGTCTGAACGGTCGCAAGTGGCCAAGGCAGAATGCGAAGCACGTCGTCGTGCCGGACGCGACTGGGCTGCCGAATGACCGATCAAACCCTCGGACAGCTGTATGCCTTGGCTTCCGCCTTGAGTTTTGCGTTTGCCAGTATTGGGATCAGCGTTAATCAGCGCCGAGGGTATCCAAATGACGGCGCATTTCTGTCTGTCGTGATTACCGTTTTATTTGCATTTGGCTTATTTGTGATCTTCGAGCGCGGTGTCTTGCCCTCGACAGATGATCCTCTGTTCATGGAAGGGATTTTGTGGTTTTCCATGGCCGGATTATTTGCGATGGTGTTTGGGCGGACGCTGGTGTTTCGGTCAATCAAGCTCTTAGGCGTGACCCGAGGGACGACGGTTAAGAAGTTCAATCCCTTTTTCTCAGTGTTTTTTGCATTTTTATTCTTGAGTGAGCTGTTTAGTGCCTGGGAAATGGTTGGCATGGGAGCGTTGGCTGCGGCACTGGCCTTGCTCGTGTCGGATAAGAGCCGGAAATATGCCTCTCAGGATCCCTTAAAAACCCATTCATTTGGCGCCACTGCGCTGCTTTATCTGCCTGGCATCCTCGCCTGCTTGGCCTACGCGGTCTCGTATATCGCACGTAAAATCGGGCTTGATACCTTGAGCGTACCGGCATTCGGAACCTTCGTCAGTGCCGTCTCGGGCTTATTGTTTTACCTGCTGGCGGCAACATTCTCAGGTACGTATCGCGGATTTGTATTTGGCGGCCTTAAAAATATTCGTCCAATGACGTTAGGGATTGGGATTTCAATGTCTTTGGGTCAAGTGTTGTTTTTTACAGCGCTGGCTTACGAGAAGCTCTCAACAGTTGTAGTGATTTCTGCACTGGAGACCTTTATAGCCATTTTTTTGTCGGTGGTGGTGTTTCGTCTGGAACAGCGTCCATCTGTCAAACAACTCGGAGCAGCCTGCCTGGCCACGATTGGGGTCGGTTTGGTGACATTTTATTAATCATGACAACAATGAGGGAATCGCCATGACGGAATGGGTCGAACCAAAAGATGAAAAACGCGCGGGCCACGGGACCTTTGGTCGGCCTTTGACGGACTATGATCGGTTTATGGAGTCGGAAGGGATTCCGATTTTCCGAGGCTTTGGAGTGCCGCGTTGCCAGGACTTGCCGATGAAGCCCTGGGCTCGCATGGGTGGCAATGGCACCTATGTGCAGTTGTATGGCACGGAAGGGACGTGGGGGATGTATGTGTGTGAGATTCCCCCACGCCAAGAGTTGAATGTGGAAAAGCACATTTACGAAAAGAACATCATGGTGTTGGAAGGGCGTGGTGCCTGTGAAGTTTGGCATGACGAGAAGAAGAAGCAGGTGTTTGAGTGGCAGGCGGGATCGTTATTTTCGATTCCGGTGAACACCTCTCATCGGATGATCAATATGTCTGGTACGCGTGCGGTGTTTGTGGCGGGAACGACAGCGCCGAACCTGATGAACCTGATTGGAGATACCGATTTTATCTTTAACAGTGATTACAAGTTCAACCGGTTTGACGAGAACTTGTCGGATTTCTTCAAGGAGAAGACGGCGATCGAGCCCGATCCGATCCGTGGTTTAGCGATGCGTAAGACCAATATCATGGCTGATATTGTGCATGCTGAGTTGCCACTGGATAACCGTCGAAGCCCAGGTTATCGACGGATTGAGCCGCATATGACGGCAAATAAGTTTTATCTTTGGATCGGTCAGCATGAGATTGGTCGTTACTCGAAGGCCCATGCGCATACATCCGCAGCCATTTTGTTCTGCCTAACAGGAAAGGGGTACACCTTGTCGTGGCCTGAACATGTGGGTGTGAATCCATGGAAGGACGGGAAGGGTGATGAAGTGATTCGAGTTGACTATGAGTATGGCGGATGCGTGAGTGCGGCGCCAGGTGGGGCACGTTGGTATCACCAGCACTTCAATGTCTCAGATGAGCCATTCCGTTTGACCGCATGGTTTGGACCAAACCACCCAAGCATGTTGCCTGGTGCGGCACCTGGTCAGAAGACAACTGATTACACGGCGATGGATATCCACGAAGGGGGCACATCCATCCCCTATTGGTTGGAGGACCCAGAAGTTCGTTCGGAATTCGAGCGCCAACTGAATGCGAATGGTGCGAAGTCCAAAATGGAGCCGCACCGGTATGTAAAACCTGAAGGTCTGATAGATACCTCGGATCATCACCACCACTGAGAGAAATTGCCATGACGGAATGGGTCGAACCAACAGATGAGAAGCGCGCGGGCCACGGGACCTTTGGTCGGCCTTTGACGGACTATGATCGGTTTATGGAGTCGGAAGGGATTCCGATTTTCCGAGGCTTTGGAGTGCCGCGTTGCCAGGACTTGCCGATGAAGCCCTGGGCTCGCATGGGTGGCAATGGCACCTATGTGCAGTTGTATGGCACGGAAGGGACGTGGGGGATGTATGTGTGTGAGATTCCCCCACGCCAAGAGTTGAATGTGGAAAAGCACATTTACGAAAAGAACATCATGGTGTTGGAAGGGCGTGGTGCCTGTGAAGTTTGGCATGACGAGAAGAAGAAGCAGGTGTTTGAGTGGCAGGCGGGATCGTTATTTTCGATTCCGGTGAACACCTCTCATCGGATGATCAATATGTCTGGTACGCGTGCGGTGTTTGTGGCGGGAACGACAGCGCCGAACCTGATGAACCTGATTGGAGATACCGATTTTATCTTTAACAGTGATTACAAGTTCAACCGGTTTGACGAGAACTTGTCGGATTTCTTCAAGGAGAAGACGGCGATCGAGCCCGATCCGATCCGTGGTTTAGCGATGCGTAAGACCAATATCATGGCTGATATTGTGCATGCTGAGTTGCCACTGGATAACCGTCGAAGCCCAGGTTATCGACGGATTGAGCCGCATATGACGGCAAATAAGTTTTATCTTTGGATCGGTCAGCATGAGATTGGTCGTTACTCGAAGGCCCATGCGCATACATCCGCAGCCATTTTGTTCTGCCTAACAGGAAAGGGGTACACCTTGTCGTGGCCTGAACATGTGGGTGTGAATCCATGGAAGGACGGGAAGGGTGATGAAGTGATTCGAGTTGACTATGAGTATGGCGGATGCGTGAGTGCGGCGCCAGGTGGGGCACGTTGGTATCACCAGCACTTCAATGTCTCAGATGAGCCATTCCGTTTGACCGCATGGTTTGGACCAAACCACCCAAGCATGTTGCCTGGTGCGGCACCTGGTCAGAAGACGATCGACTATACCGCAATGGATATCCATGAAGGGGGGACTTCAATCCCATATTGGCAGGAAGACCCTTACATCCGGGAAGAATTTCATCGGTGTCTACAAGTCAGTGGTGCAACGTCCCGGATGGAGTCGCATCGATATGAAAAACCCGCGGATCTTTGAGAGGCATCGCGATGAAATTTACCTCTGCTGAACGAGCGCTTGTTGAAGCGGATGTCATCAACATGATCACCCTGGGTCTGGATATTGGATCGGCCACCAGCCATGTGTCGCTATCGCAATTGACCCTGGTTCGTGGACACAATCGCTATACAGTGACGGAAGCGAAGGTGATTCATCAAAGCCCTGTCCTTAAAACTCCCTTTGGTGGGGAGGGTCGTGCTCAGATTGATGGGACCGTTCTAGAATCCATGATTGACGATGCGCTGGCTGAGGCACGGGTGACACGTGACCAGATTGAGTCGGGTGTGGTGATTTTGACGGGTAACGCACTGCGTCGGAATAACGCACGGGAAATCGCCGATGTACTTGCTGCGTTTAGTGGCAAGTTCATCTCGATCAGTGCAGGCGATCGCCTGGAATCGACGTTGGCAGCCTATGGGTCGGGCGCTATCGCGGCGTCAAAATCAAAGCCTGTACTCAACGTGGATATTGGTGGAGGAACCACCAAGATCACTCACTGCGTGGATGGCAAAGTGCATGAATTGACTGCGATCGAGATCGGCGGTCGGATTTTGCAGGTTTCCTCTGACGGTGTGGTCAACCACGGCGAGCCGACGGTTGCGCTGTTCACCGAGGACGGGGCGATCCCAGTCAATGGTACCCGCTTGAGCATTGAGGCCATTGATGCGCTGATTCACCGGATGGCGGATACCGTCTGTCAGGCGGTGACGGGCCAAGATGTGGGCATGGCACAGCGGATTGACCCCATCCACCCGTACCCTGAGGGTGGCGAAATTGTGCTCAGCGGTGGTGTGAGTCAATGGTTGTTGCCGGGTGCGACAGGTGTCAGCGACGATTTGGGACAACGCCTTGCCCATGCTGTACAGACAAGACTCACAGCACGCGGATACCAGGTGCGCATTGCCAATGACCCGATTCGGGCGACGGTACTAGGTGCGTCGCAGCAACGCCTACAAGTCAGTGGTAATACCATCTTTATTTCCGACGAATCGATTCTGCCAATCCGCAATATTCCAGTATTACAGTTGGCCTTTGATGACACCCCAATCACTGTTGACGGAGTTGTCGATCAGGTGCGACGCGTTGAAGCCCATCAATTGTTCGAAACGGATGCGAAGATGACGGCGCTTGGAGTCAACTGGGAAGGGTCAGTCACCTATGGGCGTATTGATGCTTTCTGTCGTGGATTGATGACAGCGAGAGCACTCAACGAACATCCAGATGCGCCTTTGATCCTGCTTTTAGCCCAGGATATCGCGGGATTGATTGGGATTCATTTGAAGGAAGAACTCAATCTCCCAAACCCGATTGTGTGTCTCGATGGCTTGGATCAGGTGGACTTTGATTTTATCGATGTGGGCGAGGTCCTCAATCAAACCGGGCTCGTTCCCGTGGTTGCAAAATCAATTCTTTTTCAGACTGGATCGAAGGTCTGATCTGTTGCACCAAGGACCCAGGTCTGGGTCCTTGGTGTCGTGCCGAGACATGAGTTTGCCCCCCCACGAAAACAGCATTGGTGAACGCATGAGCGCCCTGGAAAACCGTGGCATGCTGATGTTTTGTCATAATCATGAGGAGCGAGCAATGGATATTGACCCACGATTTAAGGTCACTGCAGTGGTGAATGGGCGGATGCTGATTAATGGGGAGCTTCGTGAATCGTCCCAGAATCAGTGGCTAGAGAGCTACTGTCCTGCAACCCAAGAATATTTAGGTCGAGTCCCCAACGCCACTGCCGAAGAAATGGCTGAGGCTGTGACAGGTGCTAAGGCAGCATCCCGTGCATGGGCGAAGACCACTCAGCAAACGCGTGTTGATCTCATTATGGCCATTGCTGAACGGCTCGAGGCGCGAGCTGATGAATTTGCTCGGATTGAATCGCTGGATACTGGGAATACCTACGGGCCGATGCAGAATGACGTGCATAAGGCCGTTGAACGGATGCGTTTTTACTGTGGCCTTGCCTATGAAATTAAAGGAATGACCGTTCCCTCAACGCCTGGCAATCTCCACCTGACCATTCGTGAGCCCTATGGTGTCGTTGGCCGAATCATCCCGTTTAACCATCCGATTGGCTTTGCTGCTTCACGGATTGCACCTGCGTTGATTGCTGGAAATACCATTATCGTCAAGCCATCTGAGCAGGCACCCCTATCAGCGAGCTTGTTGGCTGAAATCTGCGCGGAGTTGGCACCACCGGGTGTAATCAATATTGTGACTGGGGATCGCCTCACGGGTGAGGCTTTGGTTCGGGATTCGCGAGTCAAGCGAATTGCCTTCATTGGTTCTGTGGCCTCAGGAATGGCGATTCAAAAAGCAGCAGCGGATAGCGCGGTTAAGCACATCTCGCTGGAGTTAGGTGGAAAGAACCCATTCATCATTTGTGAGGATGCAGATATCGATCAAGCTGTGATTGCGGCGACCAATGGGATGAACTTTGGTTGGCAAGGGCAATCGTGTGGATCGACGAGTCGGTTATTGGTCCATGAGTCCCAGTATGCGTTAGTGGCTCAGAAGGTGGTTGATCGAGTGAAGACCGTGAAAGTCGGCCATCCGATGAACCCTGAAATCAAGATGGGCCCAGTGGTGTCCGAAGCGCAATATCAGAAGGTGCTGTCTTACATCGATATTGCGAAATCCGAAGGTGCGGAGCTCCTTCTGGGTGGCGAGGCACTGACGATTGATGGCTGCCCGGGTGGGTACTTTGTGTCACCCACAGTCTTTGGACGGGTTGGGATGGAGATGCGGATTGCGCAAGAAGAAGTCTTTGGCCCCATCATGAGTCTGATGCCGTATCAAAATCTAGATGATGCGGTTGAGATTGCAAACTCAACAAGCTATGGGCTGACAGCCGCGATTTGGACCTCTAATTACTTCACCGCGATGGATCTCTGTCGCCGCGTCGAGGCTGGGTATGTCTGGGTCAATGGCATTGGTAACCACTACCGCGGACAGCCCTACGGCGGATACAAGAATAGCGGCATCGGTCGTGAAGAAGGGTTGGATGAAATGCTGAGCTATACCGAAGTGAAATCCATTAACTTCGCAATGGGCCAGGCGGAGCGTGCGAAAAATAACTGAGGCATTTCTTTGCGTTGGTAAAAAAGAGGGCGCCGAGGCGCCCTTTAACGTTCTCAGGAGTGGAGAAGACGATTACAACCCGATGCCCGCTGCGGGTAATGCGAGTAACACAGCACCGAGCAGTGAGATACCAATCCCAATCCAAATCCAAATACCGAACAGTTCAGTGGTTGGATTGACGATCTTGCTGAAGATGACCCGGAAAATCGTCGAAGTCCGTTGGATCGGAGAGACGATGTAGACCGGGGCTAAGGCCAACGCGACATAGCGTAGACCCTGGGAGAGGAAGACGAAAACGCCCGAGGTCATAAAGTCCGGAATATTTTTCCGATCGGTATTGCGAACTTCGGCGGTAAATCCGAAGGCGATAATGACGACCAATAACACTAACGAGGCCGCAGCGTGTCCAATGAACGCACCAAACACGGCCAGTTGCCAAGTTTTGGTTTCCATGGCCAGGGCGACCAGTACCGGTGATGAGCCATAGCAAATCGAGCTGATAAATCCGTAGAAGTAGCCTTCCATGAGCTTGAATTCAAACTGCAGATTCGCGACTTTTTTGGATTTCCGTTCTTGAGAGACCGCCAGGGGCCCTAGGGTCAACAGAATGATTCCAATCCAACTCAATGTATTGATCTGTTCACCCAGCACCACAATCGCGAGTACAACTGAGACAACCACTGTAAATTGTTGGATTGGACCGGCGACATTGGCGCCAACTGCTTTCGTACACTTATAGTTGGTATAGCGCCCAATTAAGAAGTGCACAACGCCTGCGGCAACGAAGTACCAGACTCCGCTCCAATCAAGATTGACAAGATCGTTTTCGCGAATTGCGACCAAAGACAACAAACCAAATAGGATCATGCCTAGGGGTAAGGTGACAGCAAGACCCTGCATCGCCGTGCCGGTGAGCACCCCGCGGCGCATCATCACCGCGTTGAATCCGAAGAATCCTGCGCTTAAAAACGATAATAATGCACCGAGCATCACCTGTTACTTCTGTGCAATCAATGCGCGAACCCAATCGGCATCGATGGTGGTATTTGGCACGTACTCTGGCGCATTTTCAAGTTGCTCCAGGTCATTGAGCCCACACATTTTATAGACTCGATTGGTTGCCGAAATCAGTCGACAGGGGCGACTTGGGTCTGCATTGAAGTGTTGGTGAATGGTGTTTGGTGGAATATAGATGACGTCACCCGCCTCCCAATCAAAGCGCTTGACCTCGTCTTGGGCTTTCCAGTGATAGGTGTCTGTGATTTCCACATCACAATCCTGGTGTAAATCGTATCCACGGCCTTCAAGAACGTAGAGGCACTCTTCCGCGAGATGGCGGTGTTTCCCGGAACGGCTGCCCGCAGGAATGATCTGCATGTAAGCATCCACCGTTTCCATCCGGGTATTCATTTTTTCATTGATCAAGTGTTTCAGGATGCCCTGTGGTGCCAGTTCCCACGGCATTTCGTCCGGGTGGACCACCTTTTTACGCAATGCATTGCGCTCATCTGCAGACATTGCTTGGTCAAGAAGCTCTTGATACAAGCCTAGATTCGTAGAGCCCTCGAGCCACTGATAGGCTTCTTGCCATGCCATATCAATATCCTCCTTCTGGGTGGTTG